>Ga0210391_10001515_pt1 | contig 21030 bp, 20 predicted proteins | sample IncBWC12OmetaG_FD_160573 | JGI IMG/M metagenome (GOLD analysis project Ga0210391, IMG submission 160573) | Forest soil microbial communities from Barre Woods Harvard Forest LTER site, Petersham, Massachusetts, United States - Inc-BW-C-12-O ...
TACGGCGACAATGCTGCGCACCGGCTGGCGAATCTTCCCCGCTGACAGGTCGATGAGCGCTCGCTCGACAGCCGGAAGCAGAGCTTCATAGGTCAGTATCCGCCGCACTTTTTCTTCGTTCAGATATTCCACGCTTGCCACGCTCCCTTACATCAGACTCACGGCGTCCACATCCACCACCAAATTCGCCCGCGGAATCCCGACAGTCTCCGCGTGCGCCAGCATTGCACGCAGCGCCATCTGGAGCGCCCTGCGGCTCTCCGCCTTCATCACCAGATGAAAGCGATAGGTACGTTTGATTTTCGCAATCGGCGCGCTCGCCGGACCCAGCACCCGGACCCCTTTGAGCATCGTCTGCTGGCACCAACGGCCCAATGCCGCCGCCCATCCAGCGGCCTCTTCAAAGCGCGGACTTTGCAGTAGCACGTTGGCCAGAGAGGCGTACGGCGGATAGTGCATGGCGCGCCGGAAGCGCAGTTCGCGTTCGGCGAACGACTCAAAGTCATGCTTCGCTGCGCACAGTACCGCATAGTGCTCGGGATGGTACGTCTGCACGATGACCTGGCCGGGCAGCTCGCCCCGGCCGGCTCGCCCGGAGACCTGGGTGAGCAGCTGGAAGACGCGTTCGGCGGCGCGAAAATCCGGCATCCCCAGCGCGTGGTCGCAACCAACCACGCCCACCAGCGTGACGCCGTGAATGTCGTGCCCCTTCGCGATCATCTGCGTGCCCACCAGCAGATTGATCTCGCCGGAGTGCAGACGCAACAGCAGACGTTCCATATCGCCGCGGCCGCGGACTGTATCGCGATCCATGCGACCGATGCGCGCGCCGGGAAAGATTTCCTGCAGGCGCTCCTCGCCCTGCTGCGATCCGGCGCCAAGAAAGTAGAGAAATTCGCTTTCGCATTTCGGGCAGAGCCTGGGCACCGTCTTTTTGTAACCGCAGTAGTGACATTCCAGTCGTTGCCCGGCCGCCAGGCCTTCGCCGGACTCCACGGCTTTGTGATAAGTCAGCGCAATGGAGCAGTTCTCGCACTCCAGTTTTTCGCCGCAGGCGCGGCAGATTACGACATACGAATAGCCGCGCCGGTTGAGGAGAATGATCGCCTGCTCGCCGCGCCCCAGCGCCTCTTCCGTCGCCTCTGTCAGAGCGCGTGCGAACAGATTTTCCTTGCCCGTCTCCTCGAACTCGCGCCGCATATCGATCAGGTGCACCGTAGGCAGCGGGCGATCCATTACGCGTTCCCGTATGTCGATGCGGCGATATTTTCCCTGCGCGGTGTTGTGCCAGGTTTCGAGCGACGGCGTGGCTGACCCCAGCACCACAGTGGCGCCGGCGAGCTTGGCCCGCATCACGGCAACGTCGCGCGCGTGATAGCGGGGCATCGATTCCTGCTTGTAACTGCCGTCGTGTTCTTCGTCGACGACGACCAGGCCGAGTTGGTCCACGGGCGCAAAGATCGCTGACCGCGTGCCCACCACAACGCGCGCCTCGCCGCGCCGGATACGGTGCCACTGCTCGCCGCGCTCTTCTGGCGTGAGCGCGGAGTGCAGCAGTGCGACCTCTGTTCCAAACGCGTGATGCAATTGCGCCGCCATGGCCGGGGTCAGGCCAATTTCCGGCACCAGCAGGATGGCCGACTTTCCTGCTTCCAGCGCTCGCCGCATCGCCGCCAGGTAAACCGCAGTCTTCCCCGAGCCGGTCACGCCGTACAGCAAAAATGGGCGAAACTCGCTGCCTGCGACAGCTTCGGTAATGGTGTCCAGCGCACGATCCTGGACGGGGTTTAGCGCATAGTCGGTGTTGGCCAGCACATGCAGACTGGTGAGATGAAAATCCGCGGGGCGTTCCTCGATGCGCACCAGGTCGCGGCGCACCAGCGTAGTCAGCGTGGAGTCCGGAACCTCGAGACGCCGTAGTTCCGCCACCGGTAGCGCGCCCTGTGCTCCGGCCAACTCCGCGAGAATCGCCTGCTGATTCTCGTTGAGTTTGGGCAGGCGCACATCCGGCACCAGCACCGCGTAGCGCACGGTGCGGCGGGCATCGCGAGCCTCGGCCGTGGTTTCGCGGGTGATCCACTTCTTGCGGATCATCCCCGCAACCAGCCGGCCCACTTCAGCCGCCACGCCGCCTGCCCTGCGCAGAGCGGCCAGGGTCAGCGCATCGCCTGACTCCAGCGCATTCAACACGGCGTATTCCTGGTTCTGCTCGTCTGCCGTGAGCCGCGAACGACGAGAGGCCCCCTTTTCGGCTCCAGCCGCCAGCGCCTGTCGCCCCGTCTCGGTAATGCGGTAGAGCACCCGCCGCCGCACTTCGCCGGTGAGCGGCAACATGGACCGCAACACTTCGCCCACGGGAGCCAGATAGTATTGCGCGATCCACTGGCCGAGCTCGAGAAGCTGCGGGGAAAGCACCGGCTCGGAATCCAGCACTGCGAGGAGGGGTTTGGCCTCTACTGGCGGCGGGTCATCATGGACTTTGACTACCACGCCGGACAGCTTTTCATTACGGAAAGGCACCAGCACGCGTGCTCCGACCACCGGCGCCGCGTCACCGACGGCGTAGGTGAAAACGCGGTCCAGCGGAACGGGCACGGCGACGTCGCAAAAGGCAGGCATGAGTCTTTTCCGGAGCCTAACAGAACCCGAGCCCGCGGGTGCAGACGCCGCAGCCTGTGTAAATTACGATGATCGAGTCCTGAATCCTCAGGGCGATTGCTGAATCACATGGAAAGTCCCGGAGGACCTATGGCATCAGGAACGATTGCATTTATCACCGGCGGAAATAAGGGCATCGGCCTCGAAACCGCTCGCCAGCTCGGCAAGCAGGGCATCAAAGTCGTTATCGGCTCGCGCGATCCGAAGAACGGCCAGGCTGCCGTGGAAAAACTCAAAGCCGACGGCGTCAACGCAGACACGATCCAGTTCGACGTGACCAATTCCGCCGACTACAAGGAAGCCTACGATTATTTCGACAAGCACTACGGGAAGCTCGACATCCTCATCAACAACGCCGGCGTCTCGCTGGACGATTTCATGGGCGGCAACAAAACCAGTTCGACGCCGCAAGATGCGCTCCGCAAGACCTTCGACACGAACTTCTTTGCGGTCGTCGCGATCACGCAGACGCTGCTGCCGCTCATTCGCAAGTCTCCGGCGGGCCGCATCGTCAACCTCTCCAGCATTCTGGGATCGAACACGCTGCACGCCACGCCAGGATCGCCCATCTACGAGGCCAAGGCCTTTGGCTACGACGCCTCCAAAGCTGCGCTGAACTCGTTCACCATCCATCTGGCGCACGAGCTGAAAGACACGAAGATCAAGGTCAACTCCGCGCATCCGGGCTGGGTGAAAACGGATATGGGAACCGACGCGGCGCCCATGGAGATCCCCGACGGGGCGAAGACCAGCGTACGGCTGGCCACGTTGCCGGACAACGGTCCAACCGGCGGCTACTTCCACATGAACGACGCGCTACCCTGGTAATTAGACCGGAGCTTTGGGCTGAGGCTTCAACCCCAGTTCCGACATGGCGATTTGCAGATCGGCCCAAGCTTCTTTCTTCTGGCGCGGATCACGCAACAAATATGCGGGGTGATACGTCACGATGAGTTTCGCCCCGCGCGCCTGGTGAATGCGTCCGCGCAGCGCGCTCAGCGGGCTCTTGCCGCCCAGCATGTAGGTCGCGGCCGTCGCGCCCAGCGCCACAATGACCTCAGGCCGGATCACATCGATTTGCCGGAAGAGAAATGGCACGCAGGTGTTCGCCTCGATCGGCTCGGGCACGCGATTCTGCGGCGGGCGGCATTTGACGATGTTCGCGATGTACACCTGATCGCGCCGGAGGCCCATCGCCGAAATCATGTTGTTCAGCAGCTGACCGGCGCGGCCCACAAATGGCAGCCCCTGGGCATCTTCGTCAGCACCTGGGCCCTCGCCCACAAACATCAGCCGGGCATTCGGATCGCCATCGCCGAAGACGATGTTGTTGCGTGCTTTCGAAAGCTCGCAGCGGTCGCAGGGACCGATGTCTTTGCGAATCGCCTCCAGAGCCGCGGCTTTGTCCTTTGGAGCGACGATTGCGGTGGGCTGTTCAAGGACAGGCATGGGCTGGGCTTTCGGCATCTGGAGCAACTCCCTGGAATCCGCGACAGGCGCGGTGGTTTTCGTGTCGATTTCTGCAACGATTTCTTCTGCGGTTGCGGCGGGAGCTTCGCCTCGTCGGTAGAAGTCGAAGATGCCTAAATCGCGGAAGTATCCGATCCGCGCCCGCACCGCTGCTTCAGTTTCAGGGGAAAGCCTCTGCGCCAACGTCAATCTCCCGGCTTCACCGACAGGTCGGTATCGGCTTCAGCGAGCAGGTGCCGCGGACGCCGCAGCGCCATGATCTCATCCAGCAGGTGATCGGCCAGCTCGCGCTTGGGCATCTCGGCCATCTCGATGGATCGGTCGTGCGTCAGGAAAGTCACCGCGTTCCGGTCCGAATCGAAGCCCACGCCTTCGCGGGAAACATCGTTCAATACAATCGCATCCGCACCCTTGCGCAGCAGTTTGTCGCGCGCGTGGGCCAGAGCATCTTCTGTCTCGGCAGCAAAGCCGATGATCAACATGCCGGAATGCCGCCGCTCCACCACCTCGCGCAGGATGTCCCCGGTCGGCTCCAAATCGAGCGTAAGCGGTCCACTGCGGCGCAGCTTCTGCCCCGCCTGCACTTTCGGGCGGTAATCCGCAACGGCCGCGGATTTGATGACGATGGTTGCCTGATCGACGCGGCTCAACACCGCAGTCCGCATTTCCTCCGTGGTCACCACGGGAACCACTTCGCAATGTGCAGGCGCGCGCAGGGCCGTGGGCGCGGTAACCAGAATCACGCGCGCGCCGCGCCGCTGCGCAGCTTCCGCCATGGCATAGCCCATTTTTCCGCTCGAACGATTGCCAAGGAACCGCACCGGATCCAGCGCCTCGCGCGTTCCTCCAGCGGTCACCAGCACTGTTTCGCCGACCAGATCGTTGCGGTGATGCAGAACGCTGAGCACCGCCTCCACAATCGCTTCCGTTTCCGCGAGCCGCCCGGCGCCGGTCATGCCGCAGGCGAGATAACCGCTCTCAGGAGAAACGATACGGACATTGCGGTTCGCCAGCGTCTCCAGATTTGCCTGGGTTGCGGCATGCTGCCACATGTTCACGTTCATCGCCGGGGCCACAATCACCGGAGCGGTGGTCGCCAAATAGAGAGTGCTCAGAAAATCGTCGGCGATGCCGTTCGCAAATTTTGCCAGAATGTTGGCGGTTGCGGGAGCCACGACCAGCGCGTCGGTGGTCTGCGCCGCATCCATGTGCTCAATCGACGAGGCCGCGTCGCCGCCCGGCTCTTCGGGCGCTTCCCACATGCTGGAAATGACTTTGTGCCCGCTGAGGGCGGCGAAGGTGAGCGGCTGCACAAAATGCTGCGCCGCCTCGGTCATGACGACGTGAACATCCAGCGCATGCTTTTGCAGCGCTCGCACCAGTTCTGCCGCCTTGTACGCGGCAATGCCGCCGGAAACGCCGACTGTGACCTTCATACAGTGATCCTACGCTCCCACGCTCGGGATATGAACTGCGGAAAGGCCTGCGAAACGGACGTTCGGCTCCAGCTACGAGGCAAACTTCGGAATATCAGGAGCTTCGACTTCAGGCTTCAGTATCGGAGCGTCCTCGGGCTTCACGTACGCGATTTTCCCTGCTGCAATTTCAGCCTGCGCCACCTTGCAGGCTTTCCGGGAAGCGGTCGAAACCAGCGGCTCGGCTCCGTTTTGTAATTGGCGGGCACGCCGCGCGGCTACCAGAACATAGCGAAAATTGCTGTCGTACTCGCGTTCGATCGTCATCGCTGTTCCTCCAAAAAAACTTCAGGGTCTCGTTATTCCTCCGGCACGCCAAAAGCACGCAGCACCGGCCGGATTTTCGCCTGAGAGTTTGCCTGAAGGCAACTCTCCGCGATTCGTGTCACCCGCTCGGCTTCCGCGGCGCGCTCGGGTGGAATGCCATCTCGCCGGAACCGTTCCGCGGAAACGATCGCTTCCATCTCTTCCACGGCGCGTTCCAGAATATCGTTGACGAGAATATAACCATATTGTCCGTAATTCTCAATCTCCTGTTTCGCCTTCGCCAAACGCTTGCGGATGAGCTCTTCCTTCACGGCTCCTTCCGCCCGGCTCCGATTGACCAACCGGTACTCCAGCACTTCAGGCGACGGCGGCATGAGGAAGATGGACACCGCATCCGGCATCTTCGCGCGCACCTGCGCGGCGCCCTGCACATCGATATCCAGCAAGAGATCCCGGCCGGCCTCGAAGGCTTCCCGCAACGTGCTGCGCGCCGTGCCGTAGTAATTGCCAAACACCTCGGCGTACTCCAGGAACTCGCCGTTCCGGATCATCTCTTCGAAGTGGTCCCGCGTGGTGAAGTGGTATTCGCGGGAGTCCTGCTCCGATCCGCGCGGGCCGCGCGTGGTCCAGGAAACGGAAAACTGCAGCCCCGTGACCTGGGAGCGCAGCTGATTCACAATCGTGGATTTACCGGAGCCCGACGGCGCCGAAATAATGAACAGGATCCCAGCCAATCGTCTTTCCTTTTGTCTCTAAACTTGCCGTTCTCACTAAAGCCCGCCTTGCCCGGGGTCTTCTACACCCTACCCCCTACACCCTAAACCCTGTTTCATTCCAGATTCTGCACCTGTTCCCGCGCCTTCTCAATCTCCGATTTCATGCCCAACCCCGCTTCGGTAATGCGGGTTCCATTGCCCGCTACGCCGCTGGTTTTCGAAAGCAGAGTATTCGCCTCGCGGTTCATCTCCTGCAAGAGAAAATCCAGCTTCTTGCCCACTTCGCCGCCCTGATCCAGCAGGCCGGTGAAGTGGTCGATGTGGGTGCGCAACCGGGTTACCTCTTCTTCCACATCGCTGCGCTCGGCAATCAGCGCCGCTTCCTGGAGAATGCGATCCTGATCGAAGCCGCCGTCGAGCATTGTCTTCATACGCTGGGTCAGGCGCTCGAAATACGCGGCCTGCACCTTCTCCCGCAATTGCGCCGCTTCGTCCACCAAACCACGGAGGCGTTGCATGCCGGCGCGCAAGTCATCGGCCAGCGCCGCACCTTCCTGCGCGCGCATCGTGTTCAGCGCGTCTACGATCGCGTCTACTTCGCGAAGCACCGCTTCTTCCAGCCCCTGCAAATCCTCATCGCTGCTGCGCGCCTCTGCCATCAGGACGCCGGGCAGGCGAAACACCGCGTTCAAATCGGGGGCTGCATCGAGTCGATGCTCGGACGCAGCGGCGCGAAATGCATCGATGTAAGCCGCCACCAGCGCGTGATCGTAGCCCGCTTCGGCTTTCTGGCTGCGCTCCAGGCTGAGCGTCACCTCGACATGGCCGCGCTTGATCTTCTCTTTCAGGATGCGGCGGAGTTGCATCTCAACGCCCTCCGCGCCTGAGGGCAAGCGCATATGCAGATCGAGAAAGCGATGGTTCACGCTCTTCAGGCTGATCGAGAAGCCCAGCGTTTCAGAAACCCGGCCCGCGATACGGGCAAATCCGGTCATCGAAGATACCGGCTGCGTTGCTTCGCTCATTTTTCTATCTTTCCGATCAGGGCGGACTCTGTGCCCGCAGCCAACGATACCCCATCCTCGGCAATATGCGATCCATGGTTCCCGTTCGGCTCACCCATATCCATAAACTGCAGGCGGTAGAGCTTTTGGTAGGTCGGGGACGACTGCAGCAGTTCCTCGTGCGTTCCGATCGCCGTAATTCTTCCCTGTTCCAGCACCACAATGCGATTCGCGCGGCGCACCGTAGACAGCCGATGCGCAATCACGATAGCCGTTCGGCCGGACATGAGATTGCCGAGCGCGATCTGCACCAGCGATTCGCTTTCGGCATCCAGCGCCGAGGTGGCTTCATCCAGAATCAGCACCGGCGCGCCCTTCAGAATCGCTCGCGCAATCGCCAGCCGCTGCCGCTCACCACCCGATAACCGGAAACCCTTTTCGCCGATCACGGTGTCGTAGCCGTCCGGCATCTTCTCGATGAATTCGTGAGCCAGCGCTGCTTTGGCTGCGTCCACGACGCGCGAAAGCGGCACGTCCGGCTGCCCGTAGGCAATGTTGTTGCGCACCGTGTCGTTAAACAGGATTGTTTCCTGCGTTACTTTGCCGATCTGCGCGCGCAGCGACGCGAGGCTCATGTTCCGCACGTCGATGCCGTCCATGGTGATGCGGCCGCCGGTTACGTCGAAGAAGCGGGGAATCAGATTCACCAGCGTCGATTTGCCTGCGCCGCTCGGGCCCACCAGCGCGACGATCTCGCCGCGGTTGATGGTCAGGTTGATGTCTTCGAGCACGATGCGCGGGCCTTCCGAATCGCCATCCTGCTGGCTGTACCGGAAGTTCACGCCCTCCAGCGCAATCTTGTCTTTGAAGGTTTTCAGCGCCTGCGGATGCTTCGCCTCCGGAACCTCATCCTGATCGTCCATAAAGTCGAAGATGGCCGTGGACGCGCCCGCTGCCTGCTGGAAATTGTTGTAGTACACGCCGAAGCGGCGGATGGGATCGTACATCTTGAACAACGCGACGATGAACGCGAAAAAGACGCCTTCGGGCATCGCCTTGTGGTTGATCTGGTTGCGTCCGAAGAGCAGGAGCAGCGCGATGGCGACCGCTCCAATAAAATCCATCAGCGGAGACGTCAGCGCCTGAGCGCGCACCGAACGCAGATTGGCGCGGAACAGCTTGCGGGCCGCGGTCCGGAAGCGCAGCAGCTCCCAGAACTCCATGTTGAACGCTTTGACGATCCGATTGCCAGTGATCGTCTCATGCAGGATGTTCTGAATGTCGGCCAGCTTGTCCTGGCCTTTGCGGGTCGTCCGCCGCACATCGCGCCCGATGCGCCGGATCGATCCCGCTACCACCGGAACGAAGATGAGCAGCACCCAGGCCAGCCTGCCACCCAGCGCAATGACGATGATAACCATGCAGATCAACGTGCAGGCCTGCTGCAGGAAATCCGAAAGCACCGAAGAAGTGGCGTACTGCACGCGCTCAATATCGTTAATGAGCGCCGAGAGCAGCGAGCCCGTCGTGTGTTTTTGAAAGAACGAAACCGACCGCCGCAGAATCGAATCGTACAGGTCGTCGCGCATGTCGGTGATCATGCCGAATCCTGCGTAATTGGCGAGATATGTGCCGACGTAATCGCAAATGCCCTTCAGCAGCGTCGACGCGACAAATGCGAAGGCGATGGTCGACCAGTCGTTGTTGTGGATCCAGTGCGGGACCAGCAGCTCCGGCCGCAGATTGATGTGCCATCGTTCGCCCAACTCGCCCAACAGCGGCGTCTGCTTCGCCCGGCTCGCGGCGCCTGGATTCAACACGTTGTCGAAGATGGGCCCGATCAGCAGAACCCGGAACGCATCCATCAATCCCACGCCCGCGGCCAACACCACGGCGGATAAGGCCTGCAGCCAGTAGCGGCGCGCGTAATACAGCAGGCGCCAGAGTCGGATCATAGGCGGACGGACTCCGGCAGATGGATGGAATGCATCCGTCTATTTTATCCCGCCCACCGAACCCGCTACCTCTTCGAAGCGTCGAATCGGCGATGGACGCTCGGTACAATGGTCCCGTATGCCTGCTTCGTCTTCTTTGAGCGCAGAAGAGCGCGCCCGCCGGATTCAGCTCATTATCTTTGACGTGGACGGCGTGCTCACCGACGGCAGCATCTGGCTCTTCCCTGCATCCGCACCCAGTGCCTCGACGGCTGGTCACGCCGCGCAGATGGAGGGCAAAGGCGGCTACGCTTTTTCCTCGGAGACCATGATCGAAGCTAAGGGCTTCAATGCGCATGACGGCACCGGCGTTTCGCTCGCGCGCCTCGGCGGCATGAAGATCGCCATTATCACCAAGCGCATTTCAGAGGCAGTGGCGCTGCGTGCACGCGACCTGCGCCTCGAACACGTCTACATGGGCCAGGCAGTCAAAATGCAGGCTGTGCGCGAAATGATGCAGAAGGAGAACATCGGACTCGACGCCATCGCCTTCGTCGGCGACGACATTATCGACCTGCCGGTGATGCGCGTTTGCGGATTCGCCGTCGCGGTGGCCAACGCGCGCGAGCAGGTGAAGGCCGCCGCGCACTACGTCACGCCGCATCCGGGCGGGCACGGCGCGGGGCGCGATGCGATTGAGTTCATCCTGGCAGCCAAAGGCATTCTCGAAGAGACCATCGAGCGGTATATCGACGAGCGCAACCCGCCAGCCACTGGCGCGGACGTCGGCAAAGGGAGCCTCTGAACGAGATGGAACCCAGCACGATGCCTCCATCGAAAGCGCAGCCTGGGGAACAAGGCCGTTTCGCACCGCGCCTTCTGATCACCCTTTTGATCGCGCTGCTGACCGCGGGGGGATCGTGGTGGCTGATGGCACGCAACGCCATTCAGTGCGACTCACTCGCGCCGCTTACCGTGCTGGCCACGCTGGCCGCGTTTCTGATGTCGGTTTGCTTTCGACAGATGGGCCGCTTCAAGGATCGGCGCAGCCGGTGGTTTCTCTTCGTCTGCCTGCTCATTGCGGCGGCGACGCTCTTCACGGATTTCCGCTATGTCCGTCACTACCGGGACTTCTGCGACGATCTGCGCCAGCAGATGCATCCGATTGCGCTGAGCCAGTAGCCGCTAGTGCGGGATTTCAGCCTGGCGTCCCGGCATCGGTGAGGCTTCGTCCAGAAATCCAGCGACTACCGGCCCTACGCGGCCTGCGCACTGGTTCGGCGCGAGATGACCACATGCGTCGAAAATCTCCATCTCTGACTGCGGCACCTCATGGTGAATCTCTTCACCCAGCGAAATAGGAATGAGGTGGTCTTGTTTCCCCCACACAATCAGCATGGGCATCTTCAGCGCCCCTAGTTGGCCATCGAGCAGGCCGTCGCCGGTCAGCATGGAATCCAGGTTGCGGCGCACCACCCATCCATGCCGCGCGACGAAACGAAACACGTCGCGCTCCACAAATCCCGGCACGTGCGGCGGCGATGGCATCAGTAATGCGGTGAGTGTGCTGAGCTTCTCTGGCGTGTTCGGCTCGAAGAGTGCACGATCCCAGTTCACGGTGAACTTCAGCCCGGCGCTGTCGAAGATCATCAGGCGGCGAATGCGCTGTGGCTCTTCCAGCGCAACGCGCATGGCGATCCATCCACCCATCGACCAGCCGCCGAGATCTGTGCGCGCCAGGTGCTGATCGTTCATGAATGCTTCGACCGCACCGGTCAGTTCCGGAATCGAATACTGCGCATTCGCAGGCCAGTCCGATTGTCCGTAGCCGGGCAAATCGAGCGCGTAGACGCGATGGTGGTCGCGGACCAGGCGGGGCATCAGGTTCGCCCAGTCCTCGGCGCGGCTGCCCAGGCCATGCACCAGCAGGATCGGACTGCCGGCGCCCCCAACGTAGAAGTGCACGCGCACTTTGCCCACGGACCCGTACGGAAGTTCGGTGAACTCGCTATGAATCCCCGCGACGCGCAGCCGGAGCTGCGTTGCAACCCAAAGCACACCGAGCGGCCGAAGCAGAGTCACCAACACCAGCGCGACCGCCAGCGTCAGCGTTCCGAGCAGAACTACCCTCAGCGTGGTCCGCTTACGTTTTTGGGTGGGGATTACGGTCGTCGCCATGGACCATCTCTCTGCTGACTTAGATGTCGGCGGACATACGCCAGGATCTGCGAATCACTTCGATCGTCAGGGGCGTCAGGCCGGCCAGGTCGTCCGGGCCAGCCCAGCGGGCCTCCAGCGCATCGGTCGAACACACCACAGGCCGCGCCAAATCAGCTTCTCCTGTCACGCGGCATAGAAAATCGACCAACACATAGTGGTAGCGAACGCGCCCGTCGACCTCGCGAACAATGCGGTCGAAGGCCTTCACCACGTCCACCACGTCCACAGGCAGCCCAGTTTCTTCGAGCACTTCGCGCCGGATCGCAGCCTCCAGCGTCTCGCCCAACTCCACCGCTCCACCGGGCAGCGACCATTCACCTTTGAGCGGCTCCTGCGCGCGCCGGATCAGCAGCACTGCGGGTTCTCCGTTCGACCGCTCGGCGGTAATCACCGCGCCAACACCTGCGATGGGTGCGTCAGGATATTCACGCCTCATGGTGTACTGACCGATTTATCGCTGCCCTTCACAGCTTGATGGGCTTTCCGTACTCGCCTTCGAAGACCGTCCGCTGCATGCTGAACCGGCCGCCGTTGAATTTATCCGGCCCCTTCAGGTGACCGATGCAAAGCAGCGCGACCACTTCGTAGCTGAAGGGCAGCCGCAGCACATCGCGCACCTTGTCCACTTCGTAGCCTTCCATGGGAGCCGTGTCGTAGCCCATGGTTTCGGCCATCCACATCATGCTGGTCACTGCGATCATCACGTGGCGATTGAGCCAGGCCTCAAGGTTCGGATGATTCCCCAAATATTCGGGAATATTCGCCCGCGCCTGCTCCGCATAGTTCTCGGTCATCCCGTTTTCGCGGCCCATGCGGATCATCTCTTCCATGTCCGTGCGCCAGCCATCCTCATCGCCGCACGCAACGATCACCGCCGACGCTTCTTCGACCTTGGCCTGATTGAAGCTGGCCTGGCGCAGGCGCCGCCGCTGCTCTGGCGTGCGCACCACCACAAACCGCCAGGGCTGCAGGTTGTAGCCACTGGGCGCGTTCAAGCCTGCCTCAAGAATCTTCTTCAGGTCGGCATCCGGAATCGGCATTCCGTCAAAACTCGGCGTCGCCCGACGTTGTTCCACTGCTTCGCTGAAAGACTTTTCCACTCGACTAGCCATGGCAGCAATTTTCCTGACTATTTCCCTTGATTGTGAGTTGGCTGATTTTGTTGTCCCTGGGGAGGGGAGGCAGTCTGAATCTGATCCATCGGCAGTTCCAGCGCAAACGGATGTTGATTGTTCGGCGTATCAGCGTACACCCACAGCCCGTGAAATGCGCTCTGCAGCTCAGGGTGCTGGCTGAGCAGCGCCTGCATGACCGCCGTCACCTGGGCGCGAGCCGCTACCGGATCCTGACTCGGTGTCGCGTCGTAGTTCACCACGAGGTCGAGGTGATCAGAGAGCTCTCCGGTATGCAGATGGGTCACGTTGAAGGTTTGCCCGGCTGCCGTCAGGTGCATCGGATCGCCGCCTGGCAGCCCATCGGGGCGGGATCCTTCCGCTTCGCGTTGCAGCTTCTGCAGATTCGGGCTGGAGAGAAAATCGACGGGGTCCAACAGAAAGAGCGCCGTCTGAAAATAGAAATAGGCGTCCCAATCCTGCTTCTTCGCCGCGTAATCCCGCGCCTGCTTCCAGAACCAAACGCCGTCGTGGCCGCCCATGGTCATGGGGCGCACAAAGAAGCCTGCCAGCTTCCACGTGGCGCTGTTGGCCGGGTCATTCGCCAACACCATCGACAGCGCCTGCGGATTCTTCACGCCAGTGGCATGCACCACAGCCAGCGCGTACTTTCCCGGCGGCAGGTCGGGAATGCTGATCTCTACAGTGAGCGTGGACGAAGGCAGGCCGCAAAAAAATTCCGCCTCCTGCGCGCCTTTCAAATCCGTCGCGTCGAGCAGGTAGAGTTCATTCACTGTCAGGGTCGCGTGCTGGATCGGCGGCTCCACGCCTTCAATCGAATTAGCAATGCCATCGAACTGCGCCGCCACCGAGGTCAGCGTCTGCGCTTTGACCGCAGCCGTGTCGCCGGTCTGCGCATGGCCGGCCAGCGTCATGGACGCCAGTTGCAGCGAACCGCGCTGTTCCGCAGTCATTTGCGATTGCGTGGTGCAGGAAACGCCGAACGCCGGGACCGCGAGGCTGAGAAGCAGAATCGGACCAAAAACGCGCGCGGAGTCGATTCCAAATCGGCGGTACGCCAAGGTCGTTCCTTCCCAAAACAGGTGTGAGCGAAATCGAATCACTGCTAGTCTATTCCACAGGAGCGGCAAAACCGCGCGAGCCTTGGTTTGTTCGCTCGCGCTCTCACACTACGATGCTGTCCAAACCCACCGCACGCTGGATTCCTCTGTTGGCCGTCGCGGCCCTCGCCGCGAGCGCTTCCGCGCAGGTTATGCAGGATCCCGGAACCCTCCCCGGTGGCCGCCAGGTGCAGTTCCCCGGCATGCAACAGCATCCGGTTCATCACACAACAACTTCTCATGCTTTGCCAGACCCGGGTACTCCGGCGGCGACTCCGGCCCCCGCGCCCGCCGCAACGCCGGCGCCAGCCACCGCCCCCCCGGACGCAGTGCTCGCGCCAAGCGCGCCTTCCCTGCTGGATAAGCCCGCGCAACCCGCCAAAGTCACCCTGACCGGCGGCATGCTCGCCGTCAATGCTGACAACTCCAGCCTTACCGAGATCCTGCATCAGCTTGCCACCACCAGCGGCATGTCGATCGACGGTCTCGACAAGGACACGCGCATCTTCGGGACCTACGGCCCAGGAAATCCACGCGATATTCTCTCCCTGCTGTTGGATGGCGCCGGCTACAACGTCATGATGGTCGGATCAACCAATGCCGGCGCGCCTCGCGAGCTGATTCTCACCCAGCGCTCCAAGGCCAGCATCGTGAACCAGCAAGCCTCGGCGGCGCCGCAGGAAGAGGAGCAGGACGAGGCTCCGCTCCCCAACAACAATCCGCCCGCCGGCGAGCCGCCTGCGCAGCCGCGTCAGGTTCCGCCGGTGCAGCAGCAAAATCAGAACGGAACGATCAAGTCCCCGAGTCAGATCCTTCAGGAAATGCAGCAAATGCGCCAGCAGCAGCAGCAACAGCAGCCGCAACCGCAGTAGCTTCCGAGATTGTCTTATCCCTGGGGGCGCGGCCAGCGCGCTTCAATGGTGGTCGAAATGCCACCGCGGGGACGAAAATCGCCCTTCACCACAGCCCATACCGGTTCACAGGCGCGCACCACGTCGTCGAGCACCTGATTCACTACATTTTCCTGGAAAATTCCAAGATTGCGGTAGCAGAACAGGTACTCCTTCCAGGATTTCAGTTCCAGGCAGCGCTCCCGCGGCATATAGCGCAGGGTAATGGTGCCAAAATCGGGCAAGCCGGTCTTGGGGCACACCGAGGTAAATTCGGGATCATCGATGACGATTTCGTAGCCGGCAAATTGGTTGGGCCAGGTCTCGATCGCAGGAAATGCAAAGTCCAACCCGGCCTTCGCGTGTTCGTCGGTATAGCGGGAAACTGGGGACATGGGTCAATTCTAGATGGGTGTCGGGCCTCGTTTCAAAAACCGCAGCGCATCCTGTGCATCTCCACCTTGTGACGAAAGGGTGAACCGCCTGCAAGTTTCACATTTTCAGAAGCCTGGGGCGCACCTTCTGACTCTTATATACTGACAAACGGTCCCATTGAATGACAGCGACTCCGGCAAGGTCCAACACGGCGCGTCTCTGGGTGATCGCCGCTGTGGCGCTCCTTTTGATTTTCTACGGTGTCCACATCCTCACACGCGGCAAGCTGCCTATCCGTGTCGCTGCGGCCACCATCGGGAATCTCACTGCCACGGTTGCCAGCAACGGCAAGGTTGAGCCGCAATCGAACTTCGAAGCTCACGCTCCATATGGTGGCGTGGTGCGCGATCTGTATGTTCATGCAGGGGATAAGGTTTCTTCCGGTAAGTTATTGTTGGCTATGGATGATAGCGAAGCGCGATCTCATGCTGCAACAGCCCTTGCCGCTCTCAAGGGCGCTCAGGCCGCCTACCAGGCAGCCCAGCACGGAGGCACCGCGGAAGAGCGCATTTCCCTGAACGGCGAACTGCAGAAGGCGACCATTGACCGCGATCAGGCGCAACACGACCTGGCTGCGCTCCAAAAGCTAGAGGCTACCGGAGCGGCGTCGCCCAGCGAAGTCGCAGCCGCCCAGGAGCGGCTCGATTCCGACAACAGCTCGATGCAGGTCATCCAGCAGCGCCAGACTTCGCGTTACGACGCAGGCGATCTGGCCCATGCGAAGGCCAACCTTGACGATGCCGAGGCAGCCTACGCCGCGGCGGAGGACGCACTCGGACAGGCTGTGGTGCGCGCTCCTTTTGCTGGAACGGTCTATTCCCTGCCCGTTTCCCGCACCGAATATGTGCAGCAGGGCGATCGCCTGCTTTCCATGGCCGATCTGACAAAGATGCAGGTGCTGGCTTATTTTGACGAGCCGGAAATCGGCAATCTGGCTGTGGGCCAGCCCGCCACCATCGTTTGGGATGCGCGTCCCGACGAGGTCTGGCACGGGCACATTGTGCGTCCGCCGTCGAACATTATCACCTACAACAGCACTCGCAACGTGGGCGAGGCGCTGGTCTCGATTGACGACACCGATGGCGCGTTGCTGCCCGATACTAATGTTCGTGTGACTATCACCGTGTCCAGTGAATCGAATGTATTAACAGTACCGCGCGATGCGTTGCATATCGAACAGGGTGCGACCTACGTCTACCGGGTGGAAGGCAGCACGCTGCGCCGAGTTCCGGTGACGGTTGGGAAGCTGAATCTGGTTCAGGTGCAGATCGTCAGCGGCGTGAAGGCCGGCGACCAGGTGGCAACGACAACCACCAACGGGCAGCCGTTGAGTGATGGCGTGCCGATCACCATCGTTCAGTAGGGGGAGTTTTGCGGAGATCGTTGTTCATCTACGGGGGAGTTTTTGCGCTCGGCGCCGCCCTGGCGTGGGGCACGCCCTCGGTGGCCACCGATCGCATTCGCGACGATCTTGACCGCGGTCGCGCAGACAGCGCGCTCCAGAAGCTCAACGACGCCCTCGCGCAGAATCCCTCTGACGCCGAGGCGCATAACCTTCGCTGCCGGGTTTATTACCAGGAAATGCAGTGGGACCAGGCCATCGGGGACTGCGCGGCCGCCGTCCAGGCCGAGCCCGGCAACAGCAGTTACCATCTCTGGCTTGGCCGCGCTTACGGGCAGAAAGCGGAGCGCGCTTCATTGTTTTCTGCTTACGGGCTCGCCCGCAAACTCAATGCGGAATTTCAGCAGGCGGTGCAGCTCGATCCACGCAACGATGCAGCCATGGCCGATCTTGGCGAGTATGACGTAGAAGCGCCCGCCATCGTCGGTGGCGGGCTCAGCCGTGCCCAGGCTCTGGTACCGCAGCTCCAGGCCGTGAACGCTGTTGCCGCTCTCGGACTGGAGGCGCGCATTGCGGAATCCAGGAAGAACTTCGACGAAGCGGAGACCGATCTCAAGGCTGCCATCGCCCAGTCTTCCAGCCCGGCTGGTCCGTGGATGGACCTGGCTGCCTTCTACCGCCGGCGCGGGCGCATCGACGACATGGTGAACGCAGCGCACACGGGCGCCTCGCTCGATCGGCAACACGGTCCGGCTCTGGTTGATGGCGCTGACAATCTCATCAAAGCACACCGTGAACCGCAGACTGCGGTCGTGTGGCTGCAGCAGTATCTCGACTCAGCCGCGCAATCGGAAGACGCGCCGTCTTTCGCGGTGCGTGCCCAGCTCGCACATCTCCTGGCCGACCAGGGCGACACGGCTGGAGCCCAGGAGCAAATTGCCGCCGCCCACGCTCTCGCTTCCGGGTACCGCCGCGCCGCGCACGGAATCCAGCCTGCTGCAGGCGGATAACAGTAAACTCAAAACGATGCCTATCGCGGAGCGGATTCTACCGGCAATTCGAAAAACATCGGCAGTCCTCCCCGCTCTTTTCCTTGTGCTCCTGCCAACTGCCGGATTAGCGCAGATTTCTCTCTCCACGGCCGTCAACCTTGCCGAGAAATCCAGTCCCGGCGTTCGTGCCGCTGTGGCTAACGTGCAACATGCAGTAGCCGCCGTCGAGGAAACCAGAGACGCGTACATCCCGAGCTTTCAGGTCGGCACCAGTCCAGGCTATGCGTATGGGTTCCCACTTGGTTATCCGGCACTTTTCAGCGCTAGTTCGCAATCCCTGGCTCTGTCGTTCTCGCAGCCCGACTATCTTCGCGCGGCACGCAAAGCGCTCAACGCCGCAAATCTGAATCTGAAAGACGCGCAGCAGCAAGTCGCTCTTGATGTCGCGCTCGACTATGTGGAGCTCGATCACGACCTCGCCGAAATCGCGGCGCTTGACGAAGAAAAGGCGTTCGCCGCCCGCCTCGTATCGATCGAGCAGGATCGGGTCCAGGCCGGCGTCGACCCACGGGTCAGCGAGTTGCAAGTGGAACTCACCGCGGCCCAGGCCGATGAGAAACGCATCCATCTGCAAAATGACGCCGACGAGATGCGTCAGAAGCTCGGCCACCTTACCGGCCTACCTACCGATGGTTTGGTCACGGTGACCAACAGCATTCCCGTGACTCCTTCATTCAGCACAGACGCTGCTCAGAGTGCGCCGGAGAGTAATCCCGGTATTGCTGCCGCTTATGCAAATTCCCAGTCGAAGTTTTACCAGGCCTTTGGCGCATCCCGCGAAAATTATCGACCCACAGTCGTCTTCGGGGCGCAATACAGCCTCTTTTCGAAGATCAATAACTACAACCAGTATTTTAGGAGCTTCCAGTACAACAATGCGGCCATCGGAGTTCAGGTGACCTTTCCGCTTTTCGACGCCTCCAAACGCGCCAAAGCGCGTGAGTCGACGGCGGAGGCTGCCGCGGCTCAGGCCACCGCCGATCAATCCCGCGACACCCTAAGCGAGCAAACCCTGCTGGCGCGCCGCACGATCCTGGAGCTCGGCGCCGACCAGCGCGTGGCCGAAATCCAGTCCGAACTCGCGCAGGAACAACTCAAAACCGTCGACGCCGAGCTGACCAGCGGCCCTGGATCCGCGACCGCCCAACCGGTTTCGCCGATCGCCGCGCAAAAGGCCCACATCGACGAGCGGGAAAAGTACGAAGACTTGCTCGACAGCAAATTCTCGCTCATGAAGGTCGAACTGAATCTTCTACGCATGACAGGCCAGATCGACGACTGGGTCCGCTCCTCCCTGAAACAGGGGTTAGCCGGCCCAGTACCTGCAAGTTAACTCCCTTGGGTTCATAAAGTTCGGCTAACCGCTTTTCCACGAATGATTTCCCCGTTACCACTGGCTTTCCGGTAAACTTGAAAGAGACATTTATGCCCCTGAAAACTCTCCTACTGAACCCTCCATCGTTCGAGAATTTCGACGGTGGCGCCAGCAGCCGCTGGCCCGCGACTCGCGAAATCGAGTCCTACTGGTACCCTGTGTGGCTCGCCTATCCGGCCGGCATGCTCGAGGGATCCCGCCTGCTCGACGCCAACCCGCACCATGTCTCATGGCAGCAGGTCAGCGACATCCTGAAGGACTATGAGTTCCTCGTCCTCTTCACCAGCACCATCGGCTGGTCGGGCGATTTGAAAATGGCCGGGGTTCTGAAAGAGACGCACCCGAACCTCAAGATTTGCTTTGTTGGCCCCCCGGTCACCACCGACCCCGATAAAGCGCTCAATGACTGTCACGCGATCGACTTCGTTTGCCGTCGCGAGTTCGATTTTTCCGTGGTCGAATACGCCAACGGCAAGCCGCTCGACGAGATTCTCGGCGTCAGCTATCTCAAAAACGGCGTGGTCGTGCACAATCCCGACCGTCCGCAGGCCGAGAACCTGGACGCCATGCCCTGGGTCACCGACATTTACAAGCGAGACCTGGACGTCACGAAATACAACGTCCCGTTCCTGCTGCACCCGTACGTCGCGCTCTACTCAACGCGCGGCTGCCCGGCGCAGTGCACGTTCTGCCTGTGGCCGCAGACCCTCAGCGGTCATGCGTGGCGCAAGCGCTCCACCGACGATGTGGCTGCGGAAATGGCGCACGCCAAGCAGATCTTCCCCAATGTGAAGGAATTCTTCTTCGACGACGATACCTTCAATATCCAGAAGGTGCGCACCATCGAACTGTGCGCCAAGCTGAAGCCTCTGGGGCTGACATGGTCGTGCACCTCACGCGTCACCACGGATTACGAGACGCTGAAGGCCATGCGCGAAGCGGGCTGCCGCCTGCTGATCGTGGGCTTCGAATCCGGCGATCCGCAGATCCTCAAGAACATCAAGAAGGGCGCCACCGTCGAGCGCGCGCGCGACTTTGCGCGCGACTGCCACAAGCTCGGCCTCACCGTGCACGGGGACTTCATTCTCGGGCTGCCCGGCGAGACGAAGGAGTCCATTCGCAACACCATCAATTTCGCCAAGACGCTCGACGTTGAAACCATCCAGGTTTCCATTGCACACGCGTTCCCGGGCACCGAGTTCTACGAGTTCGCCCGCGAAAACGGGTTCATCACCAACCAGCGCATGACGGACGATGGCGGTCACCAACTGGCGCACATCGAGTACCCGGCTCTGCCCACCGAGTACGTGCTCGAGATGGTCAATAAGTTTTACGACGAATATTTCTTCCGCCCCAAGGCGGCGTGGCGCGTGGTGAGCAAAGCCATCGCGAATCGCGACCTGAAGCGGCTCTACATCGAGTCGAAGTCGTTCCTGAAGCTCCGCTCGGAACGCAACAAGATCGTCCGCGACAGCAAAGCAGCCAACGCCCAGGCCTAAGCCGCATTTGCAATCGAGAGCCGCCGGGGCAACTTCGGCGGCTTTTGATTTTTTGGTGGAGTCGCCGTGCTTTGCCATGAATCTTATAGATGACCGGCCTTTTTGCTGACAGCCTTATCGCTGACCGTTTCACCACTGGCCGGACTTTAGCTGACCGCTTTTTAGCTTTCCCATGACCCTCCGCCGCTACCTGGTTCTCGCGATCGTCGCCATCACCGCGTCCTGCGGCGATACCTTCCTCTCGCGCGGCATGAAATCGCTGCCTCCGGTTCCGCTCAGCCACCCCGCCGCGCTCATCCACGCCCTGTTCTCTCCGTGGGTTGCCGCCGGCATCGTTTTGCTCATCGGATTCTTCGCGTCCTACCTCACTGCGCTCTCCTTCGCCGACCTCACCTACGTATTGCCGGCCACCTCCGTCGGATACGTCCTCACCACCGCCCTCGCCCGCTGGTGGCTCCAC
>Ga0210391_10001516_pt1 | contig 21026 bp, 16 predicted proteins | sample IncBWC12OmetaG_FD_160573 | JGI IMG/M metagenome (GOLD analysis project Ga0210391, IMG submission 160573) | Forest soil microbial communities from Barre Woods Harvard Forest LTER site, Petersham, Massachusetts, United States - Inc-BW-C-12-O ...
CCGAAGCGAACGCAGGTGGTGGTTCATCTGCTGGCCCCGAATCAGCGGCCCGTGCAGACGACGACGGATCTTGCGGGATTCTGGGAGCGCCTGTATCCAGAGGTACGCCGCGAATTGATGCGACGCTATCCGAAGCATTCATGGCCGGAGCGGCCGTAGAATTCTATTCTTCGAGCTTGAAGACTCGCTCCATCAGCAGCCATTTTTCGCCCGGCTTTGTTCCGGGCAAGGATTGCTGATATGTCCACATCAGCTTCTCCCACTCCTGGACCTTTGCGTTGAGTTGGTCAGCATGATTCTTGGCGTCGAATGAGAAAGATTCGTTCACTTCCATGATCATGAACATGCGCGTCCCGAGCAGATAGATTTCCATGTCTACGATGCCGGAATCTTTAATGCTGCGAGTAATCTCAGGCCAGATCTTCTCGTGATAGCGTTTGTATTCGGTGATCAGGGCGGGGTCGTTTTTCAAGTCGAGAGTCAGGCAATAGCGTCGGTTCATTTGACCTCGGTGGCGGGAACGGCCAAGGCAGTGACCGCGTTCGCACCTGCTGTCGGCCGGTATCCCCACATTGCGAAATAGAAAACATAAGCGTGACACACCAGCGGAACTACAAACGCGCGCTGAATATTCCAGGCGTCGGAAATCCGGCCCATGATCCAGGGGAAGACCGCGCCTCCGATGATCGCCATGACCAGCAGAGACGATCCCAACTTGGTGTACGGTCCCAGGCTCTTCAGGCTCAAGGCGAAGATCGTGGGAAACATGATGGAGTGGAAAAAACCAACCAAAACAATCGCCCAGACGGGCGCGATGCCCGAGGCGAACAGGACGACCAGAAGGCAGACGAGCGATCCGCCGGCGAATAGACTGAGCAAACGCGGTGCGGCAACTTTTTGCATAATCGCCGAACCAGCGAAACGCCCGATCATGAAGCCGGCCAGATGGGCCTGCAGGTAGTGTGCTGCCGCTTTTTCATGAGTGCCAGGCAGGGTGAACTCGGCGAAGCGGATGATGAAGCTTCCGACGCCGACCTGTGCTCCTACGTAGAAAAATTGCGCCACCACTCCCTTGATTAGATGCGGAAAACGGAAGACGCCGCTGAGTTTCGCGTCCGCAGTCTGCAGTCCGTCGTTGCTGGTCTCGCGAATTTCCGGTAACTTCGTCAAAAAGATGAGCAACGCCACGAACAAGAAGACCCCGGTGATCACCACATACGGGATCTTCACCATGTTGGCCTCGGATACCTGATAGGCCAACAACTGCGAAGGACTCATGGCCGCGAGTTCCGCCGGAGTGTGCTCGATGCCGGAAAGGATGAATCGCGAGCCGAGAAGGGCGATCAACACCGCGCCCGCGGCATTGAAAGATTGTGCGAGATTCAGCCTTCGTTCGGAACTCTCCGCCGGACCAAGGGTCGTGACGTAGGGATTGGCGGCGACTTCCAGCACCGACTGTCCACAGGCCATCACGAAGAGCGCGAAGAGAAAAAATCCGTAGACCCGCACGGAGGCCGCCGGAATAAATAAAATTGTTCCCGTAGCGCAGACCAGCAGTCCAATCAGAATTCCTCGTTTATATCCGACCCGTTGCATCAGCCATCCCGCCGGTAGAGCCGCCAGGCAATAACCACCGAAGAATGCGACCTGGATGAGTGACGATCCCGAGTCAGTGAGGGCGAACGCTTTCTTGAAATGCTGGATCAGCACGTCATTCAAGTTGACGCCGATGGCCCAAAGAAAAAACAAACTGGTCACGAGGATCAGTGGCCCGACATAGCGTCTCTCTGTGATGGGTGCGGATGCGGTCATTCGGAGGTCCTCATGTCAGCGAGCGATCCAGGTGAGTATAGCCACCGTCGACGAACAAATGCTGGCCCGTAGTGTGACTGGACTTGGAGGAGATCAGGAAAATTACTGTCGAAGCAATCTCCTCCGGCGTGGTCATGCGCTGCTCGAAGGGAATCTTGGTGAGGATCATCTTCAGTTTCTCTTCGGGATTGGGAAACGTGTCGAGCCAACTGCGATAGAGCGGTGTCATCACTTCGGCCGGAATGACAGTATTCACTCGAATGCTATGCGGCAGGAGTTCCGCGGCCCATTCGCGGGTCAACGCCATGACTGCGCCTTTCGAAGACGCATACCCGGAGGTGCTGCCCTGGCCGGTGACTGCAGTCTTGGAGCCGATGTTGACGATTGCACCGCGCGAGCGTTTCAAGTGTGGCAGCGCATAGTGAGCCATGCTGTAGTAGTGCACGAGATTGCGGTTGAGCGACGCCACATATTCGTCGACACTGCCGGATTCCAGGCCAACCTTATCGTTACGGCCGGCGTTGTTTACCAGAGCATCGATCCGGCCAAACTTTTGCAGAGTTTGCTCAATGGCTAGCGCGCAGTTTTCAGGAGCAGCCAGATCGGCGGTGATGAATCCACAGGCTGCGCCCTTGGCTTGCATTTTCTCGTGGAGTTCGTTACCGGCCTCGCCGTCGCGATCGACGATCACTGGAATTGCACCTTCGGCGACACAGGCGTGGACAATCGCGGAACCGATTCCCTTGGCCCCACCAGTGACGATGACTACTTTGTCTTTCAGTTGCAAGTCCATCCGGGCTAGCCTCGTAAGTTGAAAAAGCCACCATCGAGCGGATAGTCGACGCCTGTAATAAACGCGGCTTCGTCGGAGCACAGGAATAAGGCCAGAGACGCGACCTCCGCGGGTTCTCCCATTCTTCCGATCGGTTGAGCCTTGGCCAGCTTTTCGAACATTTCCCGCTCGTGCCCTGGATAAGTCTTCTGCAAATAATCGTCGACGAACGGAGTGTGAACTCGCGCCGGCGAAATGCAGTTACATCGGATGTTATGCGCGAGATAATCCCTCGCCACGGAATAGGTCATGGCGATCACCGCGCCTTTGCTCATCGAGTAGGCAAAGCGATCGGCGAGTCCGGCAGATCCGGCAATCGAAGCCATGTTCAGAATTACGCCGCCGCCGGAACTCTTCATGTGCCCAACCACGGCGCGCATGCAGTTGTAAAAGCCCTTGATGTTTACTCGAACCACGCGATCGAAGTCTTCCGGGGTCGTGGTCTCGACCGTACCAATATGCGAAATGCCCGCGTTGTTAACGAGGATATGAACGCGCTCGTTTCGGAACAGTTCATCAAATCTGGCGATCACATCTGCCTGGTTGGTCACGTCGCAGAGATGAGCGGACGCAGTGCCGCCGGCGGCGGAAATGCGCCGGCAGGTTGCGGCCGCAGCTGATTCGTTTACGTCCAGAATTCGAATCAGGGCACCCTGCGCGGCGAATTTCAAGGCGATGGCTTGTCCAATGCCGCTTCCACCGCCGGTGACCGCGGCGACCTTGCCATCAAGGCGGAAGTTCTGCGCGTTCGTCTCTTGAGCGGTCACAGCGAAACCCCGCGCTTCCAGGGGATGAAATCCTCTTGAGCCTTCTGCTCGGCTTTGGTTCGGACTTCACCGCTCGCCACTTCGATCACGAGATCGAGAACGGCCCCGCCCATCTGCTCGATGGTTTGTTCTGCGGCAACGACTGATCCAGTGTCGATGTCGATGATGTCGTGCATGCGCTGCGCTAGATCAGAATTTGTGGAAAGCTTCACGACCGGAGCGATCGGATTGCCGGTCGGCGTGCCGAGACCGGTGGTGAACAAAACGACGCTTGCTCCAGCGCCGACCTGCGCGGTCACGCACTCGACGTCGTTGCCCGGCGTGCATTGCAGATTCAAGCCAGGCTCGGTGGAGTACTCGGGATAGTCGAGCACAGCTGTCACGGGCGATGTGCCACCCTTCTTGGCCGCGCCGGCAGATTTCATCGCGTCGGTCAAAAGTCCGTCGCGCATATTGCCGGGCGACGGATTCATATCGAAGCCGGATCGCACGGCTGCTGCTCTCGCGGCGTAGTCGCGCATCAGTTGGATAAAACGATTGCCGACTTCTTTGCTCCTGCCGCGATTGATGAGCTCTTGCTCTACACCACAGAGCTCTGGAAATTCCGACAGGATAGTTCGACCACCGAGTGCGGCAAGCAAGTCAGCAGTATGTCCGATGGCCGGATTGGCGGAGAGGCCGGAGAAGCCATCCGACCCTCCACACTTCAGCCCCACGCACAGATTAGAGAGCGGAGCGGGAGTTCGCTGAGCCTTATTGCCTTCGACCAGCCCCAAAAAGGTTTGCCGAATCGCCGCCGACATCATGGCGGCCTCGGAACCACTGCGCTGCTGCTCGAGAATAAATAATGGCTTGTCGAACTTGGAATCGCGTTTGCGAATTTCGTCGCGCAGGATTCCAGTTTGGGCGTGCTGGCAGCCCAGGCTCAGCACGGTCGCGCCGGCGACGTTCGGGTGGTGAATGTAGCCGGCGATCAGGCCGCAGAGATTATTGGAATCCTCGCGCGTGCCACCACATCCGCCTTCATGAAGCAAAAAACGGATGCCGTCGATGTTCTCGAACAGGCGGCTGCGCGGGGCCGGTGGCGCTTCCGTAGCCAGCGCTTGAACGCCGATCTTTTCCGTTTGCCCTTCCCGGTAGAGCTTCGCCAGGTCCGCGACTTGGCTGCGATAGAGTTGAGGCGCAGCGAAACCCAGCTCTTCTTCGAGCGCTTGTTTCAAGACTTGAATGTTCTTGTTCTCACAAAAAACCAGGGGGACGACGAGCCAGTAATTGCGTGTGCCGACTTGTCCGTCGGAGCGCCGGTAACCTTGGAAGGTCCGACTTTGCCAGCGCGAAACGTCAGGGGGCGCCCAGTGAAATTCGTCGGATTGTTCGTGGAAGGCCGCCGCCTGGTGTTGGATGTTGAGCGTTGTCAGCAGTTCTCCGGCGGCGATGGGCTTGACGGCTCTGCCCACCAAAACTCCGTACATGATGACGCTGTCGCCCGCCTCGAGATTGCGCGTGGAGAATTTGTGCTTGGCGGGAACACTCTTTGGAAGCGTGTAAACATGGCCAGCGAATTCGACGTCTTCGCCGGCTTTCAAATCGACCAGGGCGATCAATACGTTGTCGCGGGAATCGAGTTGGAGGACGGAGCGATGCGTCATGGTTTCGAGTGACCAGCGGTTCGATTCCTAGCGTTTAGTGCGGCCGCGAGTTGCGCCCGGTCATTGTAAAGCATCCATGCGGGGAAGTATCCGATGGGCTCAACGAGCGGCAAACCGCCAAAACCGCTGCGCGTTGCCGCCGAGCACGCTATCTCGAATTTCTGGTCGTTGCCTCAGCAGGAATGCCTGCAACACCTCGACCCACCGTGAGTACGATGTCGCGACCAGGCAGACCGGCCAGTCGGAGCCAATCATGAGGCGATCCGGTCCAAAGGCTTCAAAGGCGACGTCCAGGAACGGAATGATCTGCTCGGGTTGCCAATGCTGCCAATCGGCTTCGGTCACCAACCCGGAGAGTTTGCAAAACAAATTGGGGAATTCAGCCAGCCGCCTGATCCCTTGCGCCCATGATTCGATGTCCCCACTCTTGATCGGCGGTTTCGCGAGATGATCAAGCACAAAACGCTGGCGCGGGAATCGCTGCACAAATTCGGCGGCGACGGGAAGGTGTTTCGTGTAAATCAGGATGTCGTAAGCCAGATCGAATTCTTCCAGCGCGGAAATGCCGCGAAGAAAATCTGGCTGCAACAGGAATCGATCGTCGGGTTCACTCTGCACGATGTGGCGAATGCCGACGAGCTTTGGGTTTTGAGCCAGGACCTTCAGCTGCGATCGAACGTCCGGGGAACGCAGATCGACCCAGCCAACTATGCCGAGAATCCACGGAGAACTCTCAGCCAACTCGAGAAGCCAGCGCGTTTCTTCCAGCGTCTGCCGCGCCTGCACCGCAACCGATCCGTGGAAGCCGCTTCTTTCCAGTTCGAGCTTTAAGTCGTTCGGCAGAAAATCGCGGCGGAGAGCTGCCATCGAATCGTCGATCCAGCCGTATTCGTCGGGGCTGTAGATCCAAAAGTGCTGGTGCGCGTCAATGTACATGGGCTGCACCGGTATCTTATCGCAGCCGAGAGACTACCGTTGTCGCACCTCCAGCTGTACTGGACGCGCGATTGAGCTGACTTCAGGGTCGTAGTATTCATAGACGCGAGAGCGGAAAGTCCGGGCCCGGATGGGATACTTCGCGCGCAGGCGGAAATGCACTGTGACCGCGTCGCCCGCGGCGATCGAGTTGAAGTAGAGGATCGCCTGAGTTGCCGTCAGGCTGAATTTTTCCAGGCGTCCCGTCTTCTGCACGGCAGTCTTTTCGACAAAGGTTTGCAGATCTTCGCTGAGCAGGTCGAAGCCCGGAGGAATGCCGAGGTCGACCATCACCATGTTGGCCGACTTGGCCAAATTGTTTTTGACGGTCGCGGTGGCTGTGGCGATGTCATCCTGAGCGAGGTGCGTGCGATCGTAAGCGACATTGATCGAAAGGGCCTCGTTGGCCGGTTTCTGGTCCCAAGGAAGGTAGTAGCTCCCGACAACCTGGTACGCCAGGCCACCTTTGCCCTCGAACCGGATCTCTACCGACGTTGAATTCTCCGGGTCGGCGTTTTTCGACCCCGCATCTTTCGAACCCATATCGTTCGAGCGCACGTTCTTGAACACAAACTGGTGAAGCAGATCGTTGTTTTCCGGCGTCAGTGTGAGTTTCTCGACGGACTCGCCGTTGAGCAGAACCTCGAGAGTCCCCTGAACATCGGCTGCGCCCTTTTCGGTTGCGAGCAGCAGCGCACGCAATGCCATGATGGTCGCCTGGGTCGTGCCCCATGCACCGGTTGAGTCTTTCTTGGACGCGATGTAGTTCATCGCCTTGCGGGCTGTACCAGACGCCTCGCCCCATTTCAGCAGCGCCTGCACGGCGAGGCCCGTGGTCTCACCGTTCGCGCTCTCGCCTGTAGAGTAGACGCCGGTTTCGTCAGCGCTCCACCATGCCTGCTCATCTTTTTCAGTGCGAGCGTCGAGCAGGAGCTGCATGGCCTGGCCGGCGAAGCTGCGGTCTTTTCCGTGATCAGCCGACGCAGACGAATGATTGCCGCCGCCAAAGTCGACCGCGAAGTTGGCGATGACCGCCAGGGTGTAGGCGTCGATCTTTCCATTCGAGTGGCTTTCCACGAACTGCCGGGCCTTCTCGACCGCCGGCCCCTGGTAGCCGGTGTTCTCCAGTGACCAGGCGATATAGGCCGTAATGCGCAGCACATCAGAGTTGTATCGATTCGTCGCGCCCTCGTTGATGAACTGCGTATCCGGCTTCCAACTTCCGTCGGCTTGCTGTTGGTTGGCCAGCCACTGCTGGGTCCGTGAGATCAGTCTCGGGTCTACGTCGTAAACCTTCGACATGTCGCTGAATTCCATCAGTCCGTATGACGTGAGGATTTTGTTGGCCGGCGCTTGTCCGAACCAGGAGAAGCCGCCGCCGGGAACTTCAAACGTGAGCAGCCGCTGGTAGCCGTTGGCGATATATCCTTCGGCCTTGGCGTGCACTTCAGGAGTCAGCTTTTTTGTGCGCTTCATGTAATCGAGTGCCAGCACGTTGGGATAAGTGCTGGAAGAAGTCTGCTCGAAGCATCCACCGGGCATGCGGAGAATGCTGTCCATGCCTTCGATCACCTGGCTCAGCGGGCCGGGGTAGAGGCGGACGAAAATCTTGCTGGCATCGGGAATGGAATTCGCAGGGAAGTTGAGTTCGTGTCGAACGGAGTTTTCCAGGCGTCCATTGAAGACGAGATTCTGCTCGCGCCCGTTGGGAATTACTTCGATTTCGCGCACGACGATATCGGCGCGGTCTGCTTTGCCATTCATGCGAGCGGAGAGCATCAGCTTGAATTTGCCGATGCGGCGGGCTTCGACCGTGAACTGCGATCCGCCGACGCGATCGGTGTCGACTGTGACAGACTTGTCGGCAACATCGTCGACCAGAGAAAACCAGTCATCGGGCTGCAGTTTCAGGCTGACATCTCCGCGCGCGCCCGAGTAGTTGTACACGGCGACAGGAATCGAAACCCGGTCGCCCTGAGTCAGTGTGACCGGCAGATCCAGGTCGACGAAGAAATCCTGAAAAACTTTCAGGCTCGAAGTTGCGCTGCCCAGCGCCCCGTGCGTCGTCGAGGCCAGCATTGCCATACGCCATGTGGTGATCGAGTCGGCCAGGGGAATTGTGATGCTCGCGACCCCGTTTGAGTCGGTGATGATTTCAGGATTGATGTAGAGCGCCTCGGGGAAGTAGGAGCGCACGTGCGCGGAAGGGCCGGATTCTTCTTTCTTGTCTTTGACGAGAATCGCGCTGTTTTGGGACATGATCTTCGTCGGAATCGCCGTCGCCGGCACCGGAGCCATATCGGCCGCCACTGCGTTCATCTCGTTGACCACCATTCCCATAGCGCCGCCAGCCACGCCACCGACCGGGCCACCCATCGCCCGACGAAGCATGACTGGATTCGCGCCCGTAACCGTGACCACCTCCGACGCCGCGCCAACCGCCAGATTGACGGACAGCACGGCGCGGTCGCGCGGTTGCACCGTGAGTTCCCGCGTAGCGATCTTGAATCCAGCCAGCGACACTTGCACTTCGTATCGGCCGGCGCTCAGGCCTGCCAGATCGAATTGCCCGGCAGCATTCGCGCTCACCGTTCGCGTCTTTCCGGTGGAAACTTCGCGCGCATTGACGTTCGCCCCCGGCACCACCGCTCCGGATGGATCGGTAACAGTTCCCACAATCTCCGCGAGGCCGTTGAAAGGGCCGCGATCATGTTCGATGTTGAGGTCGATGGTTCCCGAGTTTGGGTGGCCGACGATGTTACCGGTGCGAACCTCGATATAGGCTGCCATATCGTCCGCGCTGCCGAACCGATGGTCCGCGCCCGCGCTGTGCACCATGTAGTAAGTCTTGTCCCGGTACCATTGCACACGCTCCACGCGAAGTTCGGTTCCGAAGGCGTCAATGAATTCCGGGTTGGAGGACCTCGAAATTCGCGCGAAAACCTTGGTCAGATCGCCCTTCTCCGAGTTCTCGCGATAGGCGAGGCTCAAGTCCTCCGCTAAATGTCGCACTTGCGCCAGGAACTGTGCCTGGTACCGTCCGGCAAATTCCTGGTATTTCGTCATCGGCACGGTGCGGCCGAATTCCGTTTCGAATTTATTTGTGCTCACCATTTCGGTGGCTGAAAACAGGGCCCGAGCAGCCCGGTCACGTTGTTCGACTTTCGACTGCTCGACGGGTTCGACAATCTCCGACATGCCGATCGAGTGAATCTCATAACGCGGCGTCATAACCTCCTGCTCAAGGTAGAAGAAAACTTTAGCGAAGCCGGGTTGCTTCTCGGCCAGCGCGAACACAGCCTCATCCACCACTTGCAGGCCGAGTGCGGCGCTCACGCCCTCCCCGCGAGAATTCGTCACGCGAAAGCGAACCCGGGCATCGGCGCCGGGTTTATAAACCGGAGCATCCGCGACGGCATCGATCTTGAGTTCGTCTGCTGGTTGTACGAAGACCAGACGATGATCCGCGACAGGGCTCGCGTTGCGGCTGAAAAGATATGCGTTGAAGTCCACTGTTCCCGCCAACTCTGGGGTCGCGGTCAAAGATAATTCCGCCTGGCCGTTCTCGATGTCGACATCGCGCGTGAGCACGGTCTGTCCGTCTTTGACGACGTCGAGATAAGCAGTTCGCCGCCTCTTCGTGGAGAAGACTCGCAGGTCGATGCGGTCGCCAGCCTTGTAGACCGCGCGTTCGGTGCGCAAGAGAATTTGATCGTCGCCCTCGCGGGATTGCAGTTGAACCGCGCTCACCGCTCGATTTCCTTCCTGATCCCGCCCTTCGATTTCCAGGGTCAGGGCGCCGGACGCAGGGCTGATGCGGATGACGGCAACGCCGCCTTCATCAGTGGTCGCGGCCTGCTCGACCTGGCCCTCTGCATTAATCTTTAGGCTGGCCCTTGCCGGTGTTCCGTCGGCATAAGAAGTGAGAATGAAAACCTGGTTCTCCAGATTGGGGACAAGCGTGCCGCCTTCCGGCACGGCTGTGATGATCAGCGGCGATTCGCTGACGGTGATGGGCTCGCCGCGCGTTTCCGAGTGGTCTGCGGAATCTTTCACCGTGGCCTCAATCAGCACGCGAGCTGCGCCCTGGCTGAGCGGGCGTCCGGCGAAGTAGGTGGGGAGCGTCAAATCGAAGTGATAGGCGCCGTCGTGATCTGTCCTGCCTTGAGTCGAGCCTACGGCAAACAGCGACACGTCCATGCTGGAGGCTTTGACAGTTACTTCACTGTCGTCCACCGGCTTGCCAAAAAAGTAGTTCGCGCGAATGGTTCCGGTCACGTGATCGCCGGGGCGATAGCCGCGCTTCGTTTTATTGTCGCTGCCTGCGAAGTCAATCGCGACTTTGAATTTCGGCAGAACGTAGCGTTCGACGTTGAGCGCAATCTCGGCCGTGTTCGTGGGCGACTCATTCTCGCCAAGCAGCGCGCGGAGGTGATAGGTGCCCAGGTTGACTTCATCGGCCAGGCCAAAATCCGCAGACGCAATGCCAAACTTGTCGGTTTGAGTCGCCTTCTTGAAGACCTTATTACCGCGGGAGTCTTCCACTTCGAAAGTCAGTTTGCGGCCGGCGGCCGCTTCGTGGTTGGCGCGATCGAGCGCCAGCGCCCGCACATGAATCATTTGTCCCGGCTGGTAGATTGGCTTTTCCGTGGTGAGGAGAATCGAAACCTTGTCGTCGAGCCGCACGGGTTGCACGAATTCCGTCGAGCCGATCGCAGTGTCGACCAGGTAGCGCAGTTGATAGTTGCCGACCGCGCCGGCGGGAAAGTGAAATTGCGCTTCGGTAGTTCCGCGCCTGTTGAGTTGCCCGCTGAAGAGCAGTTGCGGTTTCTTATCCGGGATCAGGAGTTCGATCCGCACCGCACCGCGCCCGGCAATAATCTCGTCGCGCGAATCGGTCACAATCACGCGCACGGCAGCCTCGCCGCCCGTCAGATACGATTGCTGGCCCAGAATGTGAACCACCGGCATGCGAAGGATATCGGAAATCGACTCTATGCCCTCGATCTTCGCAGTCTTGCCATCACTGTATTCGAAACGATAGCGCACGCGATGCCACACCAGTTCGTCGATCGGCAGTGGCTTCGCCAGCGCGATCCGTTCCCGCCAGCGCCCCTTACCCTGAGTCGCATCAACCGTCCTCTCCACGCTTCCCAGGACGTGGTCTTCCGGATCCAACACGTCTACGCTGAGCTTTCCCGCGCCTGCCTGGGCGGCGTCGTACGGAATGGTCAGATCCAGCGTTCCGTGCGCGTAGGTGGCGCCGGCTGCGGGTTCGCCGTTCGCCGCTTGAAAGCTTTGAACCGTGACGATGGCCGCGATCACCGATGCGACGGGAACAAAAAACAGCCAGTATCTTGACGACGTGTTGTGGCCAGAGGAACTTTCCATGGTGTCTCCGTGATTACCTTTGGTGTTACTACAGCGTTCTTGCCTTCAGCGTGAGAACGCGCCAGTTCGCCGTTCTTGCGCGGGCGCCGCGGGCTTCTCCACGCTGCACACCTCGATTTCAATAGACACCGGGAGGTTACTAATTGGGTCAAGAAAGACGGATCGCCGAGTGCGGAGCGCAAAGCGAGCGCCATCTATAAGGTGGTGTATCATCTTGCAACGCTCCATGGTTTAGTTGGACATTGGCCGGTGAGGCGGACTCCATTTCCACGGCACTCTTCTTATGACCCTCGATAAAGAATTGCTCCAACGTCTTCCCAAGGTTTTGCTGCACGAGCACTTGGATGGCGTGCTGCGGCCGCAAACAATTATCGAATTGGCTCGAGCCGCGAAATATGCCGACCTTCCAACCGAAGTTCCCAACGACGGCCCGCAGGCCCTGGCCGATTGGTTTTTTCGCGGAGCCAATCAAGGCAGTCTGGCGAAATACTTGGAGGGTTTCAAGCACACGATCGCCGTCATGCAGACTGAGGAGGCGCTGCAACGCGTGGCTTACGAACAGGCCGAAGATCTCAGCCGCGACGGGGTTATTTATTTTGAGACTCGGTTTGCACCGGTTTTTCACACTCAACGAGGGTTGACCCACCAGCAGATCGTTTCGGCGGTGTTGAAGGGGCTGGAACAGGGACGGAAGGACTTCGGAATTTCCTCCGGCCTGATCATCTGCGCGATGCGCAACATGAACACGTCTCTCGAGATGGCGGAACTGGCCGTCGATTTTCGCGCACGCGGAGTGGTCGGCTTCGATCTGGCAGGCGAAGAGGGCGGTTATCCGCCGAAGAAGCACGTGGACGCTTTTCATTACATTCAGCGCGAGAATTTCAACATCACCGTGCACGCCGGGGAAGGATACGGAAAAGAATCGATCTGGCAGGCCATTCAATATTGCGGCGCGCACCGCATTGGACACGGGACGCGACTGATCGACGACATTGCGGTGGTTGACGGCAAAGCCGTGAATCTGGGCGATCTGGCGCAGTATGTTCTCGACAAACGCATCCCGCTCGAAATTTGCCTGCTGAGCAACGTGCACACTGGCGCTACTCCGAGCTTGGCCGAGCACCCCTTCAAAATTCTTTATCAAGAGAAGTTTCGTGTCACTCTGAACACAGACAACCGTCTGATGAGTCGCACCTCGATGACCCAGGAATTTGAAGCCGCCGCGGAGACGTTTGGGTTATCTCTGAATGATTTTGAGAGGATTACGATCAATGCCATGAAGAGCGCCTTCTTGCCATACAAAGAGCGCTGCGATTTTATCTATTCCACAATCAAGCCTGGTTACGCCAAGATTCGCGAGTCGACCGGAACATTGAAGCACTACTAAAAACATAGCCCAGAACGGAAGATTCATGCGCATTGTCCTGACACGGTTGCTGGTCGTTCTGATGTTGTTAGCGATCGATGCTGCCTGGATCTCCGCCCAGACCGCCGCGGCTATAGAACCAATTCGAATCAAAGTCGTTGTGCTCACGATGTTCGAGCGCGGCGAGGACACTGGCGACACTCCCGGCGAATTTCAACTCTGGGTGGAACGCGAGCATCTTGATCAGATTCTTCCGCTGCCAGCTGGCTATCACCATGTGCGTCTGAACAAAGATGGAGTGCTCGGCATGGTGACCGGAGTCGGAACTGCCAAAGCCGCTGCCTCTGTTATGGCGCTGGGTCTCGATCCGCGTTTCGATTTATCGAAGGCGTATTGGATTGTCGCCGGCATCGGCGGCGGTGATCCGGTGGATGTGTCGGCGGGATCAGCGGTTTGGGCCGATCATGTGGTCGATGGGGATCTCGCCTTTGAAATCGATGCCCGTCAAATTCCCGCGAGTTGGCCGACCGGCTACCTTCCGCTGCGCAAGGGCACTCCTTACGAGCAACCGGCCAATGACGACTACGGGGAGGTATACGCGCTCAATCCTGGGCTGGTTAGCTGGGCCTTCCACCTCACACAGAACGTTCCGCTGCCAGATTCCGATACGTTGCGCAAATCGCGTTCGCGTTTCGCAGGACTTGCCAATGCGCAGAAGCCTCCGTTCGTAACGCGAGGCGATGACATGTCGGCCAGCACCTTCTGGCACGGTTCGAAGATGGATGAGTGGGCCAATGCCTGGACTCGCTACTACACCGCCGGAAAAGGAAACTACATGATTGCCGCCATGGAAGATTCCGGCACTATGCAGGCGCTTACGTTCCTGAGCGGCGCGGGGCGGGTCGACCTGCAGCGCGTGCTGGTGCTGCGCACGGTAAGCAACTATGATCGCGAGGCGCCCGGTGTGCCGGTTGCAGATAGTCTGCAGGAAATGGTTTCGGGAAACTATTCGGCCTATCTGCCCGCGCTCGAAGCGGCCGAAATCGTTGGAGACAGAGTGGTGCGGGATATCGTGGAGCATTGGGCACAGCGGGAATCAACCGTTCCACACGCGCCGTAGTCACTTGCTGCAGTCTCAGCTGGAGAGTGCGGCGAGCGTCTCGGCCAATATCAATGTTCCGCGAAGGATATCCTCGGGAGCCGCGTATTCGTCAGGACGGTGGCTGTATCCGTTGCGGCAGGGAATGAACAGCATCGCGACCGGAGCGATGCGCGCCATGAAAAGCGAATCGTGATAAGCGCGGCTGACCATGGGCATGAAGTTCAAATCATGCTTACGACAAGACTGAGCAAGCGCTTCGATGATCGCGGGAGAGCAGTCCGCAGGTGCATCGGCGTTCAATAGCGTGCTCTGAATCGACGCGCGCCGCTGGGCTGCAATCGAATGGCTCGCGGCTTCGATCGAGCGCATCACCGCGTCGCGGCGGGCAAGGTCCGTGTCGCGAATGTCGATGCTCAGGCGAACCTGCATCGGAATACTATTGACCGCGCCAGGAAATACCTCGCAGATGCCGACGGTCGCGACCGTGTCGATGGCTCCGCTGGTCCGGGCCGCGTTCTCAATCGCCAGAATCAATTCGGCGGCCGCGCAGAGTGCGTCAATGCGGTCGGGCATGAGAACCCCTCCGGCGTGTCCTCCTGAGCCCTCAATCAGCACGCCCAGGCTGGCTGGTGCGGCAATGTTGGTGACAATGCCAAGTGGGATTTGCTGGCGCTCCAGCAGCGGGCCCTGCTCAATGTGCAACTCAACGAACGCCTTGTAGTAGTCGGCCGGCAACTTTACCTGTTCGAGTTCGCCGACGAAACCAGCCTCGCGGCGGACTTCTTCGAGCGCGGCGCCGTTTTTGTCTGTCAATATTCGCGCCGTGCCCGCGGACAAAGTTCCCGATAGCAGCCTGCTTCCCAGACATCCAATGCCGAACCGGGTCGGCTCTTCGGCAGTGAAAATCAGCAACTCGATCGAATGCTTCGGCCGAAATCCGCTGCGCTGCAATGCTCGGATCGCTTCCAGTCCGCCCAGCACCCCCACGACTCCGTCGTATTTCCCGGCATTTGGAATCGCGTCGATATGCGAGCCAGTGCCGACCACCAGCGCGGAGGGATCCGATCCATTCCAGCGCGCGAAAGTGTTTCCGACGGCATCCTCGCGCACGGTAAGCCCGGCTTCCATGCAACGCGCTTTCATCCACGCTCGCGCTTTGAGATCCGGATCGGTGAAAACAATTCGGGTCACGACTGGAGGATCGGCTGCAGAAATCGCGGCCAGCGCTTCAATTTCGGAAGTCATTCGATCACAGTCGATCGCGAGACTCATGAGCGTCAGCCCGCCAGCGGATGGCGGTTCCAATCCTTGTAGATGAGATATTTTGCCGCCGACTTGCCGATCGCCCCAAACCACTGCGGACACCACGGTCCCATCCAGATGAAATCTCCGGCGGTCACGGGATACCACGAATCGCCCAGCCGGTAAATACCTCCGCCTTCGAGCATGATCAGTCCGTGTTCCATCACGTGCATCTCGACCATGCTCAGCGCGGCTCCGGGCTGGTAGACCATGGTGTTCACCGCGAAATCGTAACTCATTTCGTCAGGGAGCAAACATTTGACTTGCAGGCTGGGATCGTCGCCGAGGGGATGAGAAGCGACGGCATCTTCTGACGATACGATCGCATGCAGAGGCTTGGCCGAATCGAGCGCTTGATAATGTTTCTCGAAGATGGCCGCGCGGCTCGGTTGCGCCGCGACTACGCGGTGATGCGATCCTTGAGGAAGATATGCATAACCTCGAGGACCAAGACTGCTCGACTTGCCGTCGACTTCAACCCGCACTTCACCGTCGATCACAAAAATAAAGCGCTGTGCCGGCGTGCTGCCTAACTCTCCACCCACTTCGAACTCCGCCGTGTACTGCGTGAACTTCGCGCCCAGCGCCGGGCTGACGTGGACGATCGCGGAACAGGCTTTCATCCCGGGTAGCGTGGTACGTACAAAAGTGTCGGGAGTCAAGAGCAAATGATTCGGCTGTTGTGAACTTCGCGTCCGGCCAAGATTATGCACGGTTCGTCCTTTTGTAAAATTCGAGAGAAGAAGCCAACTGGTCGAGGAGATGCAAGCCGCAGGCGATCGCCTTCTCGACGTCATCTTGCAAAACCGACTCCGCAGGATCGTGGCTGATTCCGCCCGGGGTGCGCAGAAAAATCATGGCGCTCGGAACTTTCTCGGCCAGGATCATGGCATCGTGCCCCGCGCCACTCACCATCCGATGCGATGTGCTGCCAGTCTCGGTGATCGCCCGTTCGATCTGTGCAGTCATAAATGGATCCATGGCCACTGCTGGCTGGTTCAATATCGTACTCTCGCGCACGGATAATTTTCGTTGCTCCGCAATTTCGCGGGCTTGATGAATGAGACTGTCTACAGCGCCAGTGCGAATTTTGTCGGAACTGTGACGAACATCCAGTGTGAGCCTCGCCTCGCCGGCGATTACATTGGTTGCCCCGGGGCTCGCCTCGATCTTTCCAACCGTTGCCACTAGTCCAGAAATCTCCTGTGCTGCGCGTTCAACCGCACCGATCCACTCAGCGGCTCCCGCAATCGCGTCACGCCGAAGATGCATGGGCGTTGTTCCTGCGTGGTTTGCGTGGCCCAGGAATGTGAATTCCATCCGGCTCTGTCCTGCGATGGCTTCGACCGCGGCCAGAGGTAGATTCAACTGTTCCAGCACCGGCCCCTGCTCGATGTGAAATTCAAGGTAGCCGATGGCATCGTCTTTCAACGCGGCCTGAGAAATATCCGCAGGATTCAGTCCAAATTCTGCGATCGCGTTCTGTACCGAGACACCGCGCTTGTCGCGCGTGCCGAGAAGTTCGTCGTCCAATCTCCCGACCAGGGCCCGACTGCCGATAAAGGGAGTGCCGAAGCGCACTCCTTCCTCCTCAGAGAAGCCAATCACTTCGATTGCGAAGGGAAGCCTCCGCCCGCGTAATTCCTCAAGCAATGCGAGCGCCATCACAACTCCGAGAACACCGTCGTATGCTCCTGCGTTGGGAACCGTATCGAGGTGTGAGCCGATCAGAAGGCGCGGAGCGTTCGGTTGCGCTGCAGGATACACAGCACGAAAATTTCCGGCTGCGTCAATTCGGACCTGCGCTTCAAGCGGCTCTACCCATCGGGCAATTTCTTGATGGCAGGCACGCATGGGCGGCGACAAGAAGGTGCGACGCGTGCTGCCTGAATCTTCCGAAAAGGACGCCAGCCGCCGGCACCGGCCCATGACTTCTTCCGCGCGCTTTGTGAGTTCTGCAGTCTGCACTGATTTCCAGTTCGGATGACGAAATCCCGTCGGAGCAAACTCAGGCTTCTCGGATAACCTTTGCCGCGGCCCAGCCCACCAGAACAAGGGCGACGAGAACCTCCCAGTTGTATTGGCTGCCATAGGTCGCGACCGGGAAGTGGTTGCTGATCATGATAAAGACAACGGGAACTGCCATGAAAGTATTGTGTTTGGATCGCAGCCTGGCCTGAGCGCTGAGTGATGCGTCGAACGTTTCCCCCGCGGCCGCCGCGGCGATCATTTTGCGCTGAGACGGAAGAATTCGAAACCAGACGTTGGCCGTCATGATGGTTCCGAGCACGGCGCCGACATGGATGTACGCCGCGCGCCCGCTGAATATGCGGGTCAATCCCCAGGCCAGCCCAGCAATCATGATCACTGAAAATACTGCGAATCCTGCTTCCGACCGGCAGGTTGGCGACCGCAGGGCCAGGTCATATACGATCCATCCTCCGGCCAGCACCGTGAGCCCGATAACGATGCCGCGTGCCTGCGAGATCTGCGCGATATCGGGATCAATCAGTCCACTGCTCGAGTAATACACGAGAACGAGCAGCACCATTCCGCTGATCCATGTCATGAGCGCTTCCCAGCGGAACCAGCGAACCTGTTCAGGCGCGACCTTCAGCGACTTCTGCCGGTCGACCGTGTAGAAGCCGCCGCTGTGAACCATCCATATCGACGGGGTCGTTCCAGTTGCCGCAGATTTCTTGGCGAGCCTGTTGAATTGCCCGTCCAGCCACGTGAAATAGTAGGTTTGGCCAACCCACATGATGGCGGCAAACACGTGGAACCACCGCACCAGCAGGTTCAGCCATTCGCGGATTGACGAGGTCACTTGCTCGACTCCTCCGACGCCCACTTCATCAAAATCCATTCCGTCAAAGTCCACTCAGCAGGACTCGCTCAGCTTCCGCGGTAGGTGGTATACCCGTTCGGACTCAGCAGCAGCGGAATGTGAAAATGCGATTCGCCTTCTTGTGCCTGGAACGTAATTTCCACCACTGGATAAAGTGCGGCCAATTTCTGCAGCGTGAAGTAGCTGCCGGTTTCGAAGGTTAAGCGATAGACTCCAGCGGAAATATCCGTGCCTTCCGCCAGCAATTGCGGACAGCGGCCCTCGTGATCAGTGCGTGCAGAGGCCAACAATCGCCAGTCGCCAGCGGGGCCCTGTTTCTCCAAACGCACAGCCAAATCGGCGGCTGGCTTGCCGCGAACCAGGTCTAGAACGTGGGTCGAGATGCGTTTCATCCCCGTTTCATCTCCTGAATCCATTTTCGTAGCCGGATTTCCGCAATCTGCCGCTGCTGTTCGGCTGCCTCTTGCAGTTCGGTTTCTTCGTCGTTCGCCATTCGCAGTTGAAGAATTGCCAGAATGTCTGCCGCTGATTTTCCCGTCGCGCAGACGATGAAGATGCGATTGAAACGCCTCTCGTATTCCTGGTTCGCATCCGCCAGCGCATGGTTTAAAGCCATGTCGGCCTCCGTCACATTGCGCTGCTCCTGCGCCGACCAGGTTACCGATTGAGCCGCTGCGGGCACAGACGCATGCGTTCCCCCGATTCGCGGATGACTCTCAAACGCCTCCATCCAATCCGATCGCGGCAGATTGCGCCACACTTCGTTCGACGCAGCCAGTATCGCACCTTCGTCGGCGAGCGGTCTGCGTGCGACCATAGCCCGCGCCCACGCCTTTGAACCGCAGCAGGGCAGGATCTTGTTCACCGCATCATCGGGCGGAAGCAGGTTCCATCGCGCCAAAACGTTGTCTACTTGATCGCGTTCCGCCCCGCTTCGATCAGAATTCAGACGATGCAAGAATTCAACCACCAGATTGCCGGCCACGGCTAAGCGATACCCGGAGGTCGATCGAATATCGTCAATGGGATGGATCTCAGACATCACAGTTTTTCTCGCTGAAAGCAAAAGAGAGGAATCGATGGCTCGGCCCTTCACTGCCAGTTCGGTCTCCCTCAAACGGATAGGGACGGGAGCGACACTTCCGAGGGCAATGCGCACGTCGTCCACCACGCCATTCGCAAGGCGGCCCAAAGCCGCGATGCAGACTTTGGAGATCGCCTGCGCATTCCGGGCACCGACCTTGCGGGCATGGCTGAAGTATCCTGAGTATCGCCGCACCAGGCATATAGATTGAATCAGTTCGTCAGGCGCCAGCAGAGTCTTCTTGTATCCGGCGTGAAAGTCAACGTAAGGCAGCCTGCGCTCGCCCCGCACCGAGACTAGAACTACTTCCGCTTCATACACGAGCAGCGCGGGCAGTGAATCCGCCGCCGGGGACGCGTTCACAATGTTGCCGCCGATCGTTCCCCGATTCTGATTTGCGATTCCTCCCGTCCATTGCGCGGCGCTAGCAAGCAAAGGAAACTCACGCCCAATAAGATCGTGCCGGCGCAGATCGGAGTAAGTGCATCCCGCCCCGATCCGGACCTCGTCGGCCGTTACATCGATACGCCGCAATTCGGGAAGGTTCCAAATGCTGACCAGCTTTCGCGCTGGCAGTTTTCCGGCCGCGTATAGCACCATCACGTCCGTGCCACCGGCGATCGGAAGCCACGCGCCTGGCTCCCCGGCCAGCAGCGAGACGATCGCGGCCAAACTGCCGGGCGCGACCATTTCATAGTCAGACGGATTCGATCTCATGCGGTGTTCCTCAAACTCATACGCTCGACCTGCGGCGCACAGCTTCCGCCACGGCCTCCACAATCTGAGCGTAGCCTGTGCAGCGGCAGAGATTACCGGAGAGTCCTTCCCGAATTTCGTTGATCGTAGGTTCAGGCTTTCCATTCAACAAATGCACGGCCGCGAGAATCATCCCCGGCGTGCAGATGCCGCACTGCGCGCCCCCACATTCGAGAAAAGACTCCTGCAAGACGTGTAACGTGTCTCCCTGCGAAAGCCCTTCGATCGTGACAATGCTTGTGCCTGCGGCCTGCAGAACCGGCACAAGGCAACTGTTCACTAGCGCGCCATCCATCAACACCGAGCACGAACCACACTCGCCTTCTCCGCAACCTTCCTTTGCGCCGGTCAATCCAAGTTCCAGCCGCAGCACGTCGAGCAGGCGCTCCATCGGGAAAGCTTGGATGCTTCTCGGCTCGCCGTTGACGGTCAACGAAATCTCAACCTTGCCGGGGCCGCCGCGGAAGTCGGTCATCGCTCTCCATTGGTTGAGTTGATCGCCGCCGGAGCGAGCCCATCCATGATGTTTTCCGGAAGAACAGGGATTGAATCGAAAGGAACGCCGAGCGCGTCTTCGACAGCGTTCACGATCGCCGGCGCCGGACCGTCCATCGGAAGTTCACCGATGCCCTTGGCACCGTACGCGCCATGAATGTTGCCCAACTCTTCAAAGAACACGCGAATCGGCGGCAGGTCGCTCGACGTCGGCATGATGTAATTCGTCATCTGACCGTTCTGCATGCGTCCGTTCTGCCAGACCACTTTCTCATAGAGGCTGAATCCGATTCCCTGGGCAACCCCGCCGATAATTTGTCCGCGCGCCAGAAGCGGGTGCAGAACCTTGCCAACTTCCTGCAGCGCGACGAAGTCGTCGACTGACACGCCATACGTTGTCAGGTCAACCGTGACTTCTGCGACGTAAACTGCCCAGGCGAATGCGGCGTAAGCTTCGCCTCGATACGCCTGATCGTCCCAGAAAATTCCGCTGGGCGCTTCGTAGCGCGACCAGGAACGGAATTGACCGTGCTCCGCAACGTGCTGCTGACAGGCAGTGCGAAATTCGTCGCCGGAGTATCCCGCGTGCAGCAAGCCCGAGGAAATTAGAGTCTGCGCAATTCCAAGCGCCGCGGACTGCACCAGTT
>Ga0210391_10001517_pt1 | contig 21012 bp, 14 predicted proteins | sample IncBWC12OmetaG_FD_160573 | JGI IMG/M metagenome (GOLD analysis project Ga0210391, IMG submission 160573) | Forest soil microbial communities from Barre Woods Harvard Forest LTER site, Petersham, Massachusetts, United States - Inc-BW-C-12-O ...
ATGGACAAGTGGCCGGAGCGACGATTACGGGCACCGTAAGCGACGCATCGGGCGCGGTCGTACCGAATGTCCAAATAGCAATTCGAGAAGTATCCACCGGCATTGTGCGAACGGTTGCTTCCGACCACGCTGGTTTCTATATGGCGCCAAACCTATTGCCGGGAAATTATGAGGTTAGCGCTTCGGCCCCTGGATTCTCTGTCGCCATACAATCCGGTGTCACGCTGACAGTTGGCGGCCAACAGGTCCTCAATATCACAATGCAAGTAGGAAAGGTCTCCCAAAAGGTTGAGGTCACTGCAGAGGTTCCCACGGTGCAGTTAGCGGATGCGACGATCAGCGCCGTTGTGAATTCAACGACGGTTCGGGAACTGCCCTTGAATGGACGCGATTGGACGCAGCTTGCGACTCTCCAGCCCGGAGTAACTTCAGTAGCTTCACTACAAATCTCCTCGGGTCCCGGACCAACGAGGGACCTAATCAAAGGCTTGGGGACGCAACTGGCGGTTGCCGGATCTCGACCAACCCAAAACGATTACCGTCTCGATGGCATCAGCGTTAATGACAACACGAACGGCGGACCAGGGAGTGCTTTGGGCCTGGCCCTGGGAGTGGATGCCATTGAGGAATTCTCGGTTTTGACAAGCAACTATTCCGCGGAATATGGACGGACCTCGGGTGGTGTCATAAACGCTGTTACGCGGTCGGGCGCAAATCAGTTTCACGGCGATGTCTACGAATTTCTGCGTAACAGCGCGCTGGACGCACGCAATTATTTTGATGGTCCTACGATCCCGGAATTTCGCCGCAACCAATTCGGGGCTTCTAGCGGTGGGCCGATTCGCAAGAAAAAGACTTTCTTCTTCGGAGACTACGAGGGACTGCGGCAGAATCTCGGCATCACTTCGCTGACCACGGTGCCTTCACCGGATGCGCGCAATGGGATCATCCACAACGGCGATGGGACAACGACAACCGTGACGGTCGACCCTCTGGTCAAGCCGTTCCTGGGCCTGTGGGGACTTCCTAACGGGGCCCTCTTGGCACCCGGTAACACCGGCCTTTTTTCATTTGTCGGTAGCCAGCTCGCGACCGAGAACTTCGGTACCACGCGAATTGATCACACGTTCTCGGATGAGGATACCCTTTTTGGCAGCTGGCAGATGGATCAAGGAAGTATTCGTTCGCCGGACAGCCTGGATACATCCGTTCAAGGGACTGCGACATCGCGGCAGTTTGTGGCGATCGGAGAAACTCACATTTTCTCCTCGCAATTGGTTAACTCTCTTCGAGTCGGCTATAACAGGGCGGTGTCCTCAACGACCGCATTTAACGCAATTAATCCATTGGCGGCAGACCCTTCGTTAGGCGCCGTTCCTGGACAAAACGCGCCTACGATCAATGTGCCGGGCCTCACGCAGTTTACTGCGGGTCTGCCTGGATCATCCGTGATCAGCTATCACTGGAATTCGTTTCAGGGCTATGACGATATCAGCTTAACGAAAGGCATTCAGAACATTAAGTTTGGCGGGGCTGTGGAAAGAATGGATTTAAATATGTTCGCTGATTCGAATGGCCCCGGCACCTTCAATTTTGGATCGTTGACCGACTTCCTGACCAACCAACCCAGCTCATTTTCCGCTGCCCTTCCGGAAGCCGTTAGTGAACGCGGCTTCCGACAAACCATTTTCGGCCTTTACGTTCAGGACGACATTCGCTGGCGGCCCAACCTCACAATTAACCTCGGCTTGCGCTACGAAATCTCATCGGTGCCCACGGAGGTGCAAGGCAAACTAACGGCGCTCCGCGATCCCTATACGGACACTCAACCTCATCTGGGTGATCCTCTTTTTTCAAACCCCACGCTCCGGAACTTCGAGCCACGAGTCGGATTCGCCTGGGACCCGTTCCGGAACGGAAAGACTTCAGTCCGCGGCGGCTTCGGCATGTTCGATGTATTGCCCTTGGTATATGAAATCGAGCAGTTCGAGCCGTCCGGGGCTCCCTTCTTCAACGTTGTTGGGGCAAATGCGTTAGCACCGGGATCGTTTCCCACGCAGGCTTTCCAAGAGGCGGCCGCCAGCAATCTTTTGCGCGTGCCATTCATTCAACCCAACCCGAAGCGCAATTACGTCATGCAATGGAACCTGAACCTTCAGCGCGAGCTGCTACCCAATCTCACAGCGACTGTCGCTTACGTCGGCAACCGCGGCAGACACCAGCCTTTCCGTGCTGACGATATGAACATGGTCCTGCCAGTAGCACTCACGCCCGCGGGGTATCTGTGGCCCTCGCCCATAGGCAGCGGAACGGTGCTCAATCCGAATGTCGGACGCATTGACTACCTCGCGTGGACATCAAACTCGTCCTACGACGGCCTTCTGCTGGGTGTCGTCAAGAGAATGAGCCACGGCCTTCAGGCTCAGGGTTCCTTTACCTGGAGCAAAGCAATCGACGAGGGATCCGGGAGCATTCAGGGCGACCCGCTTTCAAGTTCCATTTCCAACTTATTTTTCTTTGATGCGAGACTCAGGCGTAGTCTGGCCGACTTCAATGTGGGCAAGAATCTGACGGTCAATTTCGCCTGGAAAATTCCGGCATCAAATTCCCTCCACGGTGTCGCAGCGTGGGTAGCGCGAGGGTGGCAGCTGGGAGCGATCGTACAGCTTAGTTCCGGGTTGCCCTTTACTCCCCTGTTTGGCTCCGATGGCGACCCGCTCGGAATGGGAAGCCACAGTCCCTTCGACTATCCGGATCGTCTCACTGGTCCCGGCTGCCATTCCCTGGTCAATCCCGGCAATGTAAACAACTACATCAAACTCAACTGCTTCAGCGTTCCGACGGCGCCGTCCGGTGCGTTTTACAACGCGAACTGCGATCCCACATTCGGCACCTATCCCGAATGTTTCAATCTTCTTGGCAATTCGCGTCGCAACGATTTGATCGGGCCGGGCTTGTTCAATGTCGATTTTTCTACGTTCAAGAATAACTACATCAAGGAAAACCTCAACTTACAGTTTCGGGTGGAATTTTTTAATTTGTTCAATCATTCAAACTTTGTTTCCCCCATCGACAACAGCACTCTTTTCGATTCCACCGGGGCGCCCGTTGCCGGTGCTGGCTTGATCGACGCGACGTCCACGGACAATCGAGAAATTCAGTTTGCCCTTAAATTGATTTGGTAATCGGCCGAACGCCGCCCTGCTGGGAAGAGAAGCGGCCGAGGTACAAAGATTTTGGCACCGTTCGGTTGGAGCGGGTCGTTCGTAATCTGAAACATGACGGTTTGTGGGCGCGAGCCGAATTTCCAAAAGCGTGATCCATTTCGAGAGTCATCGTAAGGGGGATTTGAATGAAGCCGACCGTTAGCTCGGCGCTGTTTGTCGCACTTTTTCTGATTGCTTTGGCGTCCTCCTCCTTTTGGGTCCCTGCGGGAGCGCGTGACACTACGGTTCCTGTTGTGTTCAAAGGCGCGCGGCTGATCGATGGAACGGGCCGGCCGGCGATCGAAAACTCCGTACTGGTCATCAGGGGAGACAAGATCGAAGCCGCCGGAGAGGCCACGTCAATTCGCATTCCAAAAGGGGCGGAAGTACATGACATGCAGGGAAAGAGCATCATGCCGGCGCTTATTAACCTGCACTCCCACCTCGGACTCACCGTAGGGTCAGAGCTGTCCGGCCGAAGCTACACAGAGGACAATATTCGCAGGCAACTCCAGAGATACCTGGCATACGGCGTGGGCACAGTGCTATCGCTGGGGCAGGACCAGGACCTGATCTACGAGGTGCAAGACGCCCAACGTGCGGGACATTTCCCAGGAGCGCGTCTTTATACCGCCGGTCGAGGATTCGGTGGGCCGGGCGGTTATCCGCCCGCGGTCCCCAATTCGAACGATCGCTTTCGGCCACAAACTCCGGAAGAGGCCCAGAAGGATGTTCGGGAACTCGCCCAACACCACCCTGCCTTCGTGAAAATCTGGGTGGATGACAATTTTGGAGCCGTCGCCAAAATGAAATCCGCCGTCTATCGAGCGATCATTGAGGAAGCGCATCGCCAACATTTGCGCGTCATCGCTCACGAGTTTTACCTGGCGGATGCGAAAGAGCTTGTCGAAGCGGGCGTTGACGGGCTCGCGCACAGCGTCCGCGACCAGGAGGTGGATAGTGAACTGATCGCGGCCATGAAAGCACGCGGTGTTTTTCTGATTCCCACGCTTGTTCGCGAAGAATGGACGTTTGTCTTTGGAGAAAATAGGAACTGGCTGGATGACCCTTTCTTCCGTGCCGGATTAGACCCCGTCGCTCTCTCGGCGCTAAAAAGCCCCCAGCTGATCGCGAAGATAAGATCGGAACCCAATAGCGAGAAATTCAAAAAGGTCTTGGTAATTTCGGAAAAAAATCTCAAGATTCTTTACGATGCGGGCGTGAAAATCGGTTTCGGCTCTGATTCCGGCGCTCCCGGGAAGTTTCTAGGTCGTTTCGATGCTGATGGACATGGATCGGACGACGAGTCTGCGGCCCCCCTTCGCTTCCTAGGTTATATGGAGCATCGGGAGTTACAGCTGATGGTCGAGGCGGGCCTTACGCCTTTGCAGGCCATTGCCGTGGCCACTGGAAAGAGCGCGGAAATCATGGATGTGAGTGAGAATCTCGGAACCCTGGCCCCGGGTAAGGAAGCTGACTTCCTGGTGCTGGATGGGAACCCTTTACAAGATATAAGCAATACAGAGAAGCTTTCAGCTGTCTGGCAGGCCGGAAAATCAATAAAACCGACCGTTCTTCCGTAAGGCTGCAAGGTTTATGTATCGTGCACACTGCGGTCGCCCCCGCCTGGAGGTTGATTACGATGCGCCGAGAGTTGTTCTGTGCGGGTATTCTTGGTTTCGCCAGCGTTGTGTTTGTGCAGACTCCTACCAGTCCTGATCCGCATTTACGGGGTGGCCGCTTCAAGCCTCTGAGCTATGCGGAGATGAGCCCCGAACAAAAAACCATGACAGACGATGTGCTGAGAGGCGAACGCGGCTCGATGAACGGACCTTACAACGTCTTGCTGCGAAGCCCGGAGATGGGTGATCTGGCCCAGAAGTACGGCGCTTATCTTCGCTTCCAGTCGTCTGTGCCCAGGAAATTAAATGAATTTGCGATTCTCATCACGGCGAAGCACTGGAATTCACAATATGAGTGGTACGCGCATCACAAATACGGACTGCAGGCCGGATTGAGTCCCGCCTTAATCGCTACCTTGGCAGCTGGCAATCGGCCCAGCCCCATGGAGGCGGACGAGGAGATCGTTTACAACTTCTGCATTGAGTTGCTTGATGCGAAACAGGTTAGTGATGCGACGTTCGAGGCTGCGAAGGACAAACTAGGTGAGCGTGGAGTGGTCGACTTAATCGGCGTCGTGGGCTATTACCAACTGGTTTCGATGCTCCTGAATGTGGACGGTTATCCGCTGCCAGACGATGCGAAACCGGAATTGAAGCCACTCGACTAGTCGCTGGATCGAGCGTTAAGCGCAGGAGCCAACCAGTTCGGTTTACGGAACTCTCATTCCGCTGGAACGGGAACGTACTTGAGAATTTCTGCGCCGTGCCCCGTGCGATCGGGGATCGCTACGAACAGACGGGGTGGCCCGCCTTTCTTTCCCGGCTGTCTGGGATAACCCGCAGTGCGTCCGCCAAGACCCGACGGAACGTTGGCGATGAGCTCATAGTGGTCAGGATCTTTCATTTGAAAAACACTTATAAATCCCTGGCCGCCCGGCACGTAAATACGCTTAAGCTCTGAGTCGTAATAAAGATCGTCGGTATCTGCCACGCAAGGCAAGGCAGCGACCATTTTTCCCGAGCTCAAGTCAAACACCGCAAACCGCGGCGGGATGCGGAATCCGACAAACACGCGGCGATCGGCTTCATCGAGCGCCATGGGGAAATTTTCCTTCCAGGTAACGGGCCATCGAGAAATGGCATGTGTAACGCGGTTGATGACAGCGATCTGGCTCTGCTGTGGCAAGTTCACATACATCTCAGGACCCGTCTCCGCGAGCTGGAACGACTCAGCGTGCGAGCCGGTTTTGTATTCGTCTGCGAGGCGTTGATTCGTTGTCGCGTCAACCATTCCGATGGCCGCCTTTTCTCCATCGCCATAATCAACGTACACTCGTTTGGCGGCCGCGTCGTAGCGCAAGTTGTCGACATCGCCCTGGTAATCGATGGCCGTGATCAAGCTGTAGGTGGCGCCATCGTAGATGTAGAGTTTCTGGTGGTCGCGGCTGGCCACGAAGATCTTGTTCAGTCCTGGAGCGAAGACTACGCCTTGCGGATGCCCCAGTTCCCTGAGCGAGCGCACCCGGGCGCTGCCCGTAAGGTTGATTACTTCGAGCGAGTCGTTGCCAAGAGCCGCCAGAAAAAGGCGTCCCGGCTCTGCGGTGTCGAAAGCGAAGTGATCGATCCGCCCGTGAACATTCGGCAGAGGAATCGTCCCGGTCAAAACGAGCGGTTGATATGGTAAAGGCTTCGAAGAGCTTTGCGCGAGCGCCAGCACTGCCAGCGAAAGGATTATCGCGAGCACTCCGCATATTCCGAGCACTGCCTTGGTCAATCGGTGAGGACGTTCGTAATCGGAACAGCACACGAAGGTTGCCATTGCCGTGGATACTAGCACCGACCTCGTTTGTCGAAGTGAAATCAATATTAATTTGCGTTAAGACTTTGCGGTTCTGCTTTTCAGGCACGCGTGGCGCGAGAATGGCGTTGGCTGCCGATTCGACGCGGGATTTGAGAATTCGCGCAACCCTGAGAGAACCTTAACAAGAATTCATTCTGGGTTAAGTTCACCGTGGAACGGGCTTGCTACCATCTAGCGCGGAATCGCTATTGTCAGGTCGGATTCTCGGAGCTAATCCTTAACCGGGACGGTCTCGTGGCGCCCATGTTCCGCCCGAGCCCCGTGAGATTCATGTGCGCTCAAATCTTATAGATGTAGCGCAACACTTTTCCCGCACAGAAGAACCCGCGTTTGACGTCCTTGTGATCGGAGGCGGAAATGCAGCGCTGTGCGCGGCGATGGCTGCCCGGCAGCGCGGCGCGAGCGTACTGTTGCTGGAAAGAGCTCCAGAGCACATGCGAGCGGGAAATACCCGGCACACCCGCAATATTCGCTGCGTGCGCGCGGCTCATGGCTCACGGTCCTCGGGAGTCTATTCCGAAGAAGAATTCCTCGAGGACCTGATCCAAGTCACTGGCAGCCCGCCTAACATGGATCTGGCCAAGCGTACGATCCGCGAATCTCGGGAACTTCCGCCATGGATGAGTGCGCATGGCGTCAGTTGGCAAGAACCGTTGGCAGGCACGCTTAACCTTGGGCGAACGAATCGGTGGTTCCTTGGCGGCGGGAAGGCCCTCGCCAACACTTATTATCAAAGAGCGATTGCGATGGGTGTTCGAGTGCGTTACGAGGCATTTGTGGAAGACCTGGAGATCGAAAGCGGGAACTTTCAGGCTGCAGTGATCAATGCGGCAGCGGCGAGAACAAAAATTGGAGCGCGCGCCGTAGTGATTGCAACCGGCGGCTTCGAAGCGAACCTAGGGTGGCTGAAGACGCTGTGGGGCAAAGCCGCTGACAACTTCATCGTGCGCGGCACACCGTACAACGACGGCGCGTTGCTCGCCAAGCTTCTGGAAAAGGGCGCGAAACCGATCGGCGACCCCAAGGGATTTCACGCAGTCGCCGTTGACGCGCGAGCGCCGAAGTTCGATGGAGGTATCGTCACGCGTCTCGATGCGATTCCTTTCGGTATCGTAGTCAATCAGCAAGGATGCCGGTTCTATGATGAAGGAGAAAATATCTGGCCCAAGCGCTACGCGTCCTGGGGGCGCCTCATCGCGGACCAACCGGGCCAGATTGCCTACTGCATTGTGGATTCCAAAACCATTCGCAGCTTTCTGCCACCGATGTACAAGCCCTTCTGCGCGGACACGGTCGAAAGCCTTGCCAAAATGCTCCCGGTGGATGCAACCGTCCTTTCGCGGACGGTGGAGGATTTCAACCGCGCGACCGCCGGAAACACGAACCTACGAATGGAATGCTTGGACGGTTTGTCGTCCCGCGGACTGCGGCCGCCCAAGACGAATTGGGCGGTTCCGATTGACAGTCCGCCTTTCTACGGGCTTCCGTTGCGGCCGGGAATCACCTTCACGTACATGGGAGTCACCATAGACGACCGGTCGAGAGTTGTCGAGCAGAGCGGAAGGCCGTTCACAAACGTGTTCGCCGCCGGAGAAATCATCTCTGGAAACATTCTTACGAAAGGCTACCTCGCCGGATTCGGGTTAACGATCGGCTCGGTTTCCGGAAAATCGGCAGGAGAAGAAGCCGCGAACTATGTCCGATCTTGAGCTATTTCAGGAAGCCAATCGTCAGCTGACGATCTGCAATTCCTGCCGCTACTGTGAAGGATACTGTCCGGTTTTTCGCGCCATCGAAACGCGACGGGACTTCGCGCGTGGCGATGTGCAATATCTGGCCAACCTTTGCCATGACTGTCGGGCCTGCTTCTACGCCTGCATGTACGCGCCGCCCCATGAATTCGCGATCAATATTCCGAAGATTCTGGCTGATGCGCGGATTGAAAGCTACCGGCAGTGGTCGTGGCCAAACTTTCTCGCCCGGGCATTGAAAAGCAGGTTTATGGAAGCCGCGTTGGCGTTCATCGCGTGGGCGGTCGTCGTTCTGCTGTCGTTAGCCGTCACCAGCAAAGCTCGAATGTTCACTCGCCACCTTGGATCGGGAGCGTTTTATCAGGTGATCCCTTACGTGGCGATGGTGATCGGCGGAATGGTCTTATTCTTCTACGGAATCTGCGTGTGGATCATCGGTGGCATACGATTCTGGTCGGAAGCGAACAACAACGTTCCGGAACTCACCAGTTTGAAGACGATCGCCGGGGCCATGGCGGACGCTCTAAGCCTTAGCTATCTGAAAGGCGGCGGGCCCGGCTGTTACTATCCAAAGGAGCGGCCGTCCTCCGTTCGTCGCATTTATCACTCGTTGACAGCGTGGGGATTTCTCTCGGCCTTGGTTTCGACATCTTTGGCCGCCGTCTATCAGGACGGTTTCCATTGGCTGCCGCCCTTTCCTCTGACGAGTGCCCCCGTGGTATTCGGCACGGCGGGAGGCGTGGCAATGATCATCGGAACACTCGGTTTGATATGGTTCAAATTGAAAAGCGACAATGTCCCGGCAGGAACGCTTGCGCCGGGTATGGACTACATGTTTCTGGTGATGCTCTGCCTGACATCGCTTTCCGGTCTGTCGACGCTCGTCTTTCGCGCCACGTCGGCAATGGGCAGCATCCTGGTGATGCATCTCGGATTGGTGGCAGCACTTTTCATCACTGCGCCTTACGGAAAATTTGTGCATCTGGTTTATCGTTTTCTAGCGCTGGTGAAGTATCGAACGGAATGAATTGAACCTACGTGAATTGGAGCAGAGCATTGAGAAACAGCGAAGGGACAGGCGAAATCATTCTTGGCTTTCCCGACATCCAAACTCAGCCGAGAGACGCTTAAGAACACCCGAGCGAATAAGACGGCAAGGGCGTTCAACTCATGATCAAGAGCCCACCGCAACACCTGATTCCAGATGCGCTTCCCGATAACACGAGCCTGCCAAAGAAGAACTCACGACCGCCGTCGAATCCCATGGCGCGACGTCGCTGAGGATCACCGTGAAAGTCGTATGGCTGGAAGGCGTGCTCTCACATTCGATGGAACCGCCTTGCGCATGGACGATAGCCTGAGCGATAGCCAGTCCTAAGCCGCCGCTGCGAGTTTCTGAACTTTCGGGAAGCCGCGCGCGATAGAAACGCTCGAAAATGTGGGGTAGATGTTCGTTGGGGATTCCGTAACCCTGGTCACGAAACTTGATGCGCACCTGCCCAGCCACCTTTTCGAGGTTGACCTGAACCAGTGTATCCGGGGGAGAATATTTGATGGCGTTATCGAGAAATATAATCGAGAGCTCTTGCAGGAGAGCCTCATCGCCAAAGTATGCGATGTCATCGCTCAAGTCGCGCTCAATACGAATACGCTTGGATTGTGCGAGCGGCCCGATACGGGCGCAAGCCTGCTCGATCACTTCGTTCAGATACAACGGTTCACAATTGATACGGAGCTGGCCTGCGTCGGCCATCGACAAGGTGAAGAGCGCCTCGACAATCCGCGTCAGACTCAGCACTTCTTCGTTGACCACGTGCAAGGTCTTGACGTATTCCTCCGTACTTCTTGGCTGCGAAAGCACAAGCTCGGTCTCACCCCGCATCACGTGGAGGGGCGTACGCAGTTCGTGCGCGGCGTCCGAGACAAATTGACGATCCTGGCGAAGCGCAACGTTGAGCCGAGTGAAAAGCAAATTGAACGCGGATGCGAGGCTGCTGAGTTCATCATGCCCCGTGGGAAGCGACAGCAGTCTTTGACGGTCCGACTCCAATTCAGGTTGAGCGGGACTCGAGCCTTGGATTCCTTCCATCATGCGGCGAGCCTGCTCGATAAGCTTGGTAACAGGCTCAAGGCTTCGTCCGACGTACCATACTGAAATTCCAGCGGTTAAGAGCAGGCTGAGCGGCAGAACCCACAAGATTAAATGCCTGATCGTCCCGAGAGCCATATCATCGTGACTGGTCGGCATGGTGATAACCAAAACACGCTGCTCCGATCCCTGCTTGAAGGGAATCAGGGCCAGGCGCTGCCGACCTTGCTCGATATCCTCTGTCGTTCGGAAGACGACGCGCGAAGAGTCAAACTCACCACCTAAGCTGATGGTATGGCCGTTCAGGTTCTTCGACTGTTCCAAAACGCGTCCCGAGGAGTCCAGTACTTCAAAATATTCCTTGGGCACGTCCAAGTACTCAATGTTTCGTTTGGTGGGGTCAGCAGCCACCTGCGCCACAACGGTGCTGCCCACTCGCAGGAGCCTGCAGTCAAGTTGAGACAACATCTCCCTGGAAAACAGGCCGTAAATAACGAACAGCGTGCCGGCGAGGAATATGCCGACGATCGCGCAAAACAGGAGCATCATACGGAAACGCAGTGATTTGACCTGTATCATTCGACCGCTCCCAGTCTGTAACCCACACCACGAATGGTGTGAATTACCTTGGACTTTTCGGAATGACCGATCTTCGAACGGAGGCGGTTGATATACACATCCACGAGATTGGTCTCGCTATCGAAGTGGAAATCCCACACGTGTTCGATAATCTCGCTGCGAGTGACGTTTTCCGGAGCCCGGAGCATCAAGAGTTCGATTAGGGCAAATTCTTTGCTGGTCAACGGAATGTTCGTGCCCTCGCGAGTGAGACGGCGATGATCGCGATTGATCTCGAGATCACCGAAGCGCAAGTTGCCCCCGCGGCGGTCGAGGCCCCGGCGGACCAGAGCTCGAATGCGAGCGCGTAGCTCGGCAAGCACAAACGGTTTCGTGAGGTAATCGTCAGCGCCGGCGTCAAGTCCTTCGACGCGTTGTTCAACCAGACTACGGGCCGTGAGCATCAATATGGGAGTCTTGACGCCCGATTGACGGAGCTCGGAGCAGACTTGGATCCCATTGAGACCGGGCAAGCGAATATCGAGCAGGATTACTTCATAGCTGGCGTCACCAGCCATTTCGAGCGCGCGCTCGCCGTTCTCGGCTACATCGACAGCATAAGCATCTTCGCGGAGGGCCCGTGCAGTAAAACTTGCAACCTTGCGTTCGTCTTCCACGACCAGGATTCGCATGATCAGTCCAGCCTCGACTCAGCGCCCGCTCGACGGCGATGAATGGGATTTTAAAAGCTGATGCATCCTATCGAAAGGCTCGATTACAGCACCGTGACTACAGCGTGTCAACACACTTGAACCCAAACCCTACAAATCGTTCCTTAATAAAAATTAATCTTGATTTCATGCTTTCACACGAAGCTCGTAGTAGCGTTCCGCGGCATTCGGGCCACCTTTCCTAACGTAGTCTTAGTGAGCACCCTGGTCACTGCGACAACAAAATGGACGTGCAGCCATGCGACCTCGTTCGGAACGAATTCTTTCCCTGACAATGCATATGCGTTCCTTCGTATCTGTGCGCGAGACGCTCGCAATTACTTTGATGGCGCCAGCACACGCGCAATGAGGTGAAGTGAATGCGGTTCAAACGTGTTGGTGTGATGGCAGGCGTCACTCTTGTTTTCGGACTTATGGCGATCTCCGCAATCTCCAACCGTGCTTCTCCGACAATGCTTGACACGTCCGGATATCATGTTACAAAAACGATTCCGATCGGTGGCGAGGGTCCATGGGATTACTGCATTGTGGATGCCGCGGCGCGGCGCGTGTACATCTCCCATTTCACACACGTCGTCGTGCTCAATGCAGACACTGGTGCAATTGTCGGCGACATTCCAGACACGCAAGGCGTTCACGGCATCGCTCTCGCGCCGGCTCTGGGCCTTGGTTTCACCAGCAATGGGCACGCAAACACAGTGACAGTTTTTGATCTAAAATCATTGAAAACGATCCGGACAGTGGAAACGGGAGGAGAGAATCCTGACGCGATTTTCTACGATGCTGCTACCAAACAGGTCTTTGCGTTCAATGGCAAGACCAAAAATGCTACGGCGATCGAAGCCGAAAGCGGCAAAGTTGCAGGCATGTTCGAAGTGGGTGGCAAACCCGAATTTGCTGCGGGTGACGGCAATGGGCACGTTTTCGTAAATATCGAAGACAAGTCTGAGCTCGTTGAGATTGACGCTCAAGAGCGGGTCGCAATCAATCGCTGGTCACTTTCGCCTTGCAAGGAGCCGTCGGGGCTGGCCATGGACAGGAAGAATCGCCGACTCTTTGCGGTTTGCGCTAACAACATCATGGCCGTTGTAAACGCGGATTCTGGAAAAGTAGTTGCGACACCAGCTATCGGCGATGATCCTGATGCCGCGGGATTTGACCCCAAGACACAATTGGCATTCAGTTCAAACGGCGGTAGCGGGAGTCTCACCGTCATCCACGAAGATTCACCGGATCGTTACAGCGTCGTCGAAAACGTGCCTACCAAAAAATATGCGCGCACGATGGCAATCGATTTCAACACGCAGAATATCTTCCTTCCGATCGCTGATTTCGAGGCATTTACTCCACAAGGGGCAAAAAGACCTCCTACGAAGGCAGGTACTTTCGGGATTCTGTTGGTAAGCCGATGATGGAATAAGAAGATTAGGATCCGGCAGACTGCTGAGTAGGCTCGAGGACTGTGAAACGAAACGCCGTCTCGGAACGATGAGCTCGTTACACTTCTTATGCGTGAGGCGCCCGAAAACCGCGACTGTCACCAAATTGTCACTAAAACTGAACTAAAACAAACCAAAACCACGCAACTCAAGAATACTCAAGCCTGAGCTATCTGACGGTTGGCAAAGGGATTTAGTTGGATTTTGTGTCAGATAGCAAAACAGCGATTTAATTTTACGGTGCAGGGAGCGGGGAGCACGCTGAACGTGTCGGCCGACGGGTTTCATTTTGTATACCAGCCGCTATCAGGTGACGGAACGATCGTGGCGCGTGTGGTGAGCACCGGCTACGCCTACGCCCAAGCCGGAGTGATGATTCGGGAGACGCTGAATGCTGGATCGAATCACTTCTTCATGGCCGATTATGCGGGAACGATTTACGACTTCTACCGCGCGACAACCGGAAGCGCCAGCAGCTACGGGGGCGGAGGCGCAGGAACGCTGCCGTATTGGGTGAATCTGAATTGGACGACGTCCCGTAGACCGCCCTCGCGCGCCTGATTCTGCCAGCTTATGTGTTATCAGTGAGATCCAAGAAAGCTGAGCCTGACTCAGTACGCCTGGCAGCGCCTCGGATCCACAAACCAACTGCCACCAGAACTGCCACCATCTTCGCCGACACAATGCCTACACCTAAATAACGCATCCTACGACAATTATCTCGCAACTGAGTGGGAACTCGTTGTGCTCAATGCAGCGAGCAAGTGCGGCAGTGTCGAGCATGAAATAGAATTAGGAAACAGTAAGCCGGATTTGCTCTTTAGATCCGACAACGGCCAGGTTCAGTTTATTGCAGACGTAACGGCAGCCTCGGACGAGGGATTCCATGAGCTTAATCCGACGGACGCGTTCAATGAAGAGTTTCAAAGGCGCGTTCTCAAGTTCGGTTGGACATCTGGTGGATTCCATATTAAGACGGACCCTCACACAACTCGACTCTATCGCGGTATGGACGATCGCGTCCGCTTGAAATTGCCCGCGCGATCAACTTGGGGCAAAACGATTTTCAACTCCGACTTCACCAGGTTCTTGCGACGGGTTCAAAGTAGACCAGAACAGACGCATACTTTCGATATCGTTTCGGCGGACACCGGCGTCCATATCACCTACGATCCTGCGAGGAGAGGAACATTGGGCATCGGCCATCTAATTTATACGATAGCCACTGCCATCGACCGAAATCCTGTTAACACGGCCCTCAAATCCAAGGGCGACCAGCTCAAGAGGGCTCATTACGAAGGAATGGCTGGCATCTTTTTGTGTGACGGAGGCTGCCAGATGCTAACAGCTGATCCGCACTTTTCTTCTTTCAGCACAGACGACGTAATTCGATCCTTTTTTCGGCAGTATGACTCAATGTGGTTCGTCGTAGCCTTCGGAGCGAAGGAGCGTGATTCACACCCTTATGTGGAAGCGAAGATCCGTGTCAACCCGAAGAAGCGGTCCTATGATTTTTCGCATCTGACGTCAATCGTGGACCGCATTTACCAAGTGCTCCCGGAATCTCAATTTTCGTCGTACAACGCGAGGTACCGAATAAAAGCGAGGGACCTTACCGGCAGATACTACGGACACCTGAAGTATGGAGGAACGGTTATGGAGATGTCAGCGCGTGAGTTCTTAGAAATATTGGCAGGAACGAAGACTGTAGCCGAATTCGAACAGAACTACGGGTATCAACCCGGGTCAAATCCGTTCAAGCAGCAGCTCGCAGAAGGCCGACTCATCTCAAAGGTGATGATCGAACGTATCCCTGAGAAGGACGACGACAAAATGATAATTGAATTCCTGCCACCGGACGCCGCGATAGCGTCGTTTCGCGTTCGATAAGTTTGAGGAGTGATGCGGGCACGGACTCATGTACAACAGCCAAAAAGTTAATGGGTAGAGATCCCCGAAACGCTCTACAACGCCGAAGATTTCCTGACCTGCGTTATGCGAACACTTTAATCGAGAGCGCATTGCGGCGTTCAGTAGTGCCGAACTCGGCGTGAAGTGTCGTCCTACTTTACGGCGTGTCAGCGCCGCTCTTCCGGGACGAAATAATGCCCGAGCAGCGACACCTTGCAGGCTCATCGCTGCAGTCGAACAACCCTAGAACCAAAAGGAAACACCATCGGCCAGGCACGGTGACATAGTATAGCAAGGCCAGGCAGACCGGTTGTGCTCCGATCGCGCTTTCAAATACTGGTTCGGCAATCCCCAGTCCGATGGCCGCGCGAAGCGCGGATAGGTTTTGTATCCGATCTCCCTCATCATAAATTGCACATGAGCGAATAAGGCGGCAAAATGCCCCTAGAAGGATCAGTGCCGCGATGGGCCACCGATCTCGCTGGGTCATATATCTGATTGACAAGGAAGAAGTAGAGGCAACAGGTTCGGCGCTGCGCTTTTGGTGACGTTGCGTAGCGACCCAACGCAGCACGCTTCGAGAAGCTCACCCAGCAGATCGTCTCCCGTTACAAACGTGAACTTGATGCCGCGCGCCAAGATCGAAATGCACGGGAACATTCCACCCCTCGTGGAATTCGGCGCAAGGACAAAGCCTTACGATCCGTGGTCCGTGCAGTCGGTCAGTTCCTGCTCGCAGAAGTGATCGCGGGGATCGTCGTCTTGCCCAGCCTCCGAGCACTGTATCGCCTCGAAACCAGTCATAGAACGCAAGACGGCAGCAAACTCAAAGATGCCCGGTATTAGTTGGTTACACTTCCCGTACGGAACACGCTTAGCTGTTAGAATCCAAGTGAGGTCTCAAGGCCCAATGAGAAGAACCCACAACGCACTATTCTTGAGCGGATTGACAATTTATGCGGTCAGCTTTTTCTTGGTTGCTGTTAACGACTCCGTGCCGGCTGGTCAGGCAATCCGCGGTTTCTCCTGCGCATACCTCGCATTCCTCTCGTGGTTCAGTCCGTCCAATATGGAACGGGGGCACGCGTTCGAGTACATGCGCATCGCTTATATCTGCCTAATGACCAGCGGACTGATCAATCCGTTGTTCCTCTTATATGCCGTTAATCCGAGGCCGATTTTCAAGCGGCTGCTTCTGTGCATAATCCCATCCTGCTGGATCGTTTTCTACTACGAGGGTTTTATGCCGCGCGAGGGCCATGTTCTCTGGATACTCGGCATGCTGCTGGTTCTCTTTTCGGATAAATCGGAGCCGCAACGCGTTGCCGTGATGGTTGCAAAATGAAGCCGCAAATCACTATGCGCCTCGACGCCGGTGATTGCGCGTGATGCCGCCGATTCCGATGTCTCTCACGGGTTCAGTAAGATGAACCCGCCCGGAAAATTTATCGGCGTGTTCAAGAGAGCGATCACTTCGGATGGGATTGGAGTCGAAGAATCCAGCACGTTCGGACCGGCGAATCCTAGATCCTCGGTTCCGTGAGAGTGCACGACACCCGGATAGACGACGCTGCCCGAACTCGCACTTAGGCCATTCAATTGGCTCGTTTCGGGGACCATCGCATCGTTTGGTTGATTGTTGAATACATTAGGCCAGCTTCCCAGCTCAAGCTCCTGCGCCATAACATCACTGTTACCGCATACCAGGAATGCGGCTCCTGCGTCGATTGTGGGAATTTCACTACCGTAGTTATAAACGCCGGCAATCAGCGCCGTAGGTAATGGTTGCGCACTCGGCTGGGCTATCTTCGCCAGTGCAGCGCTCAAAGTGGGGTCGACCGTCGAGCTTGCGGTCGTACCTTGGCCACTCAGGTCCGCCATCGCGCCAGAGACGTTTCCGGCGTTTGAAGTTGTCGCGGATGCCAAGACGGAGTGCCCGTTAACCGTCAGGAACCGCTCTAAGCACGATTCTTGGGACGACAAGAGCTGCGTGGCTACGGGCGTGCCCAAATGGGGCGTATCGATCGTTATGAGCTTGTGAACCGTGCCCTGGCCGAAGGTGGGCGAGGTCACGTCGTTGGCGAAATAGGGAAACGTCGCAAAATAACGAACGATGAGCCCTCCCATGCTGTGCGCCACGATGTCGGCTTGTACACCTGCTACAGGGATGCCTGCGGGATTGTTCCCGGATTTGTAGGACTGTATCCACTTCCCTATTCTGTTCAGTATCCGCGGTGCATTGTATTGCAAGCCTAGAGAATTGGCCCTGATCTTCCCGAGTGACTTTGTCGGGTAAACTGGAATGGTGGCTGTGACGTTAACCAGGTTGCTATAATCGACACGTCCAACATAAAATCTGGGATCGACGGAACCCGTGCCGCTAACAAGAGGCGAGAAGCTGTTCCAGACTGTCCAATCAGCCCAGAAGCCATGAATAAGAATCAACGGAGGACGTAGAATCGTGACCGGAATCGTCGACGGGGTGAGGCCCCCGGTGCTTTGGATTTGAATGGAAACTGACCGGCAGGCCAGTTGGTCGTCGGTGTTGATTGTGCCGGCACACGATCCGGAAGGATAACTCGCGGACTCCCCAGCCGTACCACCCGGTAGAAGGCGCGCAAAATCGATGGGCGCGCGATAGATTGCGAACGCCAAAGGCCCATTTTGCGTTTGTACCGCTTGCACAGTAATCTGACTCTGGGTGAAACTTGTATCTCCCGGGCTGCCCAATGCGCCATCCTGGTCAGGCGAACTACTCTGGACGGGAGTTGTCTGATCGTTGAACAGGGTCAGTTGGCATTGATCTCCGACGTTGTTTGCTGCAATCTCAATCACAAGCTCAGTCACACCATCGGCCGCGGCTCCCTGAACGGCAGTTACATTTGCCTCAGAGAAAGAACCCCAGTTGGCAGTTACAGCTGAGCCGTTTAACAAGCCTGGTACTGGATCCAAGAGCATGCTTGCTGAACAGCTGGGAATCGGTGGACTTCCTCCGCCGCCTTCGCCGCCCGATCCATTAACGGGAGCCGGCACGATGATGGTTGCGGTATAAGAACCGCCCGACGCTCCGCTGCCACTGCAAGCCACCCACGAGAACGTGACACTATGCGGTCCGGCTGTGAAATACTTGGTTTCGAAATTAAGAATGTGGTAGAAGGGGAGACCTCCCCCGCCCGCTCCTCCACACCCCGGCTCAAGATTAATCGGCTGATACCCCAGGTCACCAGACACGGTGACGGTGACCGTATTACCGACGGTGACGTATCCACTAGCTGACGACAGACCTCCGATACCCTGGCTGAAGGTAGTCACACCTGCGATTGTCGGTTTTGCAATACTCAAACCGAAACCCAAGCATAGGACCGACATCCACAACCGACTGTGCCATCGCCGCGTGAACAACGCGAGTTGATGTTCAGTTCTGTGAGGAATGTCGGAAATCTCCCGCGTCACGAGTCCCCTAGTATTTGCCATGCTGATCTCCTAGTTATTTCTTGATTTGGCCACTCCATCCCGGTTGGCCGAGACGTAAACGCTCCGCAAAGGCGGAGCGTCATGGAGCGCCTATACCACTGACAGACACGGCCGTTGCTGCACTCTGGAGATTGGTTTCGACACTAATCACCCCTGATTCTGGCCCAATCAATGTCGGCGCAAAAGACATAGTAACTGAGCATGAAGCGCCAGCCGCTAGTGGCGATTGGGAAACACAATTGTCGGTTTCGGAGAAATCGCCTCCCGTGTTTATGCTAACTACGCTCATCGGGACGCTACTGGAGTTCGTCAGCGTCAGCGCCCGCACGCCGACGGTCGCCAAGCTTTGACCGCCGAAAGCTAGTGAAGATGGCGATGAGGTAAGCAAAAACGGCACTACCGTCACTTGAATTGAAGCTTGGGCGACCGCCTGTCCAGCTGGGATGTATGTGGCAGTGACCGAAGCACTTCCAGGTGAAACGGCCGTGATCATTCCGGTGGCGTTTACGTAAGCTACAACACTATTCGACGAAACATACGAGACATACGAGGATTCGGTGACGTCGAGTACGCTGCCATCGGAAAATGTACCCAGAATTTGAGCCGGAAAGTCTTCGCCCTGGGCCGCTAACGCTATCGACGACAGAGGCACGGACAGCGAGGTTGGTAAATCTGATCGCTCGACGTCCAGCAAAATCGTAGGAGATTCCTCGCCTTGGCCTGACGATGTCGCACCTAATGCAGTCAAGTAATAGGGCCTGCACGTTATGCCGCTCGGGATTGAAATGGAGAACTGAGCCGGAACCGAGGTTGCAATCGAACTCGGTCCTATCGGATCCTCTCCAATTAGCATCACTTGGCTCAGCGACAAGCCAGCTGGCGACACAACCGAAATCGCTATCGTTTGCCCTTGCATTACGACAGCGCCGTCAGAGGGTGACGCGATGATGAGGTTAATTGGGGAACCGGCGACCGTGAATGGCACTGCGTTGCTGGAGACGCCAGCGACAGTAACGATCGCGTTTCCCGAACTTGCGCCGTCCGGTACCAATACCACAATGCTGTTCGAACTCCAACACGTTGAACAGGGTGTCGCCGTGGTTCCGTTGAAGGCTACGGTGCTCGATCCTTGGGTGGCGCCAAGATTCGCACCCGTAATCGTTACTGGAGTTCCGATAGGTCCTGAGCTGGGATTCAAGCTGGTAATACTTGGGCTGGCGAGAGGCGATACAACAGTGAAACTTGATCCATTGCTCGCCACGCCCGACACTGTAACCACTACATTCCCAGTCATAGCTCCGGCTGGTACCGTGGCCAAAATGGTGGTCGAACTCCAGAGTGTCGGAGTCGCCGTCACTCCGTTGAACGTTACAACGCTCGAACCCTGCATCGACCCGAAGTTCTCGCCCGTAATGATGACCGAACCACCTATGACGCCTGAAATTGGCGACAGGGATGTGATCGCAGGGGCGGACGATGAACCTGAGGCAGAACTGACAGACACATTGTCGAACGTCGCTGTCCCCAAAGTCGTGCTGCTTCCACTCGCTACCACTAAGCCCACATACACGTTCGGCGCCATGGTAACCGTCTCGCTCGCTCCCAACTGCACCCAGTTCACTCCGTCCGCCGACGAGTAGCAACTGATCGTGTTTCCATTGCGCACCAACTCCAGCCAGTACGGCAACGTCGAGTCACTCACATAGCCTGGATTCGAAACGCTCGCTCCTGTGCTGGCACGATCATAGAAGTAGAGGTACTCCCATTCGTACAGCTCCGCCCCTTCGCTCGAATTCGCATTCAACGTCTCTCGAATCGCGATCCCCGCCTCCGTACCGGTCTGTACACTCACCACTCGCGCCATGATCGTTCCATCGCCCGACAACGGCTGGTACACGAAATGCATCCCATCTGCCGTGCTCGAGATCCCTGCTCCCGTCCCTTTCACCGTAAACGTCCCGCTCGCATATGTGGAACTTCCTGCCGTTGGTACAGATCCGATGTCCTGATCCAGCCAAGACACCGGCAGCGGTTGCGTCGTTACATCGAACACCACCGCGTTGCTGTCATTCATGCTCGGCGCTACCGAAACCACCATCGGTCCTGACGTCGCACCCGAAGGAATGTTGATCACGATCCCAGTCGCAGTCCACGAGTTGATCGTTACCGGCACATCATTCAACAAAACAATGCTGTTTCCCTGCGAAACGCCAAATCCCGAACCAAAAATTGTAATCTCGCTTCCGACCAGAGCTGTCGTTGCCGACAGCGAGGTAATCACCGCAGCGGGTGAAACGGTCGAGCTAACCGATACGCTATCGAACGTCGCTGTCCCCAGAGTCGTGCTGCTTCCACTCGCTCCCACTAAGC
>Ga0210391_10001518_pt1 | contig 21005 bp, 15 predicted proteins | sample IncBWC12OmetaG_FD_160573 | JGI IMG/M metagenome (GOLD analysis project Ga0210391, IMG submission 160573) | Forest soil microbial communities from Barre Woods Harvard Forest LTER site, Petersham, Massachusetts, United States - Inc-BW-C-12-O ...
GGAAAAACCCGGGCCGTTCGGCACTATAGCCAAGCTGAAAGGAGAACGCAAGGAAAAATCGCAAAAAAGGCCGGAAAAATGCGGCTTTTTCGAGAGGCACTTGTGAATAACGCGTAGAAATGCCCTCTCCGGCGATTTGCAGCGTAAAAATTTCCGCAATTAGAGAGCAGCGAGGCCGGAATAGAAATGAGCGATTGCTTTGATGCCGCCGAAGTAATTCTCCAGGGCGAGATGTTCGTCGGGAGCATGCGCGTTTTCGTCGGGGAGGCCGAAGCCGATGAGCACGCAAGGAACTTTGAAAGTGTCATGCATCTGCGTGACGAAGGGGATCGAGCCGCCTTCGCGAATGAAGGCTGCTTTTTTTCCGAAGCCTTTTTCGAGGGCGGCCTGAGCGATTTTGAAAATGGGCGCGTGAAATGGAGCTACCCAGGGCTTGCCAGTGCTGAGGACTTCGAATTTGCACTTAACGGACTTGGGCAAAAGTTTGCGGACGTGTTTTTCGACGAGTTTTGCGATGGCGTGCGGATCCTGGTTGGGAACGAGGCGCGTGGAAAATTTCGCGTACGCTTTCGAGGGAATAACCGTCTTGGCGCCTTCGCCTTGATAACCGCCCCAAACGCCATTTAGCTCAAGGGTTGGCCGCGTCCAAAGCTGTTCGACAATCGTAAAACCTTTTTCGCCGAAATAGCCCGGAGCGCCAACGGCTTCTTCGAATGCCTTTTTCTTCCAGGGCAGCGCATTCAACGATTTGCGCTCGGCCGCAGAAACTTTTGCTACCTTGTCGTAGAAGCCAGGGACGGTGACGCGAAAATTCTTGTCGTGAAATTTGGCGAATAGCTCGGCGAGAATCGTCAGCGGGTTGGGAACCGCGCCGCCGTAAACGCCGGAATGGAGATCGCGCGCAGGACCGGTCAGTTCGATCTGGTAGTAATTCAATCCGCGCAATCCGTAGGTGATGGAAGGTACACCTTTCGCGAGCATTGATGTGTCGGAAACGACGAGCGCGTCAGCTTTAAGCTTTTCTTTGTTTTTTTGCACGTAGTCCCAGAGGCTGACGCTTCCGACTTCCTCTTCGCCTTCGATGAGGACTTTTACATTGATGGGCAGCTTGCCGTTCACTTTCTGAATGGACTCGAGCGCCTTCAGATGAATGTGGACCTGTCCTTTATCATCGGCGGTGCCGCGGCCGAAAAGATTGCCGTTGCGAACGGTGGGTTCGAAGGCGGGCGAAGTCCAAAGATCGAGCGGCTCCGCGGGCTGCACATCGTAGTGGCCGTAAAAAAGAACGGTGGGCTTGCCGGGAGCTTCGAGGGACTCGGCGTAGACGAGAGGATGAAGATTCGTAGGAACGATTTCAATTTTCTGAAAACCAGCGGCCCGAAGATTGTCCGCCACCCAGCGAGCTGCGCGTTCGATGTCCGGTTTGTGTTCGCTTTTGGCACTGACACTAGGGATCCGCAAAAATTCGCACAGCTCCGCCAGATGCTTGTCGCGATTACCTTCTATAAATTCAGCAAGGTTCGTCATGGGGCTCCCGGGGGCTATGAGTCCTTTCAAATAAAATCAAAAACTTGAAGCGTATGCATGTGCAGCGGAATGAGTGCGGACTTACAAGACTGTCCTCGGCTGCTTTTTCCTATTCTAGAGCCACGCCTGCCTCGCACACAAGCGTATGAGGCAAAGTGTGCCAATTCAAATAGTCGCGGGCGAAGCTGCATAGATAAGGAAACTCAGAGCGGATTCACATTCACTCGTAGGCGCTAAAGGCTGGTACGGGAAAGCTTAGTCGGTTCCCGTTAATTCCCGAAATGGGCTGTAAGCTGCTTTCATGTCTATTATTTACTTGTCTTAAGCAATTTCATTAACTATAGTAAACACATAGTGGAACGAGACGACGCACTCACGAAGGCGGGACTGGCTCAAGCAGCCGGCGGGCGAGACTATTGCGCAAATCCGGACTAACTACTGTGGCGCTAGCCAGTCTTGCGATCGTCCTGCTGCTTCTTCCGACCAGGACTTTCGCGCAGGGGGAAACAACCAGCGCAATCGTGGGGCAAGTAAGCGATGCGGGCGGATCGGACATTGCGGGTGCGAGCGTGACCATCGTTAATGTAGCGACTGGACTAAAGCGGAGTGCTACAACCGATGAGTCGGGCCGGTTCAACTTCGCGCAGTTGATTCCCGGCACGTACGTGGTGAAGGTAGAAGCGGAAGGATTTGAACCGCAGAAGAATGAGGCGGTGCCTGCCGGGCTGGGACAGAAGCAGACAGTCCTTTTCACATTAAAGGTGGCACAAGCACGAGAAAGCATCGAGATACGAAGCGATGCGGCGATTCTCAATCCAGAGAATGCGAACACCTCCACGACGCTCAACGCAAAGACGCTGGAGAACTTGCCGAATCCGGGAGGTGATTTGACGTATCCGTTGCAGTTTGCCGCAGGGGCGCTGGTGAACACGGCGGGAAGCGGGAATGATTTTGTGGGCGGCACGAATGGGTACGGAAACGTGGAGTTCAACGGGCTACCAGCGCTTTCGAACGGGTACATCGTGGATGGGCTGGAGACGAACGATCCGCTAACGAATTTGAACAGCGGGCTTTCAACGAATCTCGTATTGGGGCTGAATTCGATCGCGGAAGTGACGGTGAATACGCTTTCCTATGCGGTAGATCAGGGTAGGTATGGAGCGTCACAGATAAATTACGTTACGAAATCGGGCTCCAATGTGTTTCACGGGAATATTTATGAGCTTTGGAACGGCTCCAAGTTCAATGCCGCAAACTTTTTTACGAACGCGACGCCGGGAAACCAAAAGCCACGCTCGACAGTGAATCATTTTGGCGGGAGCTTGGGCGGCCCGATTGTTCGAGACAAACTGTTTTTCTTTTTCGACAGCGAATGGGTGCGGATTGCGTTACCGATCGTGACGCCGGTTACAGTACCGACGCCCGCGTTTCAGAATTACGTTTTGCAACAACTGCCGCTAGGCGGAACAGATGTGGTGACGGGATCTGTTTATCAGCCAGCGGCGGAGTTGGTACCGTTCTACCAGAAAATGTTTTCGCTTTACGGAAACACGAACGGTACGCCCTTGGCGGTGCTGGGATGCCCATTCGACGGGGGAGGAGGCGCGCCAGCCATTCCGAATGATGGCAATGGGTGTGCGAATCGCCGCATCGTATCGCATTCGAGCGACGATCACGAGCAAGTGCAGACAGCGCGGGTGGATTACGACATCAACGAAAAAAATACAACATGGTATCGGTTTCAGACGGATAACGGTTTGCAAGCGGCGTATACCGATCCGATCAATCCATTGTTCAATGCAATTTCGCCGCAACCTTTGTATTCCTTCGCGGCGGGATATACGCGCGTTTTCTCTCAGAACCTCGTCAATTACTTCAATCCGGCATTTTCGTGGTATGCGAGTCTGTTCGGACCAAGCAACTTGCAGCAAACGCTAGGTGCATTGCCGATCGTTTTGCAGGGAAGCGGGGCCAATGCGCCCTTCAGCACCCTGGGAGGGCTGGACAACACGTGGATGCAAGGAAGGAAGGCTACGCGCTTCTTTATTAACGACAACCTGGCGTGGACTCATGGAGCGCACGAATTGCGCTTTGGGACGAACACGAGGATCTTTCGGCTCAATGATTACGACTTTGGGGAGGGATCGGTGCCGACGGTCGTCCAAACGACCTTGCCCCAATATATTTACGGGGTGGCTTCGACGGCTACGGAAACCTTTCCAACTGCGGCGAACGAGCCGTTTAATTTTTTGAATCTCGACCTGTATGCACAGGACACATGGAAAGTGACGAGGAAGCTGACGTGGACATTTGGGATACGGGACACATTCAATTCGAATCCATTGAATCCTCACGAACAGATCGCGAGGCTTGGCGGGTCATTTGCTTCGATTTTGCATGATGTGAATCAACCGCTGGATGCGGCGATTCATACTCATCTTGGGAATGTGTTTTCGTCAACGCCGCTGGCGATCCTGCAGCCGCGAACAGCGATTGCGTGGCAGTTTGAGCCCAAGACTTTGATGCGGGCTGGCTTTGGACTCTTTAGCGATATTTTGCCGGGGAGCATTGCGGATGTAGTGGGCGTGAATCCACCGTACGTGAAAACTTTTCAGGGCGGTCTCCTTGGAACGGCCGGAGGGGTGGCCATTGCGCCGGGAGTGGCGAATAGCGCGGTAGACGCGACGGGAGAGGCGAATCGGACCTTTACTGCGGGATTTCCACAAGGGCAACTGTCCTGCGCTTCTTCTCTTGCGAATTCGGCGACGTGCCTTCCACCAGTGGCAATTACCGCGGTGCCGGATGGAGAACTTCACGCGCCGTATTTTATGGAGTGGAGCCTTGGGTTGGAGCGCCAGTTGGGAACGACGGGAAGTCTTCACGCGCAGTACGTGGGCACGCGAGCGGTGAATCAGCCTTATCTGACGCAGGTGAATGGGTATCAGACGGTTTGCGACGGTTGCTTCGCGCCATTTCCCTACGCGCAATCCACCGATCCACGATTTGGAGCAGTGACGCAATTTGCGACTGGCGCAAACAGCCATTACCACGGGTTGCAGATGACGGCAGAGAAGCGTTTTGGAAATGGGTTGACGGGACAAGTGAATTACACGTGGAGCCGCTGCATGGATACGGTCTCGAACGGCGGCTTTTTGCAATTTTCCACAGGAGGAATTCTTTCGCCGCTCCCGGGAGATTTGGCGCGCGACTACGGTCCTTGCGATTACGACATCCGGCACAATCTGAATGCGCAGTATGTTTATGCGCTGCCATCGAAGGTGCGAAGGCGGAGCTTGGGGTACGTGCTGAACGGCTGGCAAGTGTCGGGAACCTTGTTTTGGCATAGCGGGATTCCGTTCTCCGTTTTGAGCACACCATACTCGGCGAACGGAGACGGGATTGTGAACGGCAGCGGACCTCAGTTCGCGAGTGTGGTTCCCGGCGTGCCGCTGTATGAGCACGCGACGATTGCGGGCGTGACGCAGCCGGGCACCGTGCAGTGGCTGAATCCGAACGCATTCGTGTCGGCGGTTGACCCGAGTACGGGAGCATGCGCGGGCGGGAATAGCGGGAAGAATTGCCAATTCGGCAATCTTGGGCGCAACGCGCTGCGAGGACCGGACTTCACGTGGAGCGACTTTTATTTGACGAAATCGTTTTTGTTGACGGAACGTTTGAAACTACGGTTTGACACGCAGTTCTTCAATGTGTTCAACCATCCCAATTTCGCCCTTCCGAGCATGGTGCTGGCCGGAATCCCCGGAAAACCTTCGACGCAAACCGGGTTTGGAGCGCTTACTTCGACTACCTCTCCGCCGAGCGGATTACTCGGGGTCGGCCTGGGTGGTGACAGCACGCCCAGGATGATTGCGTTTCAGATGCGGCTGGAATTCTAAACTCGTAAGGAAGGACGTTGGCTGGCAGGGAGGGCGATGCTGAGGGGAGCATCTGACCAGAAACCAGTGAGGGTCTTTCGAGAAGCGTACGGCTTCCCAGAATCGTTGAGCGCGGAAAGGACGAGAGTACACTCGTGATTGATTTTCTTGTTTAGCTTTCGACAGAGAGAGGATCGGAACATTAAGGCTTCACATAGAGTGTAAATTGCTGGGTGTGTGTGGGTGCATTGGCGGCTGAAGCCGTCACGGTGACTACATAAGGTGCGGGTTGGGCTGGCGGGTTTTGTGAAGAGGAAAGGCCTGCGCACCCGGCGCTCACTAGTAAAGCTACGAAGATAGCGGATGCCAGCATTGTTTGAACGAATCGAACTTTTCCTCTGACCGATCGTTTGTTTCGGGAGGCTCCGACGATTCCCGCGAGCAGCGTGGCGAGAATGCATAGGGCTGCGTTGCGAGATCCGGAGAATGGTTCATTCAGGAGAATTACGCTTGGGGCGGCAGAGGGTGCTTGTACCGTCACGATCGTTGCAACGGGGCCAGAAGATAGATTTGCGTTTTGCGGATTGAAGTTGCAACTTGCGCCAGCTGGTAATCCCGAGCATGTGAGAGCAACGGTCTGTTTAAATCCATTTTTCGGCGTAGCTGTAATAGTCAGTGTGCCGGAAGATCCCTGGGCCACCGTGAGGGATGAATTGCTGATCGACAATGAGTAGTCCGGGGCCGGCGCTGTGCCCACCGTGATGGAGACTGTGGCAGAGGTCGATCCTGCGTAGGTTGCATCGCCTGAATATGTTGCGGTGATGGAATGAATTCCTGTGGAGAGACTGGTGGTTGTGAATGTGGAAGAGCCCGCGCTTAGCGGCGACGTGCCAATCTGAGTTTGCCCATCCAGAAAGGTGGCCGAACCTGTCGGAGCGCCTGCCCCCGATTGCGGTGCGATAGACGCGGTGAACGTGACGCTTTGCCCAGTCGTCAGTTGTGTCGGGGAGGCAGTAAGAGATGTGGTGGTTGCGGTTTTGACTGGAGTTGAAACTGAGACCGATATTGCTGCCGAAGTGGATGACGTGAAATTCTGGTCACCTGAATAAACCGCTGTCATCGAATGAGCGCCAATGGCGAGCCCAGTCGTACTGAATGTCGCTGATCCAGCACTGTTCAGAGTGCGTGTGCCAATTTGAGTCCCGGCGTCCTTGAAAGTCACGGTGCCAGTGGGTGTGCCCGTTCCCAGAACAGGTGCAACGGTCGCTGTGAACGTAACACTCTGCCCCAAGGCTATTTGCGAGGAAGTTGCGGCCAGAGACGCGGTGGTGGAAGCAGGTGAAGCGGCTCCGGCCGTAAACACGAAGACCGTCGCGGAATAAGCCGCAAAATTGTAGTTCACGGTGTTGGACGTAACAGAAACAGCGGCCCCTGCAACTATTTGCGTCATGTTGGCGTTGCTGTAGGTGTAGACCTTGGCTGTGCCGGTCGAACTAAAATTAGACAGGGACAAATTAGTTTGAATCGGACTCGTGGTCTTGTTGATGGCGATGACGGTCAGGGCGCCGTCGCTAGACCGCGTTGCGCCGTACACAGACAGCTGGCTCTGATCGGTGCTTGTTGAAGTGACTGAGCTGTCTCCGAATTGCCCGCCTGCGCCATCGTAGTTGCGATACAGACGAAAACTGTACGCGACGGCATCGGTCGGTTGTGGAACATTCCACATATTCGCAAAATCCAAGCCCTCGCGGCCGTAAATGCCAAGCACATCCGCTTCCGTGAGCGCGTCCACGAGGGGATTTGTACCGCTGCTAAAGCTGTATTCGGAAATCGAGAGCTTCGTTCCCGGATAGTAGGTTTGAACCCAATTCTGAAAGCGCGGGAGAAGCATCATAGGACCATCGAAATAGTATTGTTCGACCCAGCTTCCGGAATTAAATGTGGGATCCCATAGCGCCCGTGTCGAAGCGAGTTCCGCGGCATCCGTTGAGCCGCCTCCGTAGTAGTGCTCGTCGAAGTAATCAAGGATGCGTTGATGATTGGCCTGGTCGTAGGCGGCCATCTTCTGAAGATAATATTGACCGGCGTAGAGATTGTTCTGTTTGCTGGGAGTTCCGATCCATCCGCCTAGCGTAAAATCGACGGGACCAAAAACTTTAGCTGAAGAATCAGTTTGTTTGACCATGGCGGCATACTGCTGGCCCAGGGCAATGATCGTGTCGTAATCCGGCTGATTGGGTTCTACGTCGCGGTGCGTGTTACTCCAGCCTCCTGGCTCATTATCCAGTTGGTAGTACGGAACACCGCCATTTGCGGCGGTGCCGAAAGTTGCGATGAAATGCTGCACCCAACCTTGCTGCAATGCCACGGTGTTATCGATATGGTTTGCGTAAATGTTGTTGTCTGTCAGCTGCGCACCGCTTGTTGTGAGGCTGTTGCCGCAATTGTCGCCATTCGGGTGAACATAAGGATTGGTTGATTGCTGCGCTCCATATACGGACACAGGAAAACTGCAATTCCATGCCGCGGTTTTATTCACGTAGGGAATGATGGGAATGGTGAGCAAGGCGTGGGCATTTGAAGCGGTTTTATACGTGTTGACCATCAGATCGGCGGAAGCGCTGGGGACCGGCGTGGTTTGTCCGTTACCGCCCATGAAATACCAGTCGAAGCCTGCGTTGCTGGAATCGACTTCCCAGTTGTAGCGAGTTGTTGCGTCGCCTCCCCAGCGAACATTGGGAACCTGGATTTCTTTCGCGAAACCCGCGTCCAAGCTGTAACTAGCGATGCCATAGATGTCGGGATTGATCGGATGCGGATTTCCAGCGGCGTCAACAGTCAGCGTTGGCGTTGTTTGAGCGGATGCATTTCGAGGTGCGAAGGCAATAAGACTCGATAAAGCAATTATTGGAAATGCAGATCGAATCGAAGAATGAAACATGGAACGCCCCCGCGAACCCGAAGTTTCAGGAATTGTCTTTGATTTATCAAAAATTATCGGGCCACAGAGGTCCGGTCAATGGTACGCAGGGGCAGGAGAAAGAACGTCTGATGGAGTGGCTGGGAATCGGTCGGGTGAAGCGTGGGGCCGGTTGCTTGTGGGGAACACCTGTCCTGCGGGCCAGTTTACGGTGTTTGCGAAAGAGGCCGATGATTGCGGTATGAACGGAACAACCTCTCCAACCCACCGTCGCAGCGGGCGGGCGTTTCACAAGATGCGATTGCAGGCGCAGGGGCGCGCGCACAACGGAAAGAAGTTCAAGGAGTCGTGCGAGACCGTGGTGGTCAACGCGCATGGCGGTTTGTTGATGATGAAGCATGAGATTGACAACGGAGAGATGCTCGTTTTGACGAACCCGGAGACTTTGGAAGAGCAGGAGTGCCGCGTGGTGTATCAGGGGGAGCCCTGCGAAAGAGGACAGAGGATTGGCGTCGAGTTTTTGACGCCGGCGCCGCGGTTTTGGGGATTGGAGTTCAGCGAAATGGCTGCGCGGGGAGACGAAGCAGCAGCGGTTCATTAGCATGAGCGGGCACGGCCCTTCGAGGCTCAGGGTAAACGTGCCGTGCCCCTACGAGAGCTTCGCGGCAGCGGATTGGCCAATCGCCCAGACGCCAGATTAAGAGAACGGCGACGATTTTGCCGTAGGTTAGCGGGCCAGGACCGCGGATTTCACCAGCCAGCAGTAGTAAATCCAAAATGACAAATTGCGCCGACATAGATACTCGGCGAAGCATTTACCAGCGGCATTTTTTGTAGAGCTAATGATGGCCTTGCAGATGATCGAGCACGGTTTGGGCTCCGACGACGCCGTGGTATTGGGCTTCCTCGAAGATGGAGATGCTGCTGAGATCGGAGTTGGCGAAGAGGACGCGGGAACTGAGGCTGGTGCGCGGTTCGCTGCGCGTGAGGCGGCGGCGTTCTTCGGAAAAGACCGAGCCGACGGCGGGGCGAATCATGGCGTGTCCCATGCGCATGACGTCGATGCGCGAGACGCATTGGCGAATGTCGGAGTGGACGCGTTCAAGGTCGTGGAGGATGGCTTCTTTCCAGTAGTTCCAATCTTTTTCGAGAAGTAGCTGGCGGTTTTGCGCCGGGGTGCCTTCGGTTAGGGCCCAATAAAAGGTCCAGACGGTGCGGTCGATGTGCGTGCGAAGGCTTTGGTGCGTGGCATCGACGTAGCCGAGCGTGGGCGAGTCGAGAAAGACGGTGTCCCAGGTGGGTTCCGCGCCGCGCGAATCTGGGAGGCGTTCGAGTGTGAGGTTGGCCGTGAGCCAGGGGGAGTAGACGAAATCGTTGAGACGAGGAAACCCTTCGACCAAATAGGGTGCGAGAAATGTGGGCGCGGCGAAGATCACGAATTCAGATTGAAATTCGGTTTCGCCGGCGAAGACGCTGACGCCACGTTTTGTTTCGGCGATGCGGTGGACCATTTGGCTGGTGCGAACATTTTCGCCGACGCTATCGAGAAGGCGGCGGGTGATCCAGCCATTGCCTTCAGGCCAAGTGAGCGGGCCTTTTTCTTCGGCTTCGCGGGACGAAAAATAGTGGACGCCGGCCCAGGCGGACGTATCTTTGGCTAGTGCACCGTAGTCATCGCGGCAGGCGTAGTTCATATACCAATTCACGAGACGCGAATCGCAGCCTTGTTGCTGAAGCCAATCGGAAAAAGACAGGCGATCTAAATCCTGATGCTTTGCGGAGCGGCCAAGTTCGAGCGGAATGGTGAATTCGCCGATAGCGCGGAATTTTGTGAAAAGACCTTCGAGATGTTGAAACTGATCGCGATCTTTTTGTGTGAGGCCGATGGCGGGTTCGAGGCCGTCTTGCCAGCGGCCGTAGAGGAAAAGACGCTCTTGCGGCGCGAAACAGAGGTCGCGCTCTTCCCACTGGCCATTTTTCAAGACGCCGAGATCTTCGAAGAGTTCGCGGACGTATTCCGCTTTGGGACCGGGGACGGGAACGTAGTGCGCGGCCCAAGGATAGGCGGTGATTTCGTTTTCGCCCCAACGGGCGTTGCCGCCAGCTTGCGGATTCATTTCGAGCAAGACGAAATCAGTAAACCCTCGCTTGCGGAGGCGCCATGCGGCGCTGAGGCCAGCGATGCCGCCACCAACGATGACGACTGGAAATTTTTCTGTGCGCTTCGGTGGTGGAAAGGAGGCGCGGTCTCTGAGGAGATGGCCCATTTGGAAGGAATCGTTGACGAACGAGCCGGCGATGGGACGATCCGATTTAAGCGAGAGTCCGACGAGAGCGGCGCTGCCGGAGCGGAGAAATTTTCGGCGTCCAACCTTCAATGACTGATGTCCTTCCAGTCGTTTTCGTAGGTGCGAACAAGGACCTGGCTGTTCAACTGATTCGGAGGCATAGGGAGCGGAGCCATGTCCGGTGGAAATTGGAACAGAGCAGGCAAGCCTTCAACGTTAATAAAACGCAAACCGCTGGGAAATGAAGTCGGGGGAATATATTCGTGCGTACCGGCGAGGACGAATCCCCATTCGCCGAAGCTTGGGACGTAGACGTGATAGGGATACGTTTGCAGGCCGGCTTGTTTAAGCGTTTGCGCGATGCACCAGAAAGAATCGCGGGCGAACATGGGCGAGGTGCTTTGGACGACCATGAAGCCTTGCGCGCTGAGGTGGCGCGCGGCTGCGCGATAAAACGCGGTTGTGTAAAGCTTGCCCAGGGAATAGTTGGTGGGATCGGGAAAATCGATGACGATGAAATCAAAACTGTCGGTGTTCGAATCGACCCAGGGAAACGCGTCGGCGTTGATGATATGAACGCGAGGAGAGAGGAAGGATTTGTCGTTGAGCTTGGTGAGCATGGGGTGCGTGGAGAAGAGTTTGGTCATTTCGGGATCAAGATCGACGAGAGTGATGCTTTCGATTTGCGGATATTTCAGAATTTCGCGCACGGCGAGTCCGTCGCCGCCGCCGAGGACTAGGACGCGGCGTGGCACGGAAACGGCTGAAAGGCCGGGATGGATGAGAGCTTCGTGGTAACGGTATTCGTCGCGAGAGCTGAATTGCAGGTGACTGTTCAGAAAAAGACGAAGATCATCCTTGAAGCGAGTGAGAACGAGATGCTGGTAGCGTGTGTCACGCGCAAAAATGATGTCGTCGGCGTAGATGTTGTCCTCGGCGGTGGCGGTGATACGGCGAGCATCAGCTATTCCGATTCCCAGACCACAGATGACGACGACGCAGGCGATGCGCAGAGTGCGCGCGCCGGAAAGCTGGGTGGAAAATAAATACGTGGTCCAAAGCGCGACTCCGGCATTGACGAGACCGAAAAGCATGGCGGACCGAACCAAGCCTAGACGCGGTACGAGGAGAATTGGGAAAAGCAGAGAAGCGCCGAGCGCACCGAGGTAATCGAAGGTAAGGACGTGGGCGATGACGTCGCGGAATTCGTAGCGGTCTCGCACGATGCGCATGAGCAGAGGGATTTCGAGGCCGACGAGGACGCCCATGACAATGACGAGGGCATAGAGAATCAGTTCGAATCCCTGTGTGAAGGCAAAAGCCAGCATCAGGAGCGCAGAAGAAAATCCTCCAATGACGCCGAGCAAAAGCTCGATCCAAACAAAACGATAGACGAGGCCGCGATTCAGGTAACGCGAAAGGGCGCTGCCGATGCCCATCGCGAAAAGATACGTGCCGATAATGGTGGAAAACTGGAAGACGCTATCGCCGACGAGATAGCTTGCAAGCGTGCCGGCAACAAGCTCATAGATGAGCCCGCACGCCGCAACCAGCAGCACCGAAATGAAGAGCAGAATGCCCATGCGCTAGTGAATCGCGGCGGCAATGATGATGCAAATGCCGAGAGACATCGCGCCGACAAGAATGGCGAGCGCCATGTTGTGCTCCTGGACGATTTCTTTCCAGAGATGGTACGGCGTGAGCTTATCCATCACCACGAACGCGATGATGAAGATGAGCATGCCGATCAGAGCGAATACGAGTGCAGAAATGATGTTGGCGAGCGGAACGAGGTTCATCTTATTTGCCTCCGGTGTAATGGTGATAGAAGCCGTAAACGGAACGATAGGAGCCGGGATTGTCACGAACGGACTTGGGAACATTTTTCATTTGGCTGATCTTGTCGAGGCTCCAGCCGTGATATTGCGCGAAGCTGGCGCCTCCGAGAACCAGGAATCCATACGCGAGATAGAGTTTTCTGAACATTTTGATTACTCCGTATTTCCAATTTGCATGGGCGGATGATCGCTCTCGGACCAGCGAGCGCGTTCGAAACTGATGGAGCGCCAAGTGATGGCGATGGCCGGAAGCAACAGGGCCAGAAAAGCAATTCCGAAAAAACCTGGAACGGTGACGTTTCGCTTCACTTCCACCGAATAAGAGATGGGACGGTGATTAGAATCAACCTCAGGCTCGATGCGCAAATAATAATGACCAGCAGGAACGCTGGGGATTACGACAGAATCCTTCGTGCTGCCTTCAGACCACGAGCCGTCACTGTCGGAGCCGTAGTAATAGCTGACTTCGCGACCGAAATCCCAGGCTTGGCCGGTGTCTTGATTGATCAGCGCGTAGTTAAGATAGATCCAGGAGTTGGAGACGTTGGCAGAAGTTGCGAGTTCGACATTGGAAGTGCGACCTTCCAAATCAAATGGTTGGGTGACAAAGGAGGCTTCACCCTTCGGCTCACCGATGTTCAGGGAGTAAGTGGATTCGAACGCCGTGCCTTTGCTTGAGGCGAGGTCGAATCCAACCATCAGTAGGAACAGTAAAATGGCGAACGCGAGAAAGGCGCCCCAAATTCCTGTGACATTCTGGCTGACCGGCGATGGCTCATTTTCGTAAACGCCTACCGCTTCGGGCGGGCTCCCTGGCAAATTAAAGGACTTCCAGATGTCCGCGCCGTAGGTATATTCGCCGAGAGACCATGTGACTTCGTTGTTCGTTTTTTCCGCGGAGAGAACGCGCGGCGGCTTGACGTACTCGGTTACGGCCGCATGTTCTCCGACGCGGACTTGCCAGGGAAATTCGCCGAGAACGTAAATCGTGTTGGCGTCGGAAGATTGAAAGTGCTTGTAGATTTCGCCGAGGTAATTTGCCGATGCGGACTGGACGACAGGAAGTTCTTTGCAGACGCTGATGTCGTTCCAGTGGCCATTGTATTCGGTGAGATAGCGAATGGGTTTGTAGGGATTGAAGAGGACATATTCGTGCCAGTAATAGCTGATGCCCTCAACTTTGATGCCGCGCCGCCGGAAGCCGATGACTTCGTAATCCGTGCCGCGAAGTTTGCCGCGCGTGCCGAGGGGAATGAGCGGGGGAACTTCGCCGGTAATGACTTGAAATTTTTGCAGGATCTGAAGATTGGGATCTTTTGCATCGAGAATGGAATGACAACTTTCACAAACTACAGTTTCGGCGTGTCCCAGCGCGCGAAGTGTGATCGCCGCGCCGCATTGCGGACAATTCAATGCTTTCGCTTGAGGTTTCGGCGGAGTCGAGAGTGGCGGCGTGCCTGCGCTCATCACCAGCCCTCGAAGCTGCGGAGATTTTTGAGCTTGAGATCATCGAACTCGACGAATTCACCGAGATAGAGAGCGGGCTGGTCATCGCTGAAATCGAGCGTGGCGAATTTGCCGGATTGGCTGCGAAGGTCGGCAAATGTTACGTCCGTCTTATCCCAGTATTGAAAAGGCAGCTCGCCTTCGACGCCGCGATAGTGCGCCTGCGTAATCACGCTCACGGTGTAGTTTTGATTGTTCCAATTGTATTGCTGGCCGACTTGGACTTGGCCAACTGCCGGCAAGCCGGTCGTGTTGTTGGCGAAGGAAATCGCGTATTCATTCTGAGCGTCGGAAAGCCAGGCGCTCGTACCGTCGTTCATCGTGATGTGCCATTCGTTCCAGCCGCCCTGGTCGTATTCATAAAGGATGCGGCCACCGACGACGAAAGCCTTATTGCGATAGACGCCTTCGGTGTTGAGCTGAATCGGCGAACTGTCTGGTGGAAGATCGGCGACCTGGCCGACTTTCTTGAGGTCGATGTCGGTGCGCACGAGAATGCTTTTGCAATACTGGCAGACCGTCTGCACGCTGCTCGACCATTGGAAGACAATTTTCGCGCCGCAGTTGGGACAGTTCGAGACGGGCTGAGTCATCGTCCGTTGCTCACCTGTTGCAAAAGAAATCCTCGCTCGAGAACTCTAATCGCCAGCCGCTTGATGGCGCGCCGCTTCGTAAGGACGCGCAAGTCGCCTTACGGAAACGGTCCGCGCATGAAACAGCTGCTGGAGCGCGGCTTCAAAATTCCATTCGTTACGCGGAACGCAGCAAAAAAGATTCAGGCAAAGTGAACTGTGCTCGGGAAAGGTGTGGCAGGCGATGTGGGATTCTGCGAGGAGGCAAAGACCGGTGATGCCGCCGGTTCCGGGGAATTGATGCCACTGGGTTGCGCCGACGGGCCGCAGCTTCATGCCGCGAATCATGCCATGGAAGAGCGTTTCCACCGCGCGGAGATCACGCAGCGAATCCGATGAGCAACCGAAGGCCTCGACGACCCACTCGACTCCGCTCATGCGCGCTTCACCACTAAGCCTGGGGCTTCCCGCATTCCGGACAGAATTTGCTGGCGCGCGGGATAGGCTTGCCGCACTCGCTGCAGAATTTTGTGGTGGCAGAAGCTGCCGCGCCCGCAGCCGCAGGAGCCGCGCCTCCTCCGCCAGGACTGCCGGAAGTAGATTGTTTAACGGCGTCCATCATCGCCTGGCCCATAGCGACACCCGCGCCAAGCCCGGCGCCAACGCCAACAGCTCCGCCACCTTCATTCCCGGCGGCAATCGGAATTGCCTGCGCCACTTGGTACTGCGTGAACTTGCCCATGTCTCCGAGCACGTTCATGCTGATGCGCTGGTCGAGCACTTGCTGAAGCTCTTCCGGGAGCGAAAGGTTTTCGACAACGAAAGTATCGAGCGACAGGCCATAGTCTGTGAACGCCGGGTTAAGCTGGTCGGTGATTTTTTCGGCAATCGCGCCCTGGCTCGCGGCCATATCGAGAAACGGCACCTGGCTGCCAGCAAAAGCATCTGTCATTTTGGCGATGATGGTGTTGCGCAACTGGCCTTCGAGATCGGCGACGTGATAGATGTCGCGCGTCCCGCTAATTTTCGAGTAAAACGATTTCGCATCGGCGATGTGGTAGGAATAAATTCCGAAACCACGCAAGCGAATCGCTCCGAACTCTTTATCGCGGATAGTGATGGGATTTTGCGTGCCCCAGTGCTGATCGGTCTGAATGCGCGACGAAAAGAAGTAGACGTCAGATTTGAAGGGCGACTGAAACTTTTTGTCCCAGTTTTTTAAGTAAGTGAGAATGGGGAGCGTGTTGGTGTTGAGCGTGTAGAGCCCGGGAGGGAAGGCGTCCGCTACTTTGCCTTCATTCACAAATACGGCGAGCTGCGAATCGCGAACGGTGAGCTTGCCGCCATTCTGGATTTCGCGGTCTTGCATCGGATAGCGGTAGGCGAGGATGCCGTCTTCAGGCTCCGTCCAATCGATGACATCAATCCACTGTTTGGAAATAAAATCCCGAAGACTCATGAGGGACCTCCGCTGCCAAGGCGGCTGAATGAACGCTCAGCCATCAGATAAAGGCGATGCTACGGTGCGGCCCGGGGCATGTCAATGCCAATCGAAAATTGAGAATTGCGAATTATTGCGATTCGTTATGAGGAAAAAATACTTCGAGATATGGAGTGTTACAAAATTGTGCCTTATTCGTTGGAAGTATCCTTAGCGGCTTCCATGATCCCCGCCGCGTGCAATTCATTCGCGCCGTCCAGTTGCAGGTTCACCACGCCGCTCGCAGTGAGAGCAAAGCGGAAATCTGCTTCGGAGAGCGCATCTGCCCAAAAACTTCCCTGGTTTTTGGCGCTCGAGGTATACGTGCCTGCGAACGCCTGCTCTACGCACTGAGCTTGCGCGCGGCAAATGCTCATCTCACCACTGTGCAACTGCCCCGCTCCGTCGGCCACAAACGTACCAGCCACCGACAACGTGCCGTCGAAGTCAGAACCGTTCACCAGGAAACTGTAGGTGCCCCGCAAGTTTTCCTGAGCCTCGACTGCAGGCATGATGGTCACTTGCGCTGCGCCTGGAGTTTGCGTATCAGCCTTGGCGGTCGCTGTGATGGTGATTGGATTCGGGTTGGGCAAGACGCTAGGCGCGATGTAAAAACCTTTCGCGCTGATCGACCCGCAATCCTGTCCGGCTGCGCAGGCTGCCCCGCCCAGACTCCAGCTAACTTGAGTGTTGGAACTACCGTTCACCGCTGCAGTAAATTGTTGGGTGCCGAATATGGGAAGGCTGACACTGACGGGAGAGACAGCCACGGTTGTCGTTGCAACTTTGGCGGCATCTAGATCTCGCAGCAAATCCTTCGGCTTAAAGTGACAACCTGCGCTGAACAGGGCAAAGCCTGCCAGCAGAACTGCACATTTTCGCATTCCCGCTCCGTCTTCGACCTTACGTCAGCCAATAGCAAGCCTATTGAAGCGTAACTTGGATTTCCATCAGCGCACAGCGATTCCGGAGCAGCATGCGCAAGTCGCCACGTTCCCACCGTACGCGCAGGGTGAAAGAGATCCTTGACCGCTTCAATGTAATTGTGACTATGCGCTGCGCTTACCAGAATCCGGATTCTAAGGTTCAGGCAGTCAGGAAGCTTGCGGAGGACAGCTTCAATCCAGCAGTCGCGCTAGAACAGAATAATTCGCATCCTATATGCTGCAAATCGGCTGCAAATTCGCAGAGTACGCTAGAATCAAAACGGAGGAGAGAATGAGTTGTTGAAGCCGGGGGCTTTGAGAAATTAAACCGCCGATTTGCTCTGTGCTGGAAAATTCGCTGAAATTCCTTTGTCAGCTGGAATTTCAGATATTTGGATTTACGATACAGAATCGATTTTCTGAAGGACGAGATTCAATGCGCGGAGAAGTTGCATGATCAATAGCAGAAATTGTATGCGGTCGCGCTGCGTCGCTTTCCTTCTGTTTTTTTTCCTTCTTGCTACCGCCGATTCACGCGCTCAAACGGTACCGGCACCCGTGCAACACCCGGCGAGTGACGTTGTAATGGTGTCCCTCGAAGCGGTAAACCCTCGTGTGGAGCACAGCCAACACGTGAGAAATGGACTGGTCGGTCATTCCGACCCGGCACTCAACGTAGAGAAACGTCTTCTTGAGATTCAGATGAATATTGTCCGTGAGACGGCTAAATTCGGGCCGGTGTTGCTCTTGGCTCCGGACGAAAGCACTCAGACTGCCATCTATCAGCGATGCAAGGAATTTCAGATATGCGAGCTGTTTAAGACCGATCGACTCCGCATCAAGGTTGTGCCACACGACGGCCTATGGATCCGCGATTTCGGGCCACAGATTGAGGCAATAGGAGATTCGGCATACGTGGTGCACTGGCGGTATTTCGATATTCGAAAGGAAGAGGCCAAGCGAGAGAAGCTTCAAGAATTGGAGACGGCCCGGCTAAAGTTGCTCGAAGCCCGTCAACGGGAAGATCAGCCAGACGAGTTCTCTCAAGAGTCGACACCTGACAATCACAAAGCAGTGGTTTCCTCCATCGACGCTAGAATCTATCTCCTTAAAGAGTATTCGCAGCTTTTGAGCGAGACTTCTCCGCAACGATTCAACGACGAGAGTTCTGCATTCGATATAGCTGATGCGGTCCTGGCAGCTCCTGACTTTAATTACAAAAGTTCGAAAGTTGCGCTCGACGGAGGAAATCTTTTCAAGCTGGAGGATGGGCGGTGCCTTACAACGCGTGTACTGCTCTCGCGTAATAAGGAACAGGACATCGATCTCGATCAGCAACTCGAAAAAATCGGCGGCTGCAAGACTGTTACTTATCTTGATCCTCTGCCGGGACCGGTCATAGAGCACATCGATGAGTTCGCACTCCCAGCCGGCGGAAAACGTATCTTGCTAGCTTCTTATGACCTGTCGAAACCTTTCGCGGCAGAATATTGGAGCAAATTGAGCGACGCTGAACGCGACTTGGCCTTGAACGCCGAGCTTGCGATGGAATTGGATGCCGATCGCCTCAGACACCTTGGTTACGATGTGGTGCCAGTTCCTTCACCATTCCCAAGAATTCCAGCGAACGGGCACACCTACTATCCAACTGTGTTAAATGCGTTGGTGCGGGAAAGCACGGACGGGTTCAAAGAGATCCTTGTTCCATCCTATAAGGACTATGAAACAGACATACAGTCTTCCGCTGTGAAGCAGATTGAAGCAGCTTTTGGTCCTAAAGCGGAAATTGTCACCATAGAGGCTACCGAGGCAGCGAAGTCACAAGGCGCGATTCACTGCTTAACCTTAACAGCACCGTTGCGCTTGTCGATCTTCGGGGATTCCGCCGATGCTGTGAGGCGAACCGCATACCAGACTCAAAAAGATAAACTTGATCGGAGCGTAGCTGCAGAAGTCGCTTCTCAGATTCCCGCCACCGGACTGCAAGGATCATGGGCGATTCTTGAAGAAGATGAACAGTCAGATGAAACTCCGATCGACCTCTATCCACAAAAAATTTTTTTCAGTGAGAACGAATTTCAGAAGGGTGTGTTCGACCATTTGGAGTCCAAGGGGACGTACAAAATAGACACGCGGAATTCTGCTTCGTGGTCACTGCATTTCCAGTTCGCGGAACAAGGTGTCACGTCCGGCGTAGTTCAATGGCTAAGCAGGGACGAAGTTAAACTGGTTCTCGGGGACAGTGACAGTATTCTGGTCCTAAGACGAATCGGATCCGACCTGGTATCGCCATTTAAGCCTGAGGAACACGGCACCGGGGAAGGAACGGGAAACCCCGGTAGCAAGCGCCCGACAAACAAGAAGCCTGCGGCGCTCGCGGGACAAGGGACAGCGGCCTCACCTCCGCCTAAGCCGTAAAATAAGAGCTGCCTATCAGGCCGTTGAGAAAGTTGCGCAATACAGCGACCATCCAACTAGCCTGGAAACAAATGCGGCAATTAGCACGAAAGTCTCAGAAATTGACCCCTAATTCAAAGAGTACGCTAGAATTAAAAACGGAGGAGTGGGTGAGTGGTTGAAACCGGCGGTCTTGAAAACCGTTAGGCCTGAAAGGGTCTCGGGGGTTCGAATCCCTCCTCCTCCGCCAGATTCACATTTGTCCTCGAGCTGGCCATTCAAGACGGCAATCTGGTTCGTTTATACTTACGTAGTGCACGCCGAATGCGACACTGTCCTCGCAGCCTCTCCCCTCTAAAATAGATTCTCTTGATCTTATGTCTTCATCCAAAACTATTATCCGCATGGCGGGCATCTGGTTCTTGTTCCTCGTTGTCTATGCGGGCATCTCGCTAGTTCTGCCTAGGGGAAGCCACGCTCTCACCGCTTTCGGGGATTTGACTCAGTGTATTGTGCCGCTCCTCGCTAACGCGGGCCTTCTCCTGAATGCTGGAACTCCACACTGGCGCAGAAATCTCTTTTGGATGCTGCTCGCTATGGGTTGCACGCTCTGGATGATCGGGCAATTCCAGTGGACGTATTACGAACTCTACCTGCACCGGGATATGCCCGATACTGATCCGGTCGACATCGTATTCTTTCTCCGCGGTATTCCCATGATGGCTGCGCTGACGCTGCGCCCCCACCTCAAGCGCGGCGAGCTGCGCCTTCGCTTCGGCTATCTGGACTTTGCACTGCTGCTTAGCTGGTGGATCTTTCTTTATATTTTCATCGTGCTGCCGTGGATGTACGCGGTTCCTTCACTTGCGGAATACAACTACAACTACGTCCTGCTTCACAATATCGAGAACATGATCATCGTTGGTGGCTTCGGCTACCTATGGCTGCGCTCGTCAGGAGCTTGGCGAGTGGTCTATGCCAATCTCTTCGGCGCCTCCGCGATGTATATGCTCTCTTCCCTCACCATCAATATCGCTCTCGAGGTCAACCGCTATTACACAGGCAGCTTGTACGATCTTCCAATGGTTTCCTCTTTTCTTTGGTTTGCTCTCGCGGGCTTCATCGCTTACCAAAAACGCGCAGCCCTTGACGCGCCGTCGGAAAACGATTTCGATTCGGAGTCGGAGGGCTTCCGCGGAGAGAGTGTTGTACCTGCGCGTCTGGCCATGGCCGCGGTGATGTCTTTGCCGTTGTTTGCCATCTTCACGTTGCGATTTGCGCACGAAAATCCCGCAGTCCGCGATTTCCGCCTGCTGACTGTTCTTCTCGCCTCCATTCCCTTGGCTTTGCTTGTCTTCCTGAGGACCTATCTGGCCGACGCCGACCGCACGCGCCTGCTCTCCCAATCCGAACGGTCCATCGAGAATCTCCAAAGGCTGCAGGCGCAAATCGTGCAATCGGAGAAACTCGTCTCGCTGGGACAATTGGCCGCCGGCGCGGCTCATGAAATCAATAATCCGCTGACTGCCATTCTCGGCTTCTCCGACTTATTGGCAGACGATTCAACCCTTCCCGAAAAAGCGCGCCTTACAGCGTCGAAAATTCGCGACCAGGCTCGCCGCACGAAAACACTCGTTGGGAATTTGCTCAGCTTTGCCAGACAGGTTCCCACAGAG
>Ga0210391_10001519_pt1 | contig 21005 bp, 16 predicted proteins | sample IncBWC12OmetaG_FD_160573 | JGI IMG/M metagenome (GOLD analysis project Ga0210391, IMG submission 160573) | Forest soil microbial communities from Barre Woods Harvard Forest LTER site, Petersham, Massachusetts, United States - Inc-BW-C-12-O ...
GCGGGGAGGGCCCCTTCTTTGAGACGACTCCGCTGCCTGAAGTAACAAGGGCAAGGCGAATGGGTGATGTTGGGGTGTGGGGTGATTTCTGTATCTGCTGGGGTGAGACGCTCCGGAGGGAGTTTAGTACATTTTTGTGAAACATAAACAAACCTTTGTGATGCCTGTAATCAGTTTGCCGCCCGACGAGGGGTGCTGTACAGTGAATTTCCGGTAAATGCAACATTCTTAGTTGGTTATTGGTAGTAACTCAGCATCGGCGAGGTGAAATCCCGGAGGGCCGACGGGAGATGACCACGACCATTATCATTTCGAGGTCCACGTTTTTCCGAGCCTGGTTGACCAAGCCGCGGCCATCGTATCGATGGCCGTGTACCCGGCTTTTTTACTGATAACAGGGGGGCTTCGGCAGAGAAAATCGTCTGCTCCGAGCCAAGTGTGCTTATTTGGTGAAGAAAGAGTTGCCAATCGTACTTCGATGGGCATACTATCCCTCTCGGTTCGGTGAAGTTCACAGATTATGGTGCACTTCGCAGAACAAGACCTATTGCATGAAGAGCTTCCCGACACTATCCGTTTCGGTTTGAGTTTCATAACCAACTTCCTGATGGGGCGGTTAGACCCCTCAGCGCGCTTCGGAAGGATAAAGATATGGCATGGTACGCCTATTGCATTGCAGAACGACAGGCATTTCCGGAACTTTGCCGGCACCGCCGCCCAATGCCCCTGACCGGGGTTTCGGGTATGTTCGGTAACCAGACTTTCCTCTTTCCCGCCAGCGATCTGGCCGTCATCGTCTCCGAACACAGCGCGGAAGACAATGCGCGGATGGACCAGCAGGCCGCCAAAGACCACGCCCGCGTGGTTGCAGATTGCTTCAAGCTGTCGACCGTACTTCCCTTCCGCTTTGGCACTACGTTTCAGGACGACGACGCTTTGCGCCGCTCGGTTCGATCGAACCAGAGACACTTCCAAGCCAACGTCGAGCGTCTGCGCGGCAAGGCCGAGATGCACCTGAAGGTGCTGGTGGACGATATTTGCCCCGGCAATGCGACCCGCGACATGACGGTCGGCCAGCAGTATCTGACCAGCCTGCGCGAGAGCGCGAGCCGGCAGCGTGAGCGCCAGTCGAAGGCACGTGCGCTTTCGATCCAGATGCATCGCATGTTTCTGCCGCTTGCCGAAGAGATCACATGCAAGCGGATGGACACAGGCAAGATGCTTCTGGACATTGCCCACCTGATCGATAACAAGACGGTGGAGAGGTACCAGAACAAATACACCTCGGCCACGCTGGAGCTGAAGGACTGCCGCATGCAGCTCTCGGGGCCGTGGCCTCCGTACCACTTCGTGCACCGCACTACTCCGCAGCACCAGCACAGCGCTTAGATGTAGAGAAAAAAACGACTCCCCTCCACCACAAGTGGAGGGGAGTTTTTGTATCTCTCCCCGGTAAAACTTTTGGTTTCTTATGGTTATCTATGGGTCTTGCAAGCGACTTGCCTTGAATCTGCTCGGCCAGACACCTTATGCCTCTTCCGTCGCATCGCACACAATAGCTGCGCATGGCAGAATCAGTTGTATTCATGGCGATTAGCTGAGTTTTTCAAGGAGAACGTGGAATGGACCGTTATTCGAAGTTTTTTACTGCCGTATTGCTTATTGCTGGAGTTTGCGGGGCCGGGGGTTACGGATCGGCGGCAACTGCTCTTTATGGCCAGGAACCAAACCCGACCGCGCAGATGGCCCCCAAGGACCAGCCACAGATCGAGAAGCAGGACAATGGGATCTATCTCTATCGGGTGAAGGTGGTACAGCGCGACCTTGATGCCGTGAACTACCTGCACCGCAACGGCTCGACCAACATCGGCTTCAAGGGCACAACGCTGCTTCCGCTGGCGAAGGGTGAGGCCAGGGTGACCAGCGAGCGAGGGGGGATCCATATCGAAGCCAGGTTTCAGGGGCTCACGCCGGCGAATGGATTCGGGCCTGAGTATCTGACGTACGTTCTGTGGGCAATCACGCCGGACGGACGGCCAAATAACCTTGGCGAGGTGTTGCCGGCGGGCACGAAGAACAACATCGATGTGACGACCGCGCTGCAATCCTTTGGGATGATCGTTACGGCTGAACCGTACTTCTCCGTGACCCAGCCGAGCGACGTTGTGGTGCTGCAAAACGTGATTCTGACCGATAAGACCGCGGGCGTGCTCGAAAAGGTAAACGCCCACTATTTGCTGCTGCCGCGCGGCACCTATGCCCAGACGGAGGGGTCGAAGTCGAACCCGAATCCGATCACGCGCAATGAAAAATCTCCGCTTGAGCTCTATCAGGCCAACAACGCTATCCGCATTGCGCAGGCCGCCGAGGCGGAAAAGTATGCCCCCGAGATCATGAAGGAGGCGATGCAGGACCTCCAAAATGCGACCGCAATCGACCAGAACAAGAAGGGTAATCGCATGCTGGAGATCACCTTTGCGCGTCAGGCGGTGCAGCGTGCAGAGGACGCGCGCCTGGTGACACTGCGGAGACAGGCCGCGGAGAGGGAGCTGGCCGCGGAGAACGCCAAACGCGACGCACAGAGCCAGGCGCAGCAGTCGCTACTGGACGCGCAGCAGTCGCAACTCGCCGCAGAGCGCGCCAAGGCAGCGCAGGCCGAGGCCGATGCGGATCGCGCCCGAGCCGAAGCAGCGGCAGCGGAAGCGCAGGCGAGGGCCACAGCGGCCAACAAGAGCGCTTCGGACGCCAATGCGGTTAGAGAGAAGTTGCGTGCGCAGCTCAATAGCGTCCTTGCTACGAGCGAATCGGCACGCGGACTTATAGTGAACATGTCGGACGTTCTGTTCGACACGGGCAAGTACACGCTCAAGGGAGAGACGCAGATCAGTCTCGCAAAGGTCTCGGGAATTTTGCAGGCCTACCCCGGACTGAAGCTGCAGGTAGAGGGTTATACGGACAGCGTGGGAAGCGACGAGTTTAACCAGAAGCTCTCAGAGAACCGCGCCGATGCTGTGCGGGCCTTCCTCGTAAGCCAGGGCGTCCAGCCGGACAATATTTCAGCTACCGGCTATGGCAAGTCGAAGCCGGTTGCGGACAACAACACGGCCCAAGGCCGCGCGCAGAACCGTCGGGTACAGCTGGTTGTCTCGGGCGACGCGATCGGAGTGGAACAGAGTGGCCCCGACACTGCACCTGCGCCCACGACTCCGCAGTAAGCTGGCCCTTCCCCCAGAAAACGAGAGGCCGCCCGGTGCGGCCTTTCGCCATTTCGAACATGAAGTGATTGTATGGGCCGCCGGCGCACGTCAATTACCGTCGTGATGACGACGATCGACCAGGCCAACTCGATGGCTCAACCGCCGCGGCTGAGCCAACGTACCGAAGAGAACGCGGGCTAGAGGTGAATCGACCAGCCAAGCTCGGTCAGCTTCTCTTCGATATCGGCGAGCGCAACGGTAAGTGCAGACCGTCGGTGCGGACTTGAGGTCCGCTCGGACAGAATGCGTTCCCGTTGCAACTCGAGCGCCTGCCGCGTGCGTTTACGTTCTGCGGCCTCGGCGTGATTATCTGCAGCGACAGGTTTTGGAGCAGCAGCCTGGTTTTGCTGTTCTTCCACGGATTTACTCTCCCATCCTCGCGACATAGCTCTCATTCTACTCTGGGTAAAATCAATAAATGAATAAGTTTCGCGGAGCGGCGGCGGATTGCATGCTTTCCTGATCGAAAAGCATCCAGTTTTGAGAGGAAAAGTATGCGGGCATTTTCGATTAAACAATTCGGCATAGATCACCTGGAGCAGGTGGAACTGCCGATGTTACAAACAACGCCTGGCATGGTGTTGGTCAAGCTACATGCGGTCTCGCTCAACTACCGCGACCTGTTAATGGTGAAAGGACTGTACAACCCGAAGATGACGCTGCCACGGATTCCTTGTTCGGACGGAGCCGGAGAGGTCGTCGCGATCGGGGAAGGCGTCAATCGGGTGCAGGTGGGCGACCGCGTTTGCGGCATCTTCATGCAGCGATGGCTCGACGGGCCGCCGACGGCAGAGAGATCGAAGATGGCGCTCGGCGGAGACGTTGACGGTATGCTTGCCGAGTATGTGCTGCTGGACCAGGACGGGGTCGTCCGTTTTCCTAAGCACCTGAGCTATGAAGAAGCAGCCACTCTTCCCTGCGCCGGAGTGACTGCCTGGAATGCCCTGCACCATGCTGGAGGGCCTGCGGCCCCTGCCCTTCCGGGCGACACCGTTCTTATTCAAGGCACCGGCGGCGTGTCCATCTTTACGGTGCAGTTCGCACAACTCCTGGGAGCGAGGGTGATTGGGACATCGTCAAGCGAGGAGAAGCTGGCTCGGGCCTCTGGCCTCGGGCTGGATGCGGGTTGCAACTACAAGGAGCGGCCAGAGTGGTCAAAGTGGGCCGTTGAGGTCACTCAAGGACAAGGTGCAGATCGCATCATCGAGGTCGGAGGCGCCGGCACGTTTGGTCAGTCGCTGCGGGCGGCGCGTGTCGGCGGTGTGGTCGCGCAGATCGGGGTTCTGTCGGGCGCGGCCACGTCGGATCCGCTTGCACTGACGCCGATCCTGCATAAACAACTTCGCGTGCAGGGGATCTACGTCGGCTCACGGGCCATGTTCGAGGAGATGAACGCCGCCATCACGAAGGCGGAACTGCATCCAGTCATCGACCGCGTCTTCGCATTTAAGCAGGCGCGGGTGGCCTTTCTGCATATGCAGTCGGCATCGCACTTCGGCAAGATTGTGGTCCGCATAACTGAGCAGTGACGAGGTTAACGGACCACTGTTGACGGGGCGAAGGTGCAAATCGATTGCGCAATCGGGACATTCACCCTTGTTGCATATAATCAAAGGTGACCCGGGGGACAAATCCGCAGTGATTGTAGAGATTGAAGGGCTTAGAAAGATCTATGACGGCAAGCAGCGCGTGGTCGCTGTCGACGACATCGATCTCAGCGTTCGGGAGGGAGAGCTCTTCGGGCTACTCGGACCGAACGGCGCCGGCAAGACGACTACGATCAGTATCTGCACGACTCGCGCTTTGCCTACCACGGGCCGCGTACACATCGCCGGAATCAACGTGGTGAAGACACCAGCGATTGCGCGGCGCTGCATCGGGGTCGTGCCGCAATACAACACGCTCGACCGCGCGTGCACCATCTTCGAGAACATCAATTTTCATTGCCTCTACTTCGGTTTTTCGCGGGCGGAGGCCAGGCAGAGAACGAACCAGTTGCTCTCGCAGTTCCACCTTACGGAGCGAGCAGGCGCTTATCCGGCGCAGCTTTCAGGGGGGCTTGCGCAGCGCGTCCAGATCGCCCGCGCCATCGCGCATCGCCCCAAGGTGCTCTTCCTCGACGAGCCCAGTGCGGGCCTTGATCCACAGAGCCGAATCGCAATGTGGGACGCTGTACGCGGACTGCGCGAAGAAGGGATTACTGTTGTGCTGACTACGCACTACATGGAAGAGGCAGACGAACTCTGCGAACGCGTCGCCATCATCGACCATGGCAAGATCCTTGTACAGGACACGCCGGCCGCGCTCAAGAGCTCGGTCGGAGCGCAAAGAATGTACGAACTCGACCTACACAGCCGGGGGAACATTCCTCCCCTGGTGCAACAATTACAGCAGCTCTCCGGCGTGGCCAGCGTTGAGTCCACGCCCGAAGGCGTTCGCATCTTTGCGCACGGCGCCGATGGCCTGTTGTCCGACGTTGTTCGCGTGGCGAACCCTTACGGTCTTCGCGACCTGACAATCACCGAAACCAGCCTCGAGACGGTCTTCATTCGGCTTACCGGACGAGACCTCCGCGAGTAACTGCACACGAGAGAGACCCTATGACCCAGCTGGCCGAACTCGAAACGAACCGCCCGCAGGCCCTCCGCGGTGCCGAGAGCTCGAGGTCCATGCAGTATGCGCGGGCGTTTGGCGGACTCTTTTTGCGCGATTTGCACGTTCTGCGGCGCGAGCTGTTCCCTTTTGTGATCCGCGTCTGCATGAACCCGCTGCTCTTTCTCTTTGTCTTTACCTACGTCATTCCACATATGGACGCTGGCGCGGCTATGAACCCGACCGGTGCGATGGCGGGCAGCGCCTTCAGCACCGTTCTTCTTCCCGGGCTTATGGCAGTTGCCATCATGTTCAGCGGTATCGCTGCCGTCGCACTGCCGCTTGCGCAGGAGTTCGGCATAACACGCGAGATCGACGACCGGGTGATGTGTCCGCTGCCGGTCCCGGCTGTGGCGATGGAAAAGATTTGCTTCAGCGCGGTGCAGAGCGTCATTGCTGCTTGTATCGTCTTCCCACTGGCCTATTATGTGCCCGCAACGCACCCGGTCGCACACATCAGCAGCTGGCCTTTCCTGATCGCCGTCGTCGCGCTTGCCAGCCTGACCGCCGGTGCGCTGGGGCTAACAATTGGCACAAGCGTAAAGCCACAACAGATCGGTCTCATCTTCGGTGTTGTTGTAATCCCAATTACATTTTTAGGCTGTGTCTATTACCCCTGGGCCAAGCTTGAACATATCCCTTGGCTCCAAATAGGGGTGTTAATCAACCCCATCGTTTACATGAGTGAAGGCCTTCGCGCTGCACTCACGCCAACGATGCCACATATGAATCGCCTTCTCATCCTGAGTATGCTCACCGCCTCGCTCTGCCTTCTTACGTGGTTGGGAGTGAAGGGTTTCCTTCGCCGCGTCATCGGTTAGTGCTCCACGCAGTGGTAGGGTGCGCAGTGTCTAAACTGCCACCAGTTTTCCCCGGAGATCTTCTGCTATCAGTTGACCGTGGAAGCGCCCGTTCTCGATGAAGATTTCGTTGGTCCGCTCTCCGGCCACAATCACTCCTGCGAGATAGATTCCCGGGACGTTGCTCTCGAGAGTCGCCGGATCGCACACCGGGCAACGGTCGTTTGATTCGTCCAGCGTCACACCAAGACGCTCGATGAAGCTGAAGTCCGGGTGGTAGCCGGTAAGCGCGAACACAAAGTGGTTCGCCAATGTCAGCGGGCCTTCGGGTGTGGAGAGGGTCACGTCATCTTCTGCGATGCTGGTCACAGCGCTGTTGAAGTTGGCCTTGATCTCACCGTTCTTCACGCGGTTGTTGATGTCGGGAAGGATCCAGTACTTCACGTGGCGGTGCATCTCTGCGCCGCGATGCACGAGTGTCACCTTTGCTCCGTGCCGCCACAGATCGAGCGCTGCGATGGCCGCTGAGTTCTTGCCGCCGATCACCAGTACATCGAGGCCATAGAACGGATGTGGCTCGTGGTAGTAATGCTTCACCTTGCTGAGGCCCTCGCCGGGAATCCCTAGGTAGTTCGGCAGATCGTAGTAGCCGGTGGCCACGACCAGCTTGCGCGCGCGATGGTGCAACATGCGTCCAAACCGGTCTGTCGTGTGGACGGTGAAGTTTCCGTCTCTGCCATCGACCCGCTCGACGTTCTCATACTGTCGAACGTCCAGACTGTAGTGTTCGGCCACCTTGCGGTAGTACTCCAGCGCCTCATTGCGATTGGGCTTCTGGTTGGGGCTGGAAAACGGCATGTTGCCGATCTCAAGCAGCTCCGGCGTGGTGAAGAACGTCATGTTCGCGGGGTAATGGAACAGCGAGTTGCAGAGGCACCCCTTGTCGACCAGCGCGACCGTAAAACCCGCCCGCTGGGCCTCGATCGCGCAGGCCATTCCAGTCGGCCCCGCCCCGATCACAAGCAAATCAAGTATTTCTGAAGCCACGGCCTCTCCCATACCTTCATTCTACTGAAGGTCGCCAAGGGTCGTGCGGCGGAGAGCTAGGCGTCGAGTGTTACCAGCTTGTGGGCGATGGCAAACAGCGCGAGTTCCAGGCGGGTCGAGACGCCGGTCTTGTCGAAGATGTTCGACAGATGGCGCTTCACCGTTTCCTCGCTGATGGCGAACTGTTTGGCGACGTCCTTGTTGCTGCAGCCCTCGACGATGCAGGTGACTACCTCAAGCTCACGCGGCGTCAGGCCGTAGGTCTTGCGCTCGGGAACGGCGGCGGCTTCCTTCATCAGGGCATTCAGCGCCGTAACCAGGTTGGCGACTCGCTCACCGCCGATCCAGTAGTCGCCCGAGAGCACAGCTCGCAACGACTTCGAAAGGTCGCCGGCGACCGCGTCCTTCAGGACGATGCCACGAGCGCCGATCTGCAGCGCTTCGATGATCTGCTGGGTCGAGATGGTGCTGGTCAACATGATGATCTTGACCCGAGGCGATTTGTTCATGATCGCGCGCAGGGCTTCGAGTCCAGGCAGGCGGGGCATAGCCAGGTCGAGCAGAAGAATGTCGGGCTCCAGCTCCAGCGTCTGGGTGATCGCCACATCGCCGTCCTCGGCCTCGCCGACGACCTCAAAGCCAGGCTCGTTCTCCAGCATGTTTTTTACGCCGAACCGCACCACAGGATGGTCGTCGGCGACAACGATACGAATAGGCGCTGCCCCTACACCTGCATCGTCAGATTTCTTCATTGCTTCCTTCATCACGCATCTTCTCCTGAGACTCCGCTGGCCCGATCATGAATGATTTCGCGTGCGACCAGCATACCCCGCAGCCGTTCGCACGCCACGATGAATTCATTGAGCGAAGCTACATGGTCATCACTCAAACCCCGCTCCTCCATTGATGTTGCAAGTGTTTGCAACCCAAGGGCTCCCACCATACCACAGCCTCCCTTGATCGCGTGCGCCTCCCTTCGATAGGTAGCGTCATCACCATTGGATGCCGCCAGTCGCATCTTCGCAAGGCGCTTCTCCGCATCCATAAGGCAGAGCGCATAGAGCTGCCCCAACTGTGAAGGCCGCAGCGACCCGGCAAGCTTGCGATACACGGCTTCCTCCAAATCAGCCGGGTTTGCCCCGCCCGGTCCTTTCGCCGCGCCGGCCGCGCCACCGACAATCGCCGCCGCGAATGTTTCCATCGTGAAGGGCTTCTGCAGAAACCCGTTGAACTCCCTGTCGGATCCATCGTCCGGCTTGGTCGCGCTCATCGCCAACAGGATCGTTGCAGGCCCGCACAGATCGCGCAACCGCCGTGCTAGTTCACCGCCGGTCGTCCCCGGCATCTGCAGATCGGCCAGAACGACGTCTGGAAGCAGACGTGTCGTCTGCAGATGACGCAGGGCGGAATCTCCTGAATCGACCTCCTCCGTCGCATACCCGGCACCGTTCAGAAGCAAGGCAAGCACCTCCCGGCTTAAAGCGTCGTCGTCAACAATCAGGACCCGCACCGGCATAGTGACCTTCTTCCTCAGCGCAAAGACTATCAATTGACAGAGCTCAGTACCACTCCTGCGCGGGATAGCGGTAAAGTAGTTGCCATGGTTCCGGACGAGCAGCAGAGGCAGCCAACCCAGGAAGCTCGAGTCGCCGCGGACCTTGCCGCCCTGTCCGCACGGGTCGAATCGTTGGAGCGGCAACTGGCTGAGTTGCGCGCTCAACCCTCCTCGAAGTCCCGACAAGCCCCTCCGCCGCCCCGTCCCGCTGCAACTACCGACGCGGAAGACCACCTGCCACCAGACCTTGCCAAGCCGCCGCTTCCGAAGCCCAAAGGGTCGCTCGAGGACCGTATAGGCTCGCAGGTCTTCAGCCGGATCGGCATTGTGGCCCTGCTGATTGCGACCACACTGTTTCTCAAATGGGCAATCGACAACCACTACATCGGCCCACTCGGTCGGATTCTGGCGGGGCTTATTGCGGGCGCGGCGATCGTCATCTGGTCGGAGCGGTTCCGCCGACACGGCTTCGGCGCGTTTTCCTACTCGCTGAAGGCCGTCGGCAGCGGAGCGCTCTACCTCTCGCTTTGGGCGGCGTTCCAGCTCTACCATCTGCTGCCGGCCGGCGTTGCCCTCGGCGCAATGGTCCTTGTGACCGCATGGAACGCCTACATGGCCTGGTCGCAGAACAGCCAGATTCTGGCCGCTTACGCCGTGGCAGGGGCTTTCGCGACCCCGCTATTGCTCGCCACCGGCGGCAACCACGAGGTCTTCCTCTTCACCTATATTCTGTCCATTGATACCGCAACCGTGGCGCTCGTCCGGTTAAAATCCTGGCCGCGACTTTTGCTCGGAGCCTTTCCCGCGACCGTCGCCTTCTTCATTGGTTGGTACGCCGAATACTACGGTGCATTTAACGTAGGGAAGCCAGTTGCAACCACTACGCTCTTCATCGTCCTTTTCTTTATCGTCTTCGTACTTCCAACGATCCACAGCACTCCCCCCGAAGAGCGAACGAGATCGCCGATCACAGAGGTCTTTCTTCCGCTGGCCAACGCGACGTTCGTGGCCCTTGCGCTCTACTCGGTTCTGCAGGACTCCCAGCTCCACGACTTTATGCCGTGGGTCGCAGTCCTCTTCGGCACTTTCTACTTGGGCTTGATGCGTCTACGCCAGGCGCGTGTGGCCTCGGCCGTCCATCTTTCACTGGCAGTCGTCTTCCTCACCATTGCGATTCCGCTAAAAGCGAGCGGACACTGGATCACAGTTGGTTGGCTGGCAGAGGGCGTCGCTCTGCTATGGATCTCGGCGCGCCTCTCTAGCCCTGGGTCGCAGCCTGAGGAAGCCAGCGTCCACCGTATTCTGCGCCGGCTCGCAATTGCAGCACTTTCGCTAGGGTTCTGCGGCCTGTTGGTCCAGCCCTTTTGGCTCTATTACCAGATCGACACGGCCTTCCTCAACAGCCGCTTCGCTACTTCCCTCTTTGGAATCGCCGCGCTGGCCGCTTCGGCCGGGATCGCTCTTCATGCCCGGCGGCATGAGGACACGGCTTACCCAAGCTGGCTGCAGATAGCCGGCGCGTCCACCATTGCGCTCAATTTGGTCGCGGTGCTCGCTTGTGTCCGAGAGCTCGAAACGAACTGGCGGCACACCTCAGGTAATCCTGAGGCCGATCTCCAGAAGTCGCTTGCTGTCTCCGCGTTTCTGATGCTGTATGGCGCTGGCTTGCTTGCCGTCGGCTTCTGGAAGCGCTCCGCCTTCATCCGCTGGCAGGCACTTATTCTGCTGGTCTTTACCATCGGCAAGACGTTCCTTTACGACACGCGAGACCTGAGCCAGGGTTACCGCGTCCTCAGCTTCCTCGGCCTAGGTGCGCTATTGATGGCGATCAGCTTCGCGTATCAGAAGGACTGGCTGGCGCTGCGCGATCATCAGCCGGCCACAGCGAGCAACGTGCACAACGCCCCAAGTGAAGGAGGCGACCAGTGAAATCTGCCTTGCTCCTCGCGCTCCTGCTCTGGCAAGCCACGCCGGGCGCGGAACCTGCCGCCGCCGATCCGCAATATTTGCGCTACCAGCGAACGATTACCTTACCTGGTGGTACTGGTCAAAGCTGCGTCGTCGTCGATCCGCAGATATTTCCTCATGCTGCCCCTTCGCTGAAAGATCTGCGCCTCTACCAGGGCGGTCACGAGGTCCCTTACGCCGTCACGCTGAGCGAGCCGCAGCAGCCCGACAGCGACACCGCGCAGGTCCGCAACCTCGGCCTCCGAGGCCGCAACATCGTCTTCGACGTGGAGATGCCCAACCGCCCCTACACGGAGATCACACTCGATCTTGCGGGTCAGGATTTTCTCGCCACCGCAACGGTATCCGGCACGCGCGAGCCCAACTACTCCGACCAGACCCGGCTAGGCGAGTTCACCCTCTTCGACCTTACCTCGCAGCACCTTTCGCGCAATACAACGATTCATTTGCAGGAGACGAACCTGCCTTATCTGCACATCGAACTGGCCATCTCCCCTGCGACCGGCAACCGCAGCTTTATCGCAACTCCTGAGATGATAAAGGGCATCACCGTGCCCCCAAGCCGCGAAGCACAATCGCTCTATACGACCGTCGCCACCGCAACGACGATCACGCGACGCGGACGGCAGAGCGTCGCGACCTTCGCGCTGCCCGAACGCGTCCCTGTAGAGCGAGTCTCGTTCGATCTGCCTGCGACATACAAAGCGAACTTCAGCCGCGATGTCCACATCACCGACCGTCCGGGGGACAGCTCCAACTCGGTGAGCGAAAGCCTCGCAGGCACCATCCTCCATGTGCACCTTACTCAGGCAGGCCGGGACATTCGCCAGGAACAGCTGAGTGTCCCTGCAATTCTCGGCTCGAATATGCAAAGCGCGGCGACGGTTGAAGTAGAGGTGGACAATGGCGACGACACGCCACTCCCCATCACCGCGATCCGGCTCGAAATGCGCGAGCGCAAGATCTGTTTCGACGTCTCCAGTGCACAGCCGCTGACACTCTTCTACGGAGATCCCGCGCTTACCGCTCCTCAGTACGACTACGCGCGCCTCTTCGCCCCGTCAAGCGTAATCCATCCGGCGCAACTGGGTGCTGAGCAGCTCAATCCCACCTACCGCGACCGCCCCGACGCGCGACCCCTTACTGATCGTCATCCCCATCTGCTTTGGATCGCCCTGCTGGTAGTGGTGTGCGTCCTTGCGATCGTCGCGATTCGTTCGTCGAAGACGGTCCATCACTAGCTCTATCGAATCGCCGCGTCGACCTCGCTGACCCAGTTGGGCGACTTCAGAAGCTCGCGCGGCTTCGATCCGTCCGCCGGACCCACTAGCCCATCGTTGTACATCATGTCAATTAGATGGGCGGCGCGTCCGTATCCAATACGCAGACGGCGCTGCAGGAGCGAGGTGCTTGCCTTGCCGAACTCGAATACAAGCCGGACCGCGTCGTCATACATGGGATCGTTGTTGTCGCCCTCGGCCCCGCCGCCATCATTTTCTTTACCGGTATCTTCCTTCGGACCTTCGAGGAAGCCGTGGACGTACTCGGCCTCGCCCTGCGCCCTCCAAAACTCTGTGACCGCGGAGATCTCCTTCTCGGTGACGAATGGCGCGTGTACTCGCTGCACCCGGCTGGTTCCCGGCGGCAGGTACAGCATGTCGCCACGTCCGAGCAGACTCTCCGCACCGTTCGAGTCGATGATGGTGCGCGAATCCACCTTCGTTGCGAGACGGAAGCTCATACGCGTCGGCACATTGGCCTTGATCAGTCCGGTGATGACGTCGACCGAGGGCCGCTGCGTCGCCAGCACAAGGTGAATTCCAACGGCACGGGCCATCTGCGCCAGTCGTGTAATTGACTCTTCGACGTTGGCCCGGTCGAGCATCATCAGGTCGGCAAGCTCGTCGATGATGATGATGATGTAGGGCAGCGGCTCCTGGTTTACGTCCTCGAAGAGATATTCGCTGCCATGCTCGAAGAGCTTGTTGAACTGATCGATATTGCGCACATGGTTGGCCGCCAGCAGCTTCAACCGCCGCTCCATCTCGCGCACGGCGTTACGCAGAGCGTTCGCGGCGAGCTTCGCCTCGGTGATGATCGGCGTAAAGAGGTGGGGAATCCCCTCATACATCCCGAGTTCAACACGCTTCGGGTCGACGAGAATCATGCGAACTTGCTCGGGTGTGCTCTTGAAAAGCACGCTCATGATCATGGCGTTGATCGCGACTGATTTACCCGAGCCGGTCGAGCCCGCGATCAACACGTGCGGCATGCTGGCTAAATCGGCGGTAACGATGCGCCCGTTGATGTCCTTGCCAAGCGCGATCGCCAACCTGCTCTTCGACTGCGCGAAGCTCTCGCACTCGACCACGTCGCGCAGCCAGATCGTCTCCCGCTCATGGTTGGGCACTTGAATCCCGACGGTGCTCTTGCCCGGCATTCGCTCGATCAGGATCGACTCAGCGGCCATCGCAAGACACAGATCGTCGGCCAGGCCCGTGATTCTGGCGACCTTCACGCCGGCCTCGGGCTTGAACTCGAATGTCGTGACGACCGGCCCGGGATTGATCTGCGTCACCTGCCCGTCCACGCCAAACTCGGCGGATTTCTCCACAAGCACCCGGGCCTCTTCGCGCAACGCCTCCTCCCGCACGACGGTGTGCTCTTCACTGCGGTACAACAGCGACGAGGGCGGCAGTTTGTACCCGCGCACACTCTTCGGCACGATGGTCACAGGTTTGATGTCCGCGTCCGCACGCTTGCCAAACGAGATACCGTCCGGCAATGACGCCGGCGGAGCGGTGAACGAGGCTCTCGGCTCTTCCACTGCCTTCTTCACGGCACGCAGCGGAGCTGGCGCCTTCAGCGGCAACATCTCCTCCTTACGATCATCTGCATCGAAACGAAGTCCGGGTTCGCCAAAGTTCGAATCATCGTCGAGTGCATGCACGGGCGCGGCCGCCTTCGCCAGCACCTCGGCAAATGGAGCTACCGCGGCCGCGGCCGTACTGTAAGCCGTCACCGGAGGAGCGTCCACAAGCGTCCGCGGCATAGCCTGCCACATCGAGGCCTGCGGCCCAGCGGCCGGTACCTCCTCAGGCGTGAGCGAGATAGGCCTGACCCGCTTCTTTCTGCTCAACCAGCCGAACAGTCCGCCCAACAACGTCGTGCTCTCAGGCTCCAGCCGCTTCCGCTCAGCCTGTTCCGCAAGCTCATGCGCTCTCCGTGCCTTTGCATCGGCCTGCTCACGCTTGCTTCCGTACGATTCTTCGATTGCCGCCTCAGCGCCTGCACGCCTGCTGCGGCGCTGCACCCACCAGTCCCACAGCCGCTGCACAAAGCCGAACCGAACCGTTGCCCACTCTCTTGCCGTATTGAATGTGAACGTCGTGGCCAGATAGAGCGATACGGCGACCATCAACGTCAGCACAATCGCTGCCCCCGGCAGGTTCAGGTAGTGCACCATGAAGTCCGCCAGCAGCCGGCCTGTCGTCCCTTCAACCGGAAGCGAGTGCTGCCACAACATCGCGCCCGGAAGCAATGCTATCGCCGCCGGCGCAAATACTACCCAGGTTCCAAGCCCGATCGTCTTCGCCAGCGGAGAGCCCGCCGGTCGCGACCGCATCCAGCAGATTCCCAATCTCCCCAGGACTAGCGGCAGAAAGAATGCAGCCACCCCAATCAACTGCAGCATCGCGTCGGCGAGATAGGCCCCCACCATGCCGGTCCAATTGTGCGCGGGTCTCCCAGCGACATAGTGCCCCACCGTGTCGAACGAGGGGTCAGTCGGCGTGTAACTCGCCAGCGCGAGCAGTAGCAGCGCCGCGCCCACAAGTACTACCATCCCGATAATCTCATTCAGGCGGCGGTTGCGCGTCGGGGTCGAGACAAGCCTTATGGTTTTCATTGGGGGGCCTTCATTGAGGGGTACGCACGGCCTCCTTCGCCCCGGCGCGCTCCACTGCACACCGGGTGATGCAAACAGAGTCCGCGAACCTCCAGAGCATCTCCGATTATCCCAGAGCGCGTCCCGGCGGGGCGGCGGAAAGTAGGAAAACCTCGGTCGGGGTACCCGAATGCAAACCCACGGGACGATCCAGGCATCTAACTGCCATGACTCGCCGCCAGGTCATTCGGCCCGGCGGACCTTTTGGATCGGTTGGCAGGGGCGTGGGGTTTTCGCGATTTCTCCTGCTTGCCGCCGGCGGAGGAGAATCGCGCACAGCCGGCGGACCCTGCCCCAACCGAACATCAACTCCCACAAAGATAGAGGTTTTCATGTCGACAGATTCAGGCAGACAGCACGAAATGCAGCTCGCTCTCAGCTCACTCATTAGCGCCCTCCTCGATAGCCAGAAGGGATTTTCCGATATCGGTGAACACCTGAAAGACGAGACGCTAAAGCGTTACTTCCTGGCCGAATCGCTGAAACGCGCGAGCTTCCGCGGCGATCTGGAAGAGGTCCTTCATCACAACGGCGTCCATGACATCAAGGAATCCGGCACGGCCCTGGGCACGCTTCAACGCACCTGGGGAGACGTGAAAGCCAAGCTGGGCGGCGGAGACCACACGCTTCTTGAGAGCGCCGAACAGGGCGAGGACGAGGCGAAGAAGGCCTACGCCGACGCACTCGATCAGGACCTGCCGCTGCCTGTTCGCCAACTCATAGCGGAACAGCAGGCCCACATTCTTGCCGCGCACGACTTTGTCCGCGACCATCGAGATGCGCTTGCGCCAAAGTAAGGCCCGCACAACGCCTGAATTACACTCGACCGAGAACGCATGCTGGCGTAAGAAGGGAGCGTCGCCGCTCCCCTTTGTCCCTTTTGTGGCTCAGTATCCGGCGCGATACAACCCGAAGACGACCACCGAAGCCACCAAGCAGTAGATTCCAAATAAGTACCAGCGCCCTTCTTCGAGCCAGCTGCTGAGCCACTTCAGCGCCACCAGTCCCGCCAGGAAAGCAAAGAAGGCGCCAAGCAGCCCGGTCATCATGCTTCCGTGCAGGTCAATCGGCGTGCCGGCAGCGGTGGCCTCATGCGACGCCTTGACCAGACGCAGGACCTCGCGCCCTACCGCAGGAGGCGTCAACACTACGGCCAGGGCAAAGCTGAATCGTTCGGCGCGCTCCTTGCTCGCACCGGTCAACATGCCGGTCGAGATCGTCGCTCCCGACCGCGAAAATCCACGGAATGGAAGGCACAGTCCCTGGACGGCCCCGATCCAACCCGCCTGCCGCATGGTCACGCTGTCGCCGTAGACCTTCGGGTGCGCGCCCATTCGCCGCTTCTCCATCAGTCCGGCGAGCAGAATCAGAAGACCGGCCGCCGCGAGCGCTGGGGCGATCAGATCCAGACGTCCAAAGAGCAGCTCGATCTCTCCCTTAGAAGCCCCTTTAAACGCAGTCTTCTCGATCGCCTTGATGATGACCTCGCCGATCACACCCGTAAGCAGGGACGCCCAGATCAGACGGACGAGAAACCGCTTGAACGCGTCGCCGCTGGAGAAATAAGTCTTCTTCCACTGGTTCCAGAAATAAACGATCACTGCAAACATCGTGCCTGTATGCAGCATCACCAACAGCAGCGTCATCTGCGGCGAAGACGCGTCCAGACCCATCAGCTTTTCGGCTACTACCACGTGTGCAGAACTGGAGACTGGCAGCAACTCGGCGAGCCCCTGCACGAGGGCCAGGATAATTACCTTAAAAATCGACATGCTTTCATCCTAAAACGTCAGTGTGTGTAATCCGTGAATCGAAATCGGCTATGACCCGCGGAAGATACCTGTGATTCGTCCAATCTCAGGCTTCAGTCCCGGTCACTTCCGTAGATCGGTATCCCCTGCGCCACCCGAAAGGCAACGCTCACTCCTCGCGCAGCAAAGTCAGTCTTGGGATATCGCTCCTTCAGGTCCTGCGCCAGCGCCTGCGTCCTCTGCGCCGCCGCCTGAGACCGCTTGCGGTCTTCCTGCACCGCATACATTGTCACGGCCACGCCCTGCCGGTACACCGCGTTGTACAGCGCCTCGGCCGCCTTTGGCCCATCTGGATATTGCTGTGCATACTTCACGTAGAGCCCCGTCTCCATCTCAGGACACTTTGGCAGACCCTGCCAGTCCCCGCACAGCTTGTTGTCCAGCAGATCGTACGCCGCCAGCGCCGCGAACTTGCTGCCCGGATAGTTCTTCATCACCTTCTTCAACTCGCCTTCATAGAGCTGCGGCCGCAGATAAGCCTCCTGCTCCTTCGCACTCGGCAGCGTGCTGGCGTCGATCTTCTCCAGCTGCCAGCGAATGTCCGCCGACCGCCACGCCGCCTCCGCAGCCAGCGCCGAGTCCGGGAAGTACTCCGCCACGCGCTTGTACAGCAGATGCGCTGCACCGGCCGCTCCCTTTGGCCCATGGGGATGCTCTGCCTCCTCCTCGAAGTTCGCCGCCGACCCAAACAGGACCGCGTCGCCGCCTGCCGTGGTTGGCCCAACGATTCCCTTGTCCCGAATCCATCCCGAAGCCGGCGTTACGTTCGCGTCCTCGCTAAACTCGGGCTTGTTGCGGTCGTCCTCGTTCGCGTCCTCGCCCACGTCGGTGTTGGCAAATACCTTGACCCACGGACCATTCCGCTCGATCACGACCACCTCGTGACCCGGGGTCACCAGCGAAACCTTCTGCGCGTCCGCGTCCGCCGCGACGTACACGTTCGCCTCGTGAAGCACCGTGGCCCGCGCCGCCTTGTCGTAGCTACCAGACGGTTTCTGGGCCTTCGCCTGTCCTGTCGTCGCACCAGCCACAAGCAGCATAGCCACCGGGACAGCCATCACCGAACACCGAAAAAGATTAAGGAACCGCATAGACCTCAATTAGACGCGAAAACCAATCCACTGGAAAGCTAAATCAGGCCAGTCTGGAGCTTACTCACAGAGCTCAATTTGCATCTTCCGAAAACAGTCACTGTCTAGCTTCAGCTGTCCTTGTATTCGGTAGCAGAGCAATTTGAATCTGTAGAGGCGATAACGCCGTACAAGATTTGATCCAGCCTCGAAGTCTCCAAAGACCTGACTAGGTTCTCTTGGGAATTGCTCCGGTGGTGTCCGTCGCGCGTGAGGAGTCCGCCATCGGGCCAAAGTTCGATGCGGTTCGGCTGATGCCGTATGCATCCAACACATCCTGCAGCATCACGATGCCCTTCAAATCATGTACATCAGCACGGCTTACCACCGGCAATAGTTCGATCTGATTCACGCCCATGCGCTCGAGCGCCAAATCAAGTCCCTGGTCAGAGTGGACGTGGGGAAAAGTTAATGGATCAAGTATGTCACCAAGCTTCTTGTCCCCATCTTCGGCCAACTCTCGCTCCAACTTGGAAAAGCCGATCACGCCAACGACCCCTAATTGATCTGTAACTATCCAAGTTCCAAGCTCACCCGATCGGACCCGTTCTCGCGCCTCCCGTACAGTGATTTCAGCAGGTAGCAAATGGCTCGTCATCCGCATCACGCTGGCTACCTGGCGTTGACCATATCGTTGGCGCGCCTTCGACCCGGGTAAATGTATACCGTCCTGCACCGCCAAAGCTTCATAGATTGGTTCGTGCTGCAATCGTGAAGCAATGAAGAGGCTTACCAGATTGGCGATCATGAGTGGGACGATCACAGCATAGTCCTGCGTCATCTCGAAGATCATCACGACTGAAGTCATCGGCGCGCGCACGATGCCCGCAAAGAGAGCGCCCATACCGACGAGGGCATAGGCGCCCGGCGTAGCGGTAAAAGCAGGAAACAAATGATGCGTAATAGTCCCTACTGTGCCCCCGACCATGGCGCCGATAAACAGGGCCGGTCCGAAGATACCGCCTGCATTACCCGAAGCATAGCTGGTAGTGACGGCGAAAAGCTTCAGTACCAGCAGCAGGACCATCAAATGGAATACCATCCTTCCATTTAAAGCGTCTCCGACATACTCGTAACCGACACCCATGACCTGCGGCACAAACCAACCCATCAGACCAACGAGCAATCCGCCCGCTAAGGGTTGGAACCAGACTGTTTTCCGGGGGAAACGCAGGAAGCGCGCCCGCATTCCAAGCAAAAGCCTTGTGAAGGCCGCCGAAACCACACCGCCAGCCACTCCGAGCACCGCATACGCCGCAAACTCCCACGGACTGACCAATTGATATTGTGGAACTTTGAAGAGTGGGTTGTTGCCAAGCAGCAGTCGCAGAACCATCCACGCAGTCGCCGAGGCCAGTACGACAGCACCCACTACCGGTGCATTGAGATCACCCATGATCTCCTCGAGCGCAAACAACACCGCCGCCAGTGGGGTATTGAACGCAGCCGCAATGGCCGCGGCGGCCCCTACCGGAATCAGGTTCTTCACCTGCTCATTGCTCAACCCAAGGCGTCGACCAAGGACCGAAGCGATGCCCGCGCCGACCTGGACCGACGGACCTTCGCGGCCCAACGGGATCCCACTGGCCAGAGTCGCCGAGGTGCAGACGAATTTGCCAACCACAGTGCGCAGCGTGATGCGCCCTTCACGCGCGAACAGCGCAGCCTTCGTCTGTGGTACACCGCTGCCTCGCGCATTCGGAAAATAACGGTACAACAGGTAACCGATGGCGAGCGAGCCCCCAATTGGGAACAATAGACGCCGCCACGGTGCACCACCTACGGGATACAGGCGCATCCCCAATCGTCCGGTTAGCAGAATGAATGCAACAACAGCCAAGCCAGTCAATGCGCCGATTACCAAGGCCAAGACGAGAATTACCTGATGCTCACGCCGCCGTAGTTCGGCTCGTCGGTTCGACAGCCACGTTCCCCACCAACTGTCACTCTCCTCTGGAACGCCCTCACTCATCTCCGCGAAACTCCAGCTTTAATGATATCTCATGGAATTCGTATCGAAAGAGAAGGCACAGGGCCGCGGCGATTGCGTTGTGCGGTGTAAGTTGCTTCTGTTTGTTCTCCTTGCCAACGCCGAATGGGCAACTACCCTTAAGCCTTGGCCGCTGCTAGCTCCCCCTCCAAACGCTCCCGCAGCGCAGGCTCCAGATTGCCACCACTCAGCACCACAACCACCTTCTTTACCCTGGGCAGTTCGTCGGCGTGAAACAAGGCGGCGGCCAGCGTTACCGCCCCACTTGGCTCTGGTACGAGTTTGGTCACGCTAAGCATCACACCCATGGCGGCGAGGATCTCCTCCTCAGTCACCGTTACGATTCCATCCACAAACCGCAGCACATGCTCGAAGTTCAGTACGCCAAGGCTCTGGGTCCGCAACCCATCGCCAATCGTCCGCGTCGTCATCGCCGCAGGCCACTCCACCAGCGTCTTCGAGTAGAAGCTCTCCTTCGCATCGGCCGCCACTTCCGGCTCGGCCCCCCATACCTTCACGTTCGGGTCTGCAAGCCCAGCCTCCGCCGACAACTTCACCGCCGTCGCAATCCCGCTCAACAAACCGCCGCCACTCACCGGCGAGATCACCAGTTCAACGCCCGGCAACTGCTCGACAATCTCCAGCCCGCATGTGCCCTGCCCGGCAATGATCTGCGGCGCATCGTAAGGAGGGATCATCGCATAGCCATGCTTCGCGACAAGCTCCTCTGCCTTCAATCGCCTGTCCGAGGAAGCCGGGCCAACCTCCACGATCTCCGCGCCCAGCGCACGGGTCGCGGCCTTCTTTACCTCGGGAGCGTTGTTCGGCATCACGATCACCGCCTTCGCC
>Ga0210391_10001520_pt1 | contig 21003 bp, 12 predicted proteins | sample IncBWC12OmetaG_FD_160573 | JGI IMG/M metagenome (GOLD analysis project Ga0210391, IMG submission 160573) | Forest soil microbial communities from Barre Woods Harvard Forest LTER site, Petersham, Massachusetts, United States - Inc-BW-C-12-O ...
CGGGAGGAAAGTCCGGACACCGTCGTCGTAGGCTCGCAAGAGCCGGTGACGAAATAGGCCTGAGAGTCCTTCGGGGCTTTACGGGTAAACCCTTCGCCCGCTTTTTGCGGGCTCAGGGTAAAGGGCAACGCGCCTGGTAACGCCAGGGGTGCAGTAGCGCAGACTTGAGTCTGTGCGGCTTTTTTCCCGCGATGCGAAATGAGCATTGTGCGGCTGGAAAAAGAACACAGGCTAAAGCCTGTGCTACTGTTCACGGAAAGTGCCACAGAGAATATACCGCCGGCTGGGAGAAGCACGGTGGCATCGCGCAGGAAAACCTGCGGGACGTCTTCGAAACGCTCGCTCAGTTTGGCAAGGGTGAAAAGGTGGGGTAAGAGCCCACCGCTCCGGTGGCAACATCGGAGGCACGGAAAACCCCGCGTGGTGCAAGGCCAAATAGGAGGGGAGAGCCGGCCCGGCTCGCCGAGAATGCTCGCGCAAGTGAGTGTTTTCCCTCGACGATGGAGCAATCAATCGTTGAGAGCAACCCTCGGGTAGGCTGCTGGATCCCGGTGGCGACACCAGGACTAGAGGAATGATCGCCGCAATGTGTCGTCCTTCATGGGATGGCGCGTTGCACAGAATCCGGCTTACAGGCTCATCCGCTAATTTTTCTAATGGGCTCCAAGGTAAGCTCTGCCTGTTCAATGAACTCCAATGGCCCGTAAGGTGTTATCCACAATAACGATTCTGCTGCCAAATGGAGTATCACCTGTTCTGGTACTCGAGTTGACGCGGCAAAAAGAGGAACTGGAAATATAAGGGGTTTCCCTATTGCGTCGGTTTAGAAACACTTCCATGTAGTTCCGTTAGAAAATGCTAGCGACTTGGTTGATGCTCCTCCAGCGCAAGTCTGACCCTCGGCCGCAATGGGAGTAGAATCAGTCACGTACATTATGGCACCGGGGTTTGCGGCTGCTGAAGGCAATGACGACACCGGTATTCCAGAAAGATTGACACTCGAGAATCCGTTGGCATTCGTGCCAAGCGAGAGGCCGCCATTCGTCGTCGGTTTTATGCTTGTGGTAGTGATCTTGAACTCGTCCGCTATGCCAGATCTTACAAAGTCTAGGTCCGTGCCGTTCGATTGCGGGGCTAGAGTCCATCCCCCCCCGGGAACGTTAATCAAGAGTCCGTGGTCATTACTCGTGTTGATCTGAAAGTTGCCAGAAATATTCCAAACGGGAAACGGATCACCAAATTGATTATCAAACCAATCCAGGAAGAAGTTGGTGCTTGGGTTGGCATTATCCGTCAAATTCGGTCCGCCTACCGAGACGGCGGTTCCATCAAACACATTGTCAAACACGTTTGCGTCCCAAATGACCCCTGTTTGACCGGGCCCGTAGTCCCACAGGTTTACATTACGAAATATATTGCCATAAAAATGAGCGCCCGCAGATGCAACCGTATAGATGCCTCTCACTGATTGCGGCTTGAATTGGCAATCGTCTTCCACAAACATGTTGCCGATAACATCGCCGTTATTCGAAGTTAGATTGAAACAGTTGACGGCATTGGTGACGACCACATTGCTAACGTGGTTTCCGTTTGTGAAGAAGAGGCTCCCTGGTGTTCCAAGCGAATCAATGAAAATGCCATTTTGGAAGCCGGTTATTTTCCCAAAGGCAATATCCACCCAAGCGACGTTAGTGGAACCACGAACCGATTCCAGTAAAATAGCGTTTCCGGTGGGGACACCCGACATAGCTGTCCCGTTCGAGATATTAAAGTTTGTCAGGCGGCACTCCTGCTGATTGGAGCATGTACCAATGACCCCAATCTTAACGACATTTCCCGAATAGGTAGCGAGGCTAGTATTGTTCACAGTCAAGCCGTCGATGATTCCGTTTGGACCGATCGAAAACATGTCTGTGCTGGTAGAGCCAGCGGTGAAAACTGTAGCCGGATCCAGAAGGAGGGTGACGGGCTTCGAAGTATTACCTACATTGACGGTGGATGCGATGGTCTGTGGTCCTCCGCCGAATCCGCGGGCATCTACCGTGCCACCGCTTGCAGGAAGATTGGCAATGGCCGAATTAATCCAAGCATCTGCGGTCGTACCACTCCATCCCGCAGAGTTCGCCGCATCCACACAGCGGATGTTTTCAGTTTTCTTACACCTCAATAGCAATGCCGTATTTAGATTCGGAATTACGGTCCATGTGTCGAGGGCCCTGCACTGGTAGATCAGATTGGTGTCAGAAGTAACATATAAATCATTCAGAGAACATGCTAGAGGTCTTTCTACGGATGTTCCAACGCTCACTTTGCCATCTACCTGAGCACTGACGGTAGGGGCTAAGAGGCACAAAATGAAGAGGGTGCGTCCAAACATCTTCTCGCTCCAATTCCGGGTAACTCAAAAAACGTTGTCAGCAACGTCTGTCCAAGACCTTCAGCCTACAGACTAACACGGTGCTTAATATCTATAATTGTAAAATACGATTCTAATAGGGCTTGATCTGGATCTAGTCATGATTAGATAAAAACGTTTGCGTAGTCGGCGGCCTCACGGTCGCCGCCGCATGGAGTGTTCTTCCTTTGCGATGGCGTAAGCCATTGTAGAGAGCAACCCTCGGGTAGGCTGCTGGAGTCACGGCGCGAGTCGTGACCTAGAGGAGTGATCGCTGCAGCGCACAGTTCGTTTTCAGAATTGCGCGCCGCACAGAATCCGGTTTACAGGCTCATCCGCCAATTTTTTTCTAAGACTTGCAGAAAACTGATTGGTCCACGCGCCGTGACTGTGCGCGGAATAATGGGTTGCTCGAAATCCACCAGAGCCACGACTCACGACAATAGCCCCAATCCAAATGGTGCCCGGAGCAAGCTGGTGGCTGTTGACGTGATTACGCCCGCCATCGGAGAAGGATCGTCACAGCATTCGTCAATTCCGCTTGATGATAAAGACCGTCTTGTCGTCGATACGATATTCTTCGCCAATCTGTCGCAGACGATCATCTCGTTTGACAGCGTATTCGAGCAATGCGTTGCACATGTCTTTTGGCGTCTGCCGGTTGTGATCACGCATCACACTTTCCAGTTGCCGTCGTTCTTCCTTGTCGCTGCCGTCATAGACTCCATCGCTGTAGAGAAAGAAAATGTCACCCGGACTCAATAGGGTCAGCTCCGCCACATCCGAAGAATTCGCGCTCTCCTGCCGAGGTTCCAGGGAGAAGTATTTGTTGTGATCCGGATGATCTTCAGGGATCTGGACACCGAGCGGCAGGAATTGAACCATCTGGTTTCTATCTATATCCATGAATTTGCGATATTCGGCAGAGAAAACCAGCGGCGGTGGATGCCCAAAATTAACGAATCGAAAATTTCCATAAGGGCGTACTTCGCCGTAGAGCATGGTGGCAATTTCCTGCGTGTCCTCGTTCTTGCTTCTGCCAAGGGCATTCCGCGCCGTAACTGACTGTGCCAATCGCAAGTTGATACGCTCGAAAAACTCCGGAGTGGTTTTTCCCCGGTGATCGAGTTCGGAAAGCATGAGGGCATGAAAGGTGTCGTGAACCGTCGAAGCGATTTTCGCTGAAATGATTCCGTGCCCTTGAGCGTCTACCACTAGGACACCCGCCGTGCTATGAAGTTCTCGCAAATCTTCCGCGACCCGCACCTGCTCCGAACTTCGTGCGCCTCTATATGCACTTTCCGTCTCAGGTTTGTAACCCGGCCTTGATTTCAACCATTGGACATGGTCATCCACTGAATTGCGTGGCGCCGCCCCCGGCGGAAGCGGCTCGAGGTATTCCTTCGATCGCTTCAGTGCTCGCTGGATACGCGCATCGATGTCGTAGCGTTGATCAAAGTTTATGTATTCAAAAAGGTCGCCGCCAACCGTTCCGGCGGGAATGGAATTGCCGTACATCTCGATTCCTTGCACATGGGGAATCGCCCCTTCCACGGGCATCAAGCGCTTGCGTAGATATTCGTCGATACTCGGGGCGTTGTAAGTGTTTGCCATAGCGGAATTCGAAGTGAGGCGAACTCATTCCTTTGATGTTTGTCGGGGACACGAGGATGTTCGAAGCTTTTGCATTGCGTCCAATGTTTTGCGGCATCGGCTTGATTTGCCGGCCTATATGGCTCGTCCGCTATTTTTCGCGACCCGGCGAAGCTGGGACCATAAGATGTTCGCCTGACGAAGTTTCATCGAACACAGCCAGGCTGTGCGGAACACGCCTACGAAGACTTTTGCGACGGCGACAGCGCGACAGAGGCTTCGCTGGTAAGGACGCGAAAAACGAATGTCTCCTGGAGATACAGCCTCACAGCGGAATCCGTGTGGTTGAGATAGCCAATCGAAACATCCTGTCCGAGGGTGAGCTCGAAATCGCCGCCGCGCGTGGTCAGGACGAACGCACCTTCGATGGCTGGCGCCCAGATCAGATTGCCGTCGACGATACGCTTGACGTGCTCCAGGACGGGGTATCCGTGATCGCGGGTTTCGGCGAGCGTGGTGTATTCGTTGGCTCCGAGCAAGACCGAGTAAGGGCCGTTCACGCCGACGAGACGTAGCTGGCTCAATGCGTGTGCCACCGCGTCCGGATATTCGCGCACATCCGCGGGAAGCGTCTCGATGGGATTGCTAGTGGCTTCTCGAATGCCTTGGATACCTGCGTCGGGGTATCCGTTGAAGATGGCACGATCTTCGGCAAAGGCAAGTTTTTTCGCGGCGTCTTTTGCAGGCTGCCAATCAGAGTCTTCCGAACCTCGTTCTACGTCATCGATGGTCTGACGGGACAACTCGAAAGGCGCACGCAGCTCCACGAGAGGCTTGACCTCTCGTTGCCTCGCGATGATGCCATCCGCAGGAGCGGAGATCGACCGCAGATGGCCAGTCGCAACTCCGGGGAGAGCCAGTCCTCCAGCTGTAGGAACATCGACGGCCCGTCGTCCGGCTAGATAGCGCTTGAGCGTCCTGGTTGTTTCCTCTTCGATCAGCGACCATGCAGCGTCAGAGATGGGAGCTAACTCTCGATGGAGGTTATTCATCTTTGTGTCCTTTAAGCGATCCTATTCCGAGCGTTTTTGATGCATCGCCCGCTGAGGGGGCCGAAGTCGGGTTCGATGGTGGAGATGATTCGGTTTCGGCGGAGTTCGGTGGGTCTCCGCTGATATTGTCGAGGAACGTTGAAGAAGGCGCAAAAAATAAACTCCCGGTAGCCGCTTTGCTGAAATCGAGAATGCGATCGTAATTGCCAGGGGGACGGCCCACGAACATGTTTTGAAGCATCGTTTCGGTGATGCGCGGAGTACGGCTATAGCCGATGAAGTAGGTTCCGAATTCGCCGTGGCCCGGGCGACCGAAAGGCATGTTGTCTCTTAGAATCTTAACTTCTTTTCCGTTTTCTTCGATCACGGTGAGCGCATTGTGCGCGAATGCGGGCTTCTCGGCGTCTTTCAGTTCGATGTCTGAAAGTTTCTTGCGGCCAATAATGCGCTCTTGCGTCTCAACCGGGAGGGCGTTCCATCCCTTCATATCGTGAAGATATTTTTGGACGATAACGTAGCTCCCGCCGACGAAGGCCGGATCTTCGTCACCGACAATGGCAGCCTCGCTCGCTGCACCGCCTCGCGGATTTTCTGTGCCGTCGACGAAGCCCATGACATCGCGATCATCGAAATAGCGGAAGCCGTGAACCTCGTCGGCGACCGAAACTACATCGCCGATGTTATCCATGAGCTGCGTGGCCAATTCAAAACAGAGGTCGGGGCGTTTGGCTCGAATATGGAAGAGGATGTCACCCGGAGTGGAGACGGCATGGCGGCCGCCAGAGTGAATCTCCTGGAAAGAGTGTAGTTCAGCAGGGCGAGGCGATCCAAAGAGTTTGTCCCAGGCGTCTGAGCCGAATCCAACGACACACGTGAGACCGGCTTCCACGTCTCGAAACTCAACGGCGCGCACGAGCCCAGAGAGGTCCGCGCAGAAGGAACGCAACGTCGCATAGTTGGCCGGCTCCGGTCGAATGCAGACGACGAGAAAAATCGCCGCGCGTGTGAGCGGGCCGACCACACCCTGCGGTAGAACGATCTCGTTTAGTTCTTTGGGTGCGTCCATTAGCTGAATCTCTATCTCAAGCTGGATTCAAGATGATGCCCGACTGTATGAGTATTCTCAACAAGTGTAGCGAGCGCATAGAGTACACCAAACTCTTTCAGATGAGCCAAGTTTGCAATCGCACTCAATCTGAAGTAAGAACCTACACTTGCAAGGAGGCCCATGGCTCGATTGAGTTTTGCCCTGCGCATTACGTTTGTTTTCGTTATAGCGACCTTTGTCACGTGTTCTCTCGCTGCTCAGGCTGCGCCTCCCGCTTCCGCTCCAAATACTCCGCAAGCAGCGCAGCCACAAGCAGCGCAAACGCCGTCCGCGCCCACGCGCGCTGACATTCTGCGCGGAGCTTATGGCCAGTATCGCGCCAACAACGATTTGCTCTTTTACCATCTGGATGTGCGCGTCGACCCCGAGAAGAAGTTCATCAGTGGAAAGAACACTATTCGTTTCAAGATGCTCAAGGATGACACGCGCATTCAACTCGACCTCCAGCAGCCTCTCAACGTCGACAAAATCCTGCTTGGGACGACCGAGCTTAAATATGAGCGCGAGTTTGGCGCCGTGTTTGTAAATTTCCCGGAGACTCTCCACGCAGGCAAGATCTACTCGATCGACTTTTATTACTCAGGGAATCCTCTCGAAACGGGCCGTTTCGGCGGCATCGCATTTCGCAAGGATCCCGCTGGGCGTCCCTGGATCAACACTGCCTGCGAAGGAATCGGCGCGAGCATCTGGTGGCCGAACAAGGACCAGTGGCGCGATGAGGTTGAGAGCATGCAAATCAGCGTCTCGATCCCGAATGACCTCGTCGATGTCTCCAACGGAAAATTTATGGGCAAAACCGATCTTGGCGACGGCTACACTCGCTGGGACTGGATGGTCCACTATCCCATCAACAATTACGACGTCGCGCTCAACATCGGCAAATACGAGCACTTCTCCGACAAGCTCGGCGATCTTTCCCTCGATTTCTACGCGTTGCCCGAAGACTTGGACAAAGCAAAAAAGCAGTTTGCGCAGGCCAAAGGCATGCTCCAGGCTTTCCAGCACTATTTCGGCGAATACCCGTTCAAGAAAGACGGCTACAAGTTGATCGAAGTACCTTATGCGGGCATGGAACATCAGAGCGCGGTCGCTTACGGCAATCATTTCGCGAACGGCTATTTGGAGCGCGACTGGACCGGCGTCGGCATCAGCCTGAGATTTGATTTCATCATCATCCACGAAAGCGGACACGAATGGTTCGGCAACTCCATCACGGCGGCCGACCCGTCCGATATGTGGATCCACGAGGGATGGACGACTTATCTCGAATGCCTCTACGTGGAATACATGTACGGCCACGACGATTACTTGAAGTACGTCAATGCCTACAAATCTAAAGTGAAGAACGCCAAGCCGATCATTGCGGAGCGTGGCGTCAACGCAGAACCACCACAGGACCAGTATTTCAAAGGCGCGCTATTTCTGAACACGCTGCGCAGCGTGATTAATGATGACCCCCGCTGGTTCAAGCTCATCCACGATCTCTACCAGCATTTCAAATACAAAAACATTATGACCGAGGATATCGTGGCGTTTTTCAACCAGAAGACCGGCAAGGATTTCACTCCGATTTTCAACCAGTATCTACGACACACGGCGATTCCAACGCTCGAGATGAAATTCAATGCGAGGGAGGGAACAGTCGCCTATCGCTGGAAAGTGGACGAGCCGGTATTTGCGATGCCCGTGCGCGTCGGAAAAAAAGATGATTGGCAGCTTATCCAAGCCACAACCGATTGGCAGACCATGAAGACGCCGCTCGCAAAAGACGAGTTTGACGTGGCGACCGATCTCTACTACATCAATGTCGATAAGCAGTAGGCAAGCAGGCCGCGATTCTTTGTATAAGCCCTGTCACGCCTGCTAACTTTTCCTCACAGGGATATTTTGATTCAAGCGAAAGAAATTATTCGGGTCGTAATGCGTTTTGACTTCGACGAGACGATCCCACCGCTCGCGATACGCTTCCGGCACGCGATCCTGTTCGTCGCCGCTCATGAAATTCACGTAAACGCCGGGCGTCATGGCCGGCCGCAATTCGGCGAACAGCCCTCGCACCCACGCGATGTTGGTAGCGTCATCTGTAGGGTCCGACCAGTTTCCCAGCAGGTTCACAATGAACGGCGAACTGCGGTCCCCGAATGCCGTCTCGCTTGCGTCGACGCGTCCTGCGGCGCCGCCAAGATAAGAAAGTTCGATCTGGCTCGCGGGGGAGGGAATCGTCGCCAGCGCTTGCACCATGCGCTGAATGTCCTCGTCCGCCAAAGATTTGTAGTAGCCGGACTTCGTGTAATACCGCCGGCCATGCGGAAATTCGTGATCCGCCATTGTTTGCAAGTTAAGGAATGAAAGTTCGCTCTTTGTCACGCTAACTGCATTGCAAAGCGCAAGCCCGCGATCCAGGTAACGGCGTCCTTCTTCAAGATCGCCAACCCAAAGCAAACCCTGGCTGGCTGCGGGGCGCCCGCGCAGGTGGGCAGGAATATTTTCCGTGTACGGAGCGATCGTCAGCGAGATTCCCCAGCGCAGATTATCGGGAGCGTGTGGCATGAAGTCTCGCCATTGCTGCACGATGCTCGGAATATTTTCGCCGAAGCACACGCCTGCACCGAAAAGAACGGAACGAACGGGATGAAGATTTACTTCGAATTCGGTCACGACGCCAAAATTTCCGCCTCCGCCGCGCAGCGCCCAAAACAGATTGGGGTTTTCCTTGTGGTTCGCACCCACAATCGAACCATCCGCGACAACGACCGTGAAACCCACAACGTTGTCGCAAGAAAGTCCGTGCAAACGGTTCAACCAGCCTGTTCCGCCGCCCAAAACCAAGCCTGCGGCTCCGGTGTGTGAGACAACTCCAGCGGGGAAGGCGAGGCCCACTTTTTGGGTAGCCGTATCGATATCGCCGAGAAGACATCCGCCGTCAAATCGTGCTCGCCGAGTTTGCGTGTCGACGCTTACGGCCCGCATTCGCGAGAGATCGATAACAATTCCATCGTCACACGTGCTGAATCCTGCGAGGCTATGCCCGCCGCAGCGAATTGCTGGGAGCACCCCCGCGGACGCCGCGGTTCTTGCCGCGAGTTGCACGTCCGCAACATCGGCGCAACGCGCTATCAAGCCCGGCTTGCGAGCCACCATGCCGTTCCAAATGCTTCGCGCGCCTTCATATTCGCCGTCGCCTGCACGCCACAAGTCGCCGTGAAATTGCGGGCGTAACGCGGAGTACATTTCTAGAATGGTGTTGCTCATCCGGGCTCTTCTTTTTGTCCTCGAAATCAAGCGCGGAATATTCTAGCCCGGCTGGGTGAAAAACATTCGAAAAACGGGTGAGCGCTTGACAGGCGCTGCAATCGGGGTATAGCTTTCGATTTGTTCCATTCTCGAGCCTTCCTTTACCAATTTTTTCGGATTTACCCAGGAGCAAGGGATTGCAGGCCAAATCGCAAGATGTCCTCCAGGCAGAATTTCGCTCTAAGCCCAATCTGAATTTCTCGATTGAGACTATTCGCTCGTTCTTCCCGGCGCTGCATCGGCCGCCGGCGTTCACTTTCTTCGACAATGCCGCCGGGGCTCAGGTTCCGCAAGTCGTCTTCGATGCAATCCATCGCCATCTGCTCGAATGCAACGTCCAGCGCGGCGGACGCTATGCGAAAAGCCAGCAAGTTGACGCTACGGTTGCACACGCCCGCGAAAGCGTTGCCGATTTCCTGAACGCGCGTCACCCCAGCGAAATTGCGTTTGGGATGAACGCGACTTCGTTCATTCGGCTCATAAGTCTCGCGATCGGACAAACGCTTGGCCAGCGCAACGAAATTATTGTCAGCGACATGGATCATGAGGCCAATGTCGCTACCTGGATGGCGCTTGAAAAAGACGGCGCAAAAATTATTTGGTTGAAGATGGGCGAGGACGGCAACCTGCACGTTGAGGATCTGAAGCCCCTCGTTTCGTCCAAGACTCGCCTAGTCGCTTGCGCGGTCGCCGCGAACTCTCTCGGCTCGATCGTGGACGTCGGCGGCGCCGCCAAAATCGCGCACGAAGCTGGTGCGGAAATCTTTCTGGATTGCGTTCACTACGGCCCTCACGGACAGATGGATGTGCAAGCGTTCGATTGCGATTATCTCGTCTGCTCCGGCTACAAAATTTTCGGCCCGCACATGGGATTTCTCTGGGGGCGCCGCGAGTTGCTGCAAAAACTTCCCACCTTTCGCGAAGAGTTCATTCCCGACGAGCCTCCGGGGAAAATCGAGGCGGGCACTTTTATTTACGAAAATGTCGCGGGGATGGATGCTGCCATCTCTTATCTCGAATCCCTCGGCAAGCGGGAGCAATCTGGCGGGGACGCCTCGAGCAAAGACTCGAAACGCGCAAATCTCTCGCGCGCGATGCAAAATATTCGCGCCTATGAAGAATCGCTTTCGCTCGAGATGTTGCAGGTCCTGCGCGAATGTGACGCGACGGTCTACGGTCTAGCGGGAAAAGATCAAGTTCATGATCGCGTTCCAACGCTCTGCTTCAATTTGCCCAATGTCGCTCCCGCAAGAGTTACAGAGACCCTGGCAAGCGCCGGAATCGGAATTCGCGACGGTCACATGTACGCCCCGCGCCTGATGAAGCGGCTCGGCGTCCGCCTGGACAGCGGTGTCGTCCGCGCTTCACTAGTCCACTACAACACGATCGATGAAATTCATAATTTCGGGAACGCCCTGCTTGATCTGACTAAGCATGGCTGATCCCCCCGATTCTCTTCACACGCGAGCGCCGCAACCCTCCAGCGAAGGCTCGCAACGTGCAACTCCTCCAGAGACCGACGAGCTGAAGCGCAAGCTCACGCAGCGGCAGCTCACTATGCTCGCGATCGGTGGTGCCATCGGCGTAGGGCTGTTCCTCGGCAGCAGCGTAACCATTCGTCTTGCGGGCCCGGGCGTAATCATCACCTATCTGATCGGCGCGCTCATCGCCATGATCATTGCGTACTCGCTGGCGGAAATGGCGGTCGTTCAGCCTGTCGCAGGATCCTTCGGCGTTTACGCGCAAACGTATCTCAGTCCGTGGGCTGGTTTTTCCGTGCGCGCCACGTATGCCCTAGTGCAAATCATAGCGATCGGAGCGGAAGTCACCGCCGTTGCTATTTATTTTGCATTTTGGTTTCCCAGCGTTCCACAGTGGTTGTGGGTCGTCTCTGTCTCGATGTGCCTGGTCGCTGTCAACATGCTCCAGGTAGGGCGTTTCGGCGAGTTCGAGTTTTGGTTCGCTCTAATTAAAGTTGTGGCCATCATCGTCTTCATTATCCTGGGCCTGGCATTGCTCATCGGCTTAGGACCTGCGCCCGCCATCGGCTTCTCCAATCTCACAGCGCACGGCGGCTTTCTTCCGTTCGGATGGAAGGGGGTCTGGCTAGCGCTCACGCTCGCGATCACTAGCTATATGGGCGTCGAGGTCATCGCCGTCACGGCGGGCGAAGCCCAAGATCCCGCTAAATCCATTCCGCGCGCCATGCGTACGATCGTGTTCCGCCTCGTGATTTTTTACGTTCTCGCCATCGGCATCATGCTGGCGATGACTCCCTGGAATCAAACGGGTAGTGACCTGACGGGAAGTCCCTTTGTCCGCGCGCTTTCTATTGCGCGAATCCCCTTCGCTGCGGGCATCATGAATCTCGTCGTGATCACCGCCGCGCTTTCGAGCGCCAACACAAATCTTTATCTCACGACGCGAATGCTTTTTTCTCTGGCGCGCGGGCGCTACGTCGCGCAGTGGCTCGGCCATCTCAGCGCGAATGGAGTTCCGCGTCGCGCGCTCGTCGTATCTACCGCAGGAATGATCGCCGCAATTCTGCTTGCGATTTATGCGCCCAGCCGCGCATTTCTGATGCTTTATGGTGTAGCCGTCGCGGGAATGTTTTTCGTGTGGATCGTTATCCTTTTGACGCACATCGCTTTCCGGCGAACTATCGGGCCCGAACGTGTCGCCCAACTTCCCATGCGCCTGCGCTTTTTTCCTTATTCGACGGCGTTGGGTATTGCTGCCCTCCTGGGAATCGCAGCGAGCACTTTTTTTGTGGAAGGATTGCGATACACCGTCCCAGCCTTCGCGCCTTTTCTTCTACTCATCTCGATGGCGTATTGGATGATTCGGCGCAAAGCGCTCAAAGCAAACATTAATCCGGCAGAAAGTGAACTTGGTTCCACGCCGGGCAGGGAATAGGCGCGGAGAAATTCGTTCGCGTATTCCTGAACTCGTCCCCAATTTGTTTTTGTGTCAAAGTAATGCCTCATGGCGGAACCCGAAAACTCTCTCGCCGACGGCCGCGCCGCCTTCCGGTACCCGAGTTTCGTACTTTTTCAAACGGCTCGTTTCTGCATCGTCCTCGCTACGGAAATGCAATCGGTGGCGGTCGGCTGGCAAGTCTATGAGATTACAAAGCGTCCGCTTGATCTCGGTTTCGTGGGATTGGCGCAATTCCTGCCCGGCATTCTTCTCTTTCTCGTTTCCGGCCATGTTGCCGATCGCTACGATCGCCGTAAGCTCATCGTCATTTGCTACGTTGGCTTTGCGGTGTGCTGTGGTTTGCTGCTGCTCACTGCGGTACGCGACGTTCGCTCGGTCGCCTACATCTTCGCCGTTCTCGTCCTGCTGGGCATCGTCCGTTCGTTCACCGGCCCTGTGAGCCGCGCCCTGCTCCCGCAATTGGTTCCCGAAGAGCATTTCCCAAGCGCGGTGGCCTGGGCCTCCACCATCTTCCAAGGTGCGGCAATTCTCGGCCCCGCGCTGGGCGGATTGATCTACGCGTTCTTTCGCGGCCCATCCGCCGTTTACGTTTTGGCCGTGCTCATGGCTATCGCGGCTATAATTTGCACGCTGCAAATCAATACGGAAGCCAAGCCTCGCGCGCGTGAGCCTATTAACTTAACAACCGTCTCCGCCGGACTTCGCTACATCTGGCGGGAGAAACTAATTCTCGGCTCGATCTCCCTGGATTTGTTCGCCGTCTTCCTCGGCGGCGCCGTCGCTCTCTTGCCCATCTACGCGCGTGAAATTTTGCTGACCGGGCCGTGGGGCCTCGGTCTGCTCCGTACCGCTCCAGAAATTGGAGCAGCAGCGATGGCCCTTTTCCTTGCGCACCGGCCCATCCAACGTAAAGTCGGCCTCATCATGCTTTGGTGTGTGGCCGGTTTTGGTTTCTTCACCATCCTTTTCGGTCTCTCACACAACCTCATTCTTTCGTTGATCGCGTTGGTTTTCGTCGGCGCGACGGATATGGTTAGCGTAATTGTTCGGGGTGTGCTGATCCAGGTTGCCACTCCCGATGAGATGCGGGGGCGCGTCAATGCCGTAGATATGGTGTTTATCGGCGCTTCCAACGAATTTGGTGAGTTCGAGTCTGGCCTCACGGCGCAATGGTTCGGAACGGTCCCGGCAGTCGTGATAGGAGGGATTGGAACACTTGTGGTAACAGCTATATGGGCGTGGCGCTTTCCTGAGTTGAGGAAAGTCGAGCAGATACATTCGCTGCCAAATCGCCCAGCGTGATTTATCTTAAATCGGCCGGGGGCGGATTCTCGCATTCCGCATTTGCGCAGCATCCCGGCGGAGAACTTTCGCCAGCCGCACCGAGGTAAATCGAATTAAGGCTTTGGCTTAGGTGCCACCATCATCATGGAACCGCCAGCCGGCGGGGTATCCGAAGCCGCAGGCGCAACTGGGGCAATCAATGCCGCCTTCACGGAAGCCGGTATCTTGTCCGAATTTGCCAGCAACACACTAACTTCCCAAATCTGCGTTTCCGTCAAACGACCCTTGAAGCCCGGCATGCCCGTCAACCGAATGCCATTCTCGGCTTTCCAATAAGTTTCCGACGCTGGATCGTCCGAGACGCCAGTTCCGTGGAAAAGCTGAGGCGGCGGCGGGAACATCCCCTGTGCAATGTTTGTCTTCGGCTGATCCGGTAGCCCGTGGCACACCGCGCAGTTCTCTTTGTAGACTTCCGCTCCACTCAAATAGCTCTTCTCCTCGGCAACCACAGGCGAGGGAGGAACCTTTTCTCTCTCGATGCGCGCGTCCAGAGCCATATGCGCAAGTTTCTTCTCAAATAGCATGGGGGGATCCGTTACTGCCACTGAGACACGGCCGGTTGAAAAGTAGAAGTATCCGCAAGCGGCGACCAGCAGTATCCCGAGCAGAATGCCGACGATTATGCCCTTTATCATGTCTCCACTCACCAGCCCTTTTCAGAGTCCCTACGCTACTAGCCCCATTCGCAGGAGTTCGCGGGCCGATAGTGTAGACTTTCGCTCACAGGAATGCCCACTACAATTTTCCGGGGGGCGGGGCAGTATCCCCGAACGACCCCTTATGCTGACTTAGGCCGCCGGATCCAGTGACCGTCCTAACTGAGGGAAGCTTCGTAACCATTTGCTCGCTAAGTCCGTCCAATATATGCGCAGGTGTGTTTTTCCGGTAGGCTCAAAGAGTTCGGCGGGGACCCCAAAGGTATAGCCCCCAAAGTCTTGCCCGGCAGACTCACTCGAAACATTGGCTTTATTGGCTTTTACTGACAGGAGAGAACGGATGGGCCATCTTGATTCCATAGAGCTTCCCGAACGGGGCACGCGTGAGTCTTCCGCGGCAGAGCCCGCCAAAAGCCGCTGGTGGCTCTGGATTGTCGTTCTCGGCGTCATCGCCGTTGGCATCTGGTACTACCGCGGAGCGCACTCGACCAGTGAGGCTGGCGCTAAGGGAGCCCCAGGCGCCTATGGAAAAGGTGGCCCCGGGGACTTTGGCATGTTCGGGCCGGTGCCCGTCGTTGTAGCTACGGCGCAAAAAGGCGATCTTCCCGTGTACCTCATCGGCCTCGGCTCCGTCACCGCCTTTAATACGGTTACGGTCCGCAGCCGCGTCGATGGCCAGATCGTCAAAGTAAACTTTACCGAGGGTCAGTTCGTCCACGAGGGCGATGCGCTCATTGAAATCGATCCTCGTCCCTACCAGGTGATGGTGGAACAGGCTGAAGGTCAGCTTGCAAAAGATCAGGCGCAACTCCACGACATGCAAGTTGACATGGAGCGTTACACGACGCTCTACAACGAGGGCGTGGTCCCCAAGCAGCAGGTGGATACCCAGCAAGCCCAGGTGGGCACATATCAAGGCGCGATCAAAGCCGATCAAGCCACGATCGATAACGCAAAGCTGCAGCTCGTTTATTCCCGTATCACGGCGCCCATCAGCGGCCGCGTGGGATTGCGTCTCGTGGATATCGGAAACATCGTGCACGCCACTGATACCACGGGACTTCTTGTCATCACCCAGCTTCAGCCGATTTCCGTCATCTTCACCCTGCCGCAGGACCAGCTTCAGCAAGTACTTATCAAGATCCGCGGCGGAGGCGTGCTTCCCGTCCAAGCGTACGATCGCGATGACACCACCAGGATTGCCGACGGTAAACTCGCCACCATCGACAATCAGATCGATCCGACCACGGGCACGTACAAGCTCAAATCCATCTTCTCTAACGAAAACAACGTCCTCTTCCCGAATCAGTTCGTTAACGTCCACATGCTCGTCGATACCAAGCGAAATGTAGTCATTGTTCCCGCTGCCGCGATTCAGCGTGGACCTCAGGGCACGTATGTCTACGTTGTTTCTGGCGGCGACACCGTGAAGATTCGGATGGTCACGGTCGCCCAGACCACCGGTAACAACATCGGTGTCAGCTCTGGTCTCAACGCGGGTGATGTGGTCGTGATTGACGGCCAAGACAAGCTTCAGAATGACAGCAAGGTCATTGCGAACGCCGCTCCAGCCAATGGCGCCGCTGGAGGAGCATCCGCCCAGCCCGCCGCCCAAGGTGGACCGCAATCCGAAAAGTCCGCTCCAAGTCAGCCCGCAGGTAAGACTCGATGAGTCCGTCCCGGCCGTTTATTTTGCGGCCAGTCGCAACCACCCTCCTGATGATCGGGGTGCTGCTGGTTGGCTTCGTCGCTTATCGCCAGCTTCCCGTATCTGCGCTTCCTCAGGTGGACTACCCCACGATTCAGGTCCAGACCTTTTATCCAGGCGCCAGCCCGGACGTCATGGTTTCTTCCGTCACAGCCCCGCTGGAGCGCCAGTTTGGCCAAATCCCTGGCTTGAGCCAGATGACTTCCACGAGTTCCTTCGGCAGCTCTATCATCACGCTGCAATTCAATCTCGATCTCAATATTGACGTTGCTGAACAAGAGGTTCAGGCCGCCATTAACGGCGCGTCCAATCTTCTTCCTCAAGGGCTTCCGAATCCTCCGATCTACAACAAAATCAACCCCGCCGACGCGCCCATCCTCACCCTAGCGCTTAGTTCAAGCTCGATGCCTCTTTCCAAGGTCGAAGATCTTACAGACACCACGCTGGCGCAAAAAATTTCCCAGCTCACGGGCGTGGGACTCGTAAGCATCAGCGGCGGCCAGCGTCCGGCCGTGCGCGTTCAAGCGAATCCTACAGCGCTCGCTTCCTACGGCCTAAGTTTAGAGGACTTGCGTACCGTGCTGGGTGCTGCCAACGTCGATCAGGCCAAAGGTACGTTTGATGGGCCTCATCAGGCCTACACCATTGGCGCAAACGACCAGCTCATCTCCAGCGACAGTTACCGTCCCCTGATCATCGCGTATCGCAACGGCGCTCCGGTGCGGCTATCCGACGTAGCGACTGTTTTCGACGGCACGGAAAACGTCAACCAAGCCGCCTGGGCCGGGAAGAATCCGGCGGTCATTCTAAACATTCAGCGTCAGCCCGGCGCCAACATCATCGCCGTGGTCGATCGCGTTAAAAAACTTCTCCCGCAGCTTTCGGCCGCGCTTCCAGCCTCCGTGAAGATCGAAATTCTCACGGACCGCACCAGCACCATCCGCGCTTCGGTAGAAGACGTGCAATTTACGCTGATGCTGACCATTGCGCTGGTGGTCATGGTCATCTTCCTTTTTCTGCGTAGCTTGCGCGCAACCGTCATCCCCGCGCTGGCTGTGCCGCTTTCCATCGTCGGCACTTTTGGCGTGATGTATCTCTGCGGCTATACCCTCAACAATCTCTCGCTTATGGCGCTCACCATCTCCACCGGTTTCGTCGTCGACGACGCCATCGTCATGATTGAGAACATCAGCCGCTACATCGAACAAGGCGATACGCCCCTCAACGCCGCGCTCAAAGGCTCCGAGCAAATCGGCTTTACGATTATTTCGCTCACCGTTTCTCTTATTGCCGTGCTTATCCCTCTCCTTTTCATGGGGGACATCATTGGCCGCCTCTTCCGCGAGTTCGCGATTACTCTCGCCATAACAATTCTTATCTCCGCTTTCGTCTCGCTCACGCTCACTCCGATGATGTGCGCCAAACTTCTCCGCTATACGAAAGAAGAAGACCAGACCTGGTTCTATCACAAGTCCGAACTCGCCTTTAATGCCATCATTGCTTTCTACGGACGCACGCTGAAATTTGTGCTTCAATTCCGCACCATCACGCTCCTCGTCACGGTCGGCACGCTCGTTGGCACCATCCTGCTCTATATTTATATTCCCAAAGGCTTCTTTCCCGTTCAGGACACCGGCCTCATTCTGGGAGTCTCCGAAGCCGCGCAGAACATTTCCTTTACAGCGATGTCGCAGCATCAACAAGCTCTCGCTGACGTTATTCTGAAAGATCCGGCGGTCGAAAGTCTCTCCTCTTTCATCGGCATCGACGGAACCAACACCACCCTCAACACGGGCCGCATTCAGATCAATCTCAAGCCGCTCGAGCAGCGCAATATCAGCGCCTCCGACGTCATTCGCCGCCTCCAGCCTCAGCTTGCAAGCGTCGATGGCATTTCGCTTTTCATGCAACCGGTGCAAGACCTCACCGTTGAAGACCGCGTCAGCCGCACGGAATTCCAGTACAGCCTGGAAGATGTTGACCCTAAGGAACTCGCTTATTGGACGCCACGCTTCATTGAGAAACTCAAGTCCATTCCATCTGTGCGTGACGTCGCCAGCGACGAGCTCAATAAAGGCCTTCTCGCCACGCTCGTCATCGACCGCGACACGGCTTCGCGCCTTGGCGTTCTCCCCGCAGATATCGACAACACGCTCTACGACGCTTTCGGCCAGCGCCAGGTCTCAACCATCTACACCCAGCTCAATCAGTATCGCGTCGTCCTGGAAGTCGATCCCTCGTTTCACCAGAATCCCGACTCTCTCAAAAATATCTACGTGCGATCTTCAGGAAGTCCTCAGACTTCCTCCGGATCGACAGCCAATATTTCCACGAACGGACAAGCGAACATTACTTCTGCTCCCAGCCCGCAAGTACCGCTCAGTGCTTTCACGCGTTTCGAGCCTGGCGCCACCGCTTTGGCCATTAACCATCAGGGGCAATTTCCGGTTGTCACCGTTTCGTTCAACCTTGCTCCCGGCGCGGCTCTCGGCGACGCCGTTGACGCCATCAACAAGGCCAAGTCTGACTTGAACATGCCCGTCAGTGTTCAGGCCACGTTTCAAGGCACAGCAGCCGCCTTTCTTAGATCTCTCGCCAACGAACCCATCCTCATCTTGGCAGCGCTCATCACGGTTTACATCGTTCTCGGCGTCCTCTACGAAAGCTATATTCATCCCATCACTATTCTTTCCACACTTCCTTCTGCGGGCGTCGGCGCCATCCTTGCTTTGCTCCTTTTTCACATGGAGTTCAGCGTCATTTCGCTCATTGGCATCATTCTCCTCATTGGTATTGTGCAAAAAAACGCGATCATGATGATTGACTTCGCTCTCGAGGCCGAGCGCAAGGAAGGGAAGACACCGCTCGAAGCGATCTACGAAGCCTGCCTACTGCGTTTTCGTCCCATTATGATGACCACGATGGCGGCTCTCTTGGGCGCATTGCCTTTGGCCCTCGGCACTGGTGTCGGCTCCGAATTGCGCCGTCCTCTCGGCATTACCATCGTTGGCGGACTGGTCCTTAGCCAACTGCTTACGCTTTACACTACGCCGGTGGTTTATCTCGCTTTCGATTGGCTGGCCCACCGCTTCGCTTTCCAGATTGGCAATTCTTTCGAGGAGCCGGCTCACGGCGATTAGGCAATGACTTCCTCAACCAATTTCTCCGCTCCATTTATCCGCCGGCCCGTCGCCACCGCTCTCATCACCATTGCAATTTTTTTATCGGGCGCGGTCGCTTTTCGTTTTCTGCCCGTAGCGCCTCTGCCCCAAGTCGATTTCCCAACTATTTCTGTCGGGGCGAGTCTGCCCGGGGCCAGCCCGGAAACAATGGCTTCGTCTGTTGCCACTCCGCTCGAACGCCAGTTCGGCCGCATTGCAGGCGTCACGCAGATGACCTCCTCCAGCGGCCTCGGATCCACTGGCATCACGCTTCAGTTTGATCTCAATCGCGATATCAACGCTGCCGCTCGCGACGTGCAAGCCGCCATCAACGCCGCGCGCAACCAGCTCCCTGCCGATCTTCCCGGCCAGCCCACGTACCGCAAGGTCAATCCTGCGGACGCTCCCATCATGATTCTGGCGCTGACTTCTGACAATCTTCCGCCAGCGCAAATTTATGACGCGGCCGATTCTATCCTGGCGCAAAAGCTTGCTCAGGTCGAAGGCGTCGGCCAGGTCTTCGTTTGGGGAAGCGCGAGTCCCGCCGTTCGGATCGAAGCCAATCCTTACCAGCTCAACAGCTACGGCATCAGTCTCGAGACCATTCGTGGTTCTCTGCAATCCGCCAACGCCAATCTGGCCAAGGGATCTCTCGCCGACGCGAACAAAACATGGAATGTGGGCGATACCGACCAGCTCTTTAAAGCCTACGAATACATGCCGCTCATCGTCGCCGGGCACACGGGCGCTCCTGTTCGGCTTCGAGACATAGGCGAAGTCGTGGATTCTGTAGCGGACAGCCGCAACTTGGGTCTTTTCGGCGGAAAGCGTTCTGTGCTACTGGCCATCTTCCGCCAGCCCGCCGCCAATATGATCGAGACGGTCGATCGCATCAACGCCATCCTGCCGGTTCTGCGCGCATCGATCTCTCCTTCGCTGCATCTAACGGTTTCCATCGATCGCAGCGTTACCATTCGCGCTTCCGTTCACGATGTCGAAATCACACTGATCATCTCGATCATTCTCGTTATCCTCGTGGTCTTCGCTTTTCTCCGCAGTACTTGGGCCACCATCATCCCGAGCGTGGCTGTCCCGCTGTCGCTCGTAGGCACTTTCGGCGTGATGTACCTCTTCGGCTACAGCCTGGACAATCTCTCACTCATGGCGCTCACGATCTGTACGGGCTTTGTCGTGGACGACGCCATCGTCGTCATCGAGAACATCACTCGCCACATTGAGAACGGCATGAAGCCTTTTGCCGCCGCCATGAAAGGGGCCAGCGAAATTGGTTTCACCGTGCTCTCCATGAGCACTTCGCTCATCGCTGTATTTATTCCTATTTTGATGATGCCCGGAATTGTCGGGCGCCTCTTCCGCGAATTTGCGGTAGTCCTCAGCGTGGCCATCGTCGTCTCGCTCTTTGTTTCACTCACTACCACACCCATGATGTGCGCGCGTTTTCTGAAGCACGAAAGCGGCAAGCACAACTGGATCTACAATCTCTTTGAATCCGCCTTTAACTGGTTCCTTCATCTCTACGATGTCTCTCTCCGCTGGGTTCTCCGCCGTCAGTTGCTGATTCTGGGTATGACCTTTCTAACCGCCGTGCTTGCCGCTTACCTCCTTGTGAACGTTAATTCCGGCTTTTTCCCGCAGCAGGATACGGGCCGCATCAACGGCGCCATTCAGGGCGATCAGGATTTATCGTTTGCGGCCATGTCGCAGAAGATGCGCGAGTTCACGGATATCGTA
>Ga0210391_10001521_pt1 | contig 21001 bp, 18 predicted proteins | sample IncBWC12OmetaG_FD_160573 | JGI IMG/M metagenome (GOLD analysis project Ga0210391, IMG submission 160573) | Forest soil microbial communities from Barre Woods Harvard Forest LTER site, Petersham, Massachusetts, United States - Inc-BW-C-12-O ...
CGCATCTCGACCGAGTGCGGTGGTAAGACACCGCAAATCATCTTGGTAGACGTGCCGGATCTCGGCAAGGCGGTGGACGCCGCCATCTATGGGATCTACGGCAATCAGGGCGAAGTCTGCAGTGCCGGCTCGAGGCTCCTGGTGGAAAGGCGCATTCACGATGAGTTCGTGCAGCTGTTTCTGGCACGAGCCGAGACCCGGTATCGGCCCGGAGATCCGTTCGCACCGGACACCCAGCTGGGTCCCCTGGTCACCCGCGCCCACCAGAGTCGGGTGCTGCAATTCATCGACACCGGCAAACGCGAGGGGGCGACGATCGCGCTGGGCGGGACGGCGCCGGCGGGGCTTCAGAACGGCTGCTACGTCGAACCGACGCTGTTCACCGGCGTGAACAGCAAAATGGTCATTGCGCAGGAGGAAATATTCGGCCCGGTCGCCGCGGTCATACCGGTTTCGGACTTCGATGAGGCGATCGAGGTGGCGAACGACTCGATCTACGGTCTTGCCGCCAGTGTCTGGACCAGAGACTTACGCAAGGCGCACAAGGCCGCGCAGGCACTCGAGTCGGGCGTCATCTGGATCAATTGTTTCGACCGTGCCGACATGACGCAGCCCTGGGGCGGGTACAAGCAGTCCGGTCAGGGTCGCGACAAGTGCTTCGATGCCGCGATTGCGCATACCCAAACCAAATCGGTGTGGATCCAGCTAGACGACGCATGACCGTGGGCGCGCCATGAACATTGCGGATGAGCGCGTGATCGGCATGGCGTTGATTCTGATCGGCACCGTGATCGTCGTTTATACGATCATCGCGAAGCAACGGGCGCGGAAAATCCCGCAGTGGCCCTCGACGCAGGGGCAGGTATTGTTCGCCCGCGTCCGCTATGTCCACGCGGCGACGAGTACCGTCACCGTGGGGACCCATCGCATGGAGATCCGTTACCAGTACACCGTTGACGGTGCTCAATTTACCTCCCTCTCGATTGCGCCGTACGGCTGGTCACTCGCCTTGAGCGAGATGCAGAGAATCGCGCAGCGATACCCGCAGAATTCGCCGATCCGGGTTTACTACAATCCGGCGCAGATCTCGCAGTCGGTGCTGGAGCCGGGGGCGCCGCACTGGCTCAATGTACTGCATGTCCCGGGCGGCCTTTTGATCCTGGCCGGCCTCATACTCCTTCTGATGAGTTACTCGAGCCGCTGACATTCGCGTACTCTAGGCGTCTGGTAGAGCCGTCGAAAAGTCAATGCTCACTCTTTACCATTCGCCCAATTCACGTTCCTCCCGGTTCATCTGGCTGCTGGAGGAGATCGGCGTGAAGTACGGGATCATTCATTGCAGCATCGTGCGTCGTGCCGGCGGCGCCGCGGACCCGAAGAACGCCCACCCGGAAAAGCGTGTTCCTGCCCTGATGCATGAGGGGGAGCTGGTGACCGAACAGGCGGCCATTGCCCTCTATCTCACCGATGCCTTTCCTGAGGCAGGCCTGGGTGTCTCCATTGGGCAGCCCGGCCGCGCGGCATACCTGGTCTGGCTGGCCTTTTATGCCGGCGAAGTCGACCCGGTCTATGTAACCCGATGGCTCTACGGCGACCGCCTCGATCCGCTCACACTGCGCGATCAGGCGCGGGTGACAGCCAGAGTTTCGGCAGCGCTGGCGCGTGGCCCGTATCTACTGGGTGAACAGTTCAGTGCAGCGGACATTCTTGTGTCCGGCCCTTTTGAGTGGGACGCTGCGCTGGCGGCCGCTGACCCGGCCATTCAGGATTGGCTGGCGCGTCTGAACGCCCGGCCGGCCGCAAAGCGCGCGGCTGCCATGGACCCATCGGCAGCCTGAAGAGGGGGTTATGCTCGGCTATTACCTGGAGCTCGCGACCCGAAGCCTGCGCCGCAACATCGTGTTGACGGCGCTGATGATCGCAGCCGTCGGTGTCGGCATTGGCGCATCCATGACGATGATGACGACCTTGCGTGTGATGTCGCGCGACCCGATCCCGGATAAGTCGTCAGTTCTTTTTGCGCCGCAAATCGACTCGGCGGGGCCGAGTATCGGTCCGTCGTACACCACCGGTTGGCTGCCCGATCAGCTCACGTACCGCGACGCCATGGCCTTCATGCAAGCGAAAATGGGCGTGCGTCAGACGGCCATGTATGCGGTCGGGATGGACCTCGAGCCCCCGGTCGGTCGAGCCTTCGACGTCTCCGGGCGCGCTGTCTTCGCCGATTTCTTCACGATGTTCGAGGCTCCGTTCGCCAACGGGGCTCCGTGGAGCGCGCAGGACGACGAGGGCCGCGCCAACGTCGTGGTCCTGGGATCGAAGCTTGCCGATCGCCTCTTCCCCCGCATCAATCCGGTCGGCCGGACGTTGACCCTGAATGGGCGGGAGTACCGCATCGTCGGTGTGCTCGTGGACTGGAATCCCGTTCCGAAGTTCTTCGATACCAACAGCAGCGGCACGGCTTTCGCGAATACCGAGGATTTCTTCATACCGTTCACGAATGCAATCGTTCGGCAGCTGGATACCTCAGGCAACCTGAACTGCGCGGCGATGCCCCCGGCGGGCTGGGAAGGACAGCTGTCATCGAACTGTGTGTGGCTGCAGTTCTGGATCGAGCTGCCCAACCGGGCCGCCGCCAGGAATTTCCACAATTTCCTCTACAACTACGCGGCGCAACAGCGCCGGTCGGGCCGTTGGCAGTGGCCGCCGCGCGTGGCGCTGCAGGACGTCAATGAGTGGCTGATTCGCGAGCGCGTCGTGCCGTCTCAGGTTCGCGCGAATACGCTGATCGGTCTGGGATTCCTGATCGTGTGCCTCATCAACGCCATCGGCCTGATGCTCGCCAAATTCGGCAGCCGGCAGTCGGAACTGGGCGTACGTCGTGCGTTGGGCGGATCTCGCACCGATATCTTCCTGCAGTGTCTGACGGAGACCGCCGTCATCGGCCTGCTGGGCGGGATCCTGGGCCTGGGATTGACGTCGCTGGGACTCGCGGTAGATCGGGCACTGCTGGCTCCGGGAGCGAACGGTGTGCAGCTGGATCGACTGACCCACATCGACGGCGGCATGCTGGCCATCATCCTCGCGGTGGCGGTCGCCGCGACGGTTTGTGCGGGTCTTTATCCCACCTGGCGCGCGAGCCGGGTACACCCGGCCTGGCAACTGAAAGCCCAGTAATGGACCTCATTCCGATTCTGAAGGCGCTGCGTCGTAACAAGGTGGGCGCCATTCTCATTGGGCTGCAGATGGCCATCACCCTGGCCGTCGCCTGCAACTGCCTCTCGGTCATCCAGCAATACGTCGAAAGCAGCACCCGTCCCACCGGGATCGATGAAGCGAATATCTTCAGCTTCACCAATCAGTGGGTCGGAAATTCCGCGGACGTCGCAGCTCGCATTCAGGGCGACCTCAGCGCCATCCGCCAGGTGCCCGGTGTGGTCGATGTTCAGAGCACCAATAGCTTTCCCCTGCGCGGGGGAGGGTGGGGCTGGGGTCTGGCCGTCAAGCCCGGCCAAAGCCCGGTGTCGTCCACCACACTCTACTTCGTCGACGAACACGGACTGAACACTTACGGCCTGAAGCTGGTTGCCGGGCGCTGGCTGGGTGCGGACGAAGTGACCGACCACGGCATGCACGACACAGTTTTCCGCCATCGATCGTCGTGACGGCGGACCTCGCCCATCGCTTGTATCCCAATGGCAATGGCCTCGGCCAGTTGGTCTATTGGACGGCCACCGCGCCCTCGAGAATCGTCGGCGTCGTCGAGCGCGCCCAAACGCCCTGGGCGAGTTTTGGCGGCGGCGATGGGGGTTCGATGTCATCGTTCCTGCCCTACCACTTCATCAACACCGCCACGTTCTACGTGGTCCGAACCCGTCCGGGGCAGCGCGCCGGCGTCATGAAGGCGGTGCAGGAGCGGCTTTATTCGCTGTCGCGACAACGCATCGTGGACAACGTCAGGACCTTCGCCGAGACGCGCAGCTTCGCCTATTTCAGGGCGCGCGCCACCGCGGTCCTCTTGGGCTCCCTGGCCGCACTGCTGCTGGGCATCACCGTCTTCGGCATCATCGGTCTGACCATGTACTGGGTGGGACAGCGGCGACGGCACATCGGGATGCGCCGCGCCCTGGGGGCGCGGCGCCTGGATATCCTGGGCTATTTCCATACCGAGAACCTGATCATCGCCGGCACCGGGGTGCTGCTGGGATTTGGACTCGGGATCGCCTCAAACCTCTGGCTCGTCTCCTATTTCGAAATGCCGCGCATGAACGCCGCGTATATCGGCTGGGGTGCGCTCATCATCCTGGCACTGAGTCAGGCGGCGGTCGTATGGCCGGCGCTACGGGCTGCCTCAACCTCCCCCGCTATCGCGACGCGCGGGCTTTAGCGCCCTGACTCTTGGCCGGCGGATCGGCATCCACGACTTGCATCAGGGGTCCGGTGGATTGGGGATGTAAGGACTCGTGCATGACCAGCACCGTCGCACCCGCCGTGAGTATGCCGCTCAGGTGGGCCACGAAGTCGGCCGGAATTTTGATTCGGGCCACGGCGGTCGGGTCAACCTCGGTCCCTTCCTCGCCCACGTGCCCGGGCACGCCGATTCGCAACCAGCGGTACTTTGCCTGATCGGGGACATAGGGATCCGGCACGCTGCTCGCCCCTTCGCTCAATACCAATGCATGATTGATGAGCGGTGCATCGCCCGTGACGACGATCCGGGATCGACCGATCTCGATGCCATTGCGATACACCACCACGCGCTGACTGCCCTGACTGAGCACAATGCTGATCGGCCCGCTCGGAGAATCTTCCGGATGCCAACGCTCGTCTTCGTTGGCGGCAAAGGGGACGCGCTCGAAGGCCTGACCCCCGGCGGCTTTCACGGGAGCCAGATAACCGGGATGTGCGACCAGGGTCGGCGCCTTCTGCTCGGCGCCAATCACGACGGTCATCCCACTGGTCGAGAGCTCGAAGAGCTGTCGCGCAAACTCACTCGGCAGGTGAATGCAGCCGTGCGATTCGGGATATCCGGGCAGGCCACCCGCGTGCAGCGCGACACCGCCCCACGTGAGTCTTTCCATATAGGGCATGGGCGCCCCGTCATAGATGGTCGAGCGATGCTCCTTTTGCTTTTGCAGGACGGTGAAGACCCCGATGGGAGTCGTATGTCCCGGGCGGCCGGTGCTGACGGTGGTGGCTCCGATGAGAACGCCGTTTCGATACACATAGGCCCGCTGTTCGGTGATGCTGACGACCATGACCAGGGGCCCCGAGGTCACCGCGCTCCCCATCCACAGGAACTCTCCCTTCTTGAGCTGATCAATAGGGGTGTCGATCGGGACCGAGGCCTTCGCACCCCAGAAGGGGACGGAGTCGGCCCATGCCGGCGCCAGCACGAGGGCGGCGCCCAGGAAAGTCAGCACGGCATAAAGTTGATGTAATGTTCGACGCATTGCACAATTACTTGATTGTCGGGAGCGTAGGCTCCATTGAGTGGGTTTCGAAAGCTGGAATGTATCGTCTTGGCCTTTTCGCGTCGCTTATTCCTTGGTCTATCACTGGGTGGTCTGGCATCCGCCTCGACCCTCGCGCGGGCGGCCGTCGGGCGAACCGGCGACATGTCGCCGGCCTTGTTGAGGCGCGCGTACGACGCGCTGGACCAGCACCATGACAGCATCACGCACCGAGATTTCATGGGCATTGCGGATTTCTCGCTGCCATCGCGCCTGCCCAGGTTCCACCTGCTGAATCTCGCCGATGGCTCCGTGCGCTCGCATCTGGTCGCGCACGGGCGCGGCTCCGACCCCCAGCGCACGGGGTGGCTGCAGCGCTTCTCCAATGCGCCCGGCTCGAACGCAAGTTCGGCGGGCGCCTATCGGACGGCGGAGCCCTATATCGGCGCCCATGGCCATTCGATTCGGCTCGAGGGATTGGATCCGACCAACAGCAACGCCCTCGCAAGGGGGATCGTGGTGCACAGCGCCTGGTACATCAGCGAGGATATGATCGGCCACTTCGGCATGCTCGGTCGCAGCGAAGGCTGCTTCGCGCTTGCCGCCTCCAGCCTGCCTGAAGTCATGACGAAGCTGGGACCCGGGCGGCTGCTCTACGCGGACAGTGTCAAAGCGGTGGGCTGACACTAGAAGCGAAACGCAACGTCGACGCCGACCGCCCAGCCGGCGATGTTGGTGCCATCCACATAGGATGCGCCGAGCCCGATCCACTGTACCTTCCACAGCTGATGCAGAAAGTCGAGCACCAGGCGTCCGTGTACCTCGTTCATGTGTGCGACACCCAGTCCATCCTTGAGATCACCCAATAGCTCCGTGCGGCTCAGGTAGCCGCCGGTATGCAACTCGTGCCCGAAGAGCTGGATGCCGAGCGGGATGTCCAGGTCGATCTTGTCGTCAATCGATTCTGAGTTTCCGCCTACCTGAACGTTGGCGTTGGACGCATCGAAGCCCTCGGTGTGAAAGTAGGTGGCGTCCGAGGAAAGCGTGAGCGTGTTGCGCCCGAAGCGAACCAGGTATTGCAAATTCAGCGCCGGCCGCAGCGTCCAGGTGTTGATACTCCAGTCCACCAAGCCCAGCTGCGTCGCCGGCAGGAGGTTCGCTTTCATGAATGCGCTACCGACTTCGTAGTCGTCGGATGTATGGCCGTACAGTCCCATCACTGTCGGCGCCACACTGAAACTGTCGCCAAACCAAAAGCGCGCCCCGCCTCCGAACTCGATCGCCTTCGTCGTAACCTTGTTGGTATCTCCCGCCAGCAGTCCCGTATCCATTTCGTATTTCGAATCGAGGTACCCCAGGTTGCCCTGCAACCGCGGCTGCCAGCTGATACCGCTGTCGCCCAGCGGCTGGGGATCGCCGACGTCGCCACTGCCGCCGAACTTATCCACGTCGTATTTCGCGGCGACGTTCGATTCCAGTGGATCCGGCGGCCCATGTGAGTGGAAGGTCCCATCGGACAGACCGAAGTCCCCGCCGATGATCGTCAACGCCTCGATGCGATTTTCAACGCTGGAGCGGACTTGAGTCGCCACATCCGGCGCGATCTGGGCACACGCGAGACTGGGTAGGGCGCTCGCCCCCAGCATCGCGATTGCCGCCGCCGATCCTGCGATCCGGTAGGCCGAACCTGACTTCACCTTGGGAATCCCCGAATGACTGGGTGCGGTATAACGTTTTAGTTAATGCCGTCCTCGTTCATCACGGCTTGTACAAGTCCGCGCCGATTTGTGCGTATATGACGCCTCCCGCCACCGGTCGCGTCATCTATGTTTTGATGAAGGCGAGCAGATCCTCATTCAGCTGGTCCTTCAAGGTCGTGCACAAGCCATGGGGCGCGCCCTGGTAGACCTTGAGTGTGGCATGGGGAATGAGTTTTGCCTGCAGCGCCCCTGCATCCGAAAACGGCACGATCTGGTCATCATCGCCGTGGATCACCAATGTCGGCACGGTCATGCGCTTGAGATCTTCGGTCTGATCCGTCTCGGAGAAGGCCTTGATGCAGAAATAGGCGGCAGGAAAGCCCGCCTGCATTCCCTGCAACCAAAATGATTCGCGCACGCCTTCCGAGATCTTGGCGCCCGGTCGGTTGTAGCCATAGAAGGGCACGCTGAGGTCCTTGAAGAACTGGGATCGATCGGCCTGGACTCCTGCCCGGATACCATCGAAGACACTGATCGGCAGGCCACCCGGATTGGACGCCGTCTTCAACATGATCGGTGGCACGGCGCCGATCAGCACGGCCTTCGCGACCCGCCGGGTGCCGTACCTGCCGATGTAGCGGGCCACTTCTCCACCTCCCGTGGAATGACCGATGTGGATCGCGTTCTTGAGATCCAGCGTCTCGACCAGAGTCGAAAGGTCTTCCGCATAGGTGTCCATATCATTGCCGTTCCATGGCTGACTCGAGCGGCCATGTCCACGCCGGTCGTGCGCGATGCACCGATATCCGTGCGAAGCCAGATAGAACATCTGGTCTTCGAACGCGTCGGCCGACAGCGGCCAGCCGTGGCTGAAGACCACCGGCTGGCCGGTGCCCCAGTCGTTATAGAAAATCTGCGTGCCATCTTGGGTGGTGATGGTGCTCATGGTTTCATTACCTCGCTCGATCACTTGGGGAACAGCAGCTGGAATTGTACCCGCAGAGTCCAGTTTCCCGTTCCGTGCGGATGGGTCACGTCATCAAAGGCCTGCAGCTGGGCGTTCATCGCCTGTTTGCCGAGGCGAAAGGCCCGCCCGCCTCCTGCTCCCATCGGCACGGTCCATTGCTGCGAGCCCGGTGCCCTCCAGTTGGCGGTAATAATGGGAGAGCTGGTCAGGTACCAGCCGCGCGGGAAGTTGAAGTTGATGAAGGGCTGCATCAGCATCTGATTCACGTCGCGGCGATATGAAAGCCCGCAGACCGAGGCAACCTGCGTGACCAGCGCACCCACCAGCCAGGGCCCCTGGATGGTGAGCGCGACCGCCGAAATGCCGGCGCTGAACTTCCCCTGACCCAGCACTTCGTGATCGGCGCTGGGGAAGATGAACGCCGGCCCGATACCCCAGATGAGAGAACCGCTGGTCCGCGCCGGGGAAAAGTACAGGGCAAGGTTGATGTCGCCGACGCCACCGACCGCGCTGCCAGCCGGTGATGACGGCGACTGGTAGTCCACGGGGATGATCGTGCGCGAGATGACGTTCCAGTCCTCATTGATCTGAATCGGCAGCACGGGCTGGATGTTCAGCACATCCTGCGGGTCATGATCGGGGCCGACGCCGAAATTCAGGTTGTTCTGGAAGGGCACCGAGATGACCTTCGCGATGGGGTTTTGCACCAGCTGGGCCAGGTCCGGCCCGCCATCGGCCCATGCTGGGCCGCAATCGAGCGTCATCGCAAGGATCATGGAGCTCAGGGCAAGTGTTACTCGCACGCTGTGTGTCATTTTCAGGATATCCGGGGGCGCAGCCCAGGTAATGGAAAAAAGGAGCGGCAGGTCGTACCGACAACCTGCCGCCAGGAGTGAGGAGGACCCGAGGGGGCGAGTCTTCCTGGAGGCAGAGTCGGGAATAACGGGCGGCGATTCTTGTACGCGCCCTCACTTCAATTGCAGAAATCCGCGCATCCGAGTGAGAGCAACCGCCACTGCGCTCTCCCCCCGGAAGGGGGATATGCCGTGCAATGGACGCCACACAGTATGGGTCCATGGAACGACGACACAGCGGCCGGCGACGGGCGCGGGCGATTGCAATCAGCGCGCCCTGCGCCATGCTCACCTCGTGTCAGGGAGTGCTGGATCCGCACGGTCCGATCGGACTGGCCGAGCGGCTGATACTCACCGATGCCACGGTCGTCATGTTGGCGGTCGTGATCCCGGTCATCGTGCTGACGCTGGCATTCGCCTGGTGGTTCCGAGCCGACAATCATCTGGCCCAGTACACCCCGGACTGGGAGTACTCGGGTCGCATCGAGCTGATCATCTGGGCGATACCCGCGCTTCTCATTGCCTTCCTGGGCGGGATGGCGTGGATCACTTCGCACGATCTGGATCCGCCGAAACCCCTGGTCTCGAAGCAGACGCCGGTGGAGATCGAGGTGGTTTCGATGGATTGGCGCTGGCTTTTCATCTACCCCGGTCAGGCCATTGCGACCGTCAATCAACTGACGGTGCCCGTGGGAGTGCCGATACATTTCAGATTGACCTCCACCAGCGTCATGAACAGCTTCTTCGTCCCTCAGCTGGGCAGCCAGATCTACACCATGCCGGGCATGACGACGCAGCTGAATCTCGAGGCGGATGAGGCGGGGAGCTACAACGGACTCTCGGCACAATTCAGTGGTGCCGGTTTCTCGGACATGCGCTTCACGCTCAAGGCGGTCCCCGAGGCGCAGTACAACGAATGGCTCGCCGCGACCCGCACGGGTGGCGGGGCGCTGGACCAGGCCACCTTCACCGAACTGTCACGACCCTCGCATGCCGACGCACCGCTGAGCTTTGGAAGGGTGGATCCGGAGCTCTTCAGCATCGTGGCGACCGGCAAGATTGCGACGCGCTGGACACCCGAGGAGGCACGCTGACATGTTCGGCCGATTGAGTTGGGCTGCGATTCCGTTCGATCAGCCGATCATCATGATCACGGTTGCCACCGTCGGCATCGTGCTCGGGAGCGTGCTGGGGCTCGTGACCTTGAAGGGCTGGTGGCCCTATCTGTGGCGCGAATGGATCACGAGCGTCGACCACAAGCGCATCGGCGTCATGTACATGGTGCTGGCGCTGGTGATGCTGATTCGCGGCTTCTCGGATGCCATCATGATGCGCACTCAGCAGGCGCTCGCTGCGGGCGGCGCGATGGGGTATCTGCCGCCCGAGCACTTCGATCAGATTTTCTCCGCGCACGGCACGATCATGATCTTCTTCATGGCCATGCCCTTTGTGATCGGACTCATGAACTTCGCGGTGCCGCTGCAGCTGGGCGTGCGCGACGTCGCCTTCCCCGTCCTCAACTCCGTGAGCTTCTGGCTGACCGCCGCCGGCGTACTCCTGATCAACCTGTCGCTCTTCATCGGTGAGTTCGCCCGCACCGGGTGGCTGGCGTATCCCCCCTTGAGCGAACTGGCGTACTCCCCGGGCGTCGGAGTCGACTACTACCTGTGGTCGCTGCAGATCTCCGGTCTCGGAACCCTGCTATCGGGCATCAATCTGACCACGACGATTCTGAAGATACGGGCGCCCGGCATGGGCTACGCCCGGATGCCGGTCTTCTGCTGGACGGCCCTGGCCTCCAATCTGCTGATCGTCGCCGCCTTCCCCGTGCTGACCGCCACGTTCGCGATGCTGCTGCTGGATCGCTATTGCGATTTTCATTTCTTCACGAATGATCTGGGCGGCAATCCCATGATGTACGTCAGCCTGATCTGGATCTGGGGGCATCCGGAAGTCTACATTCTCATTCTGCCGGCCTTTGGGGTGTTCTCCGAAGTGGTCGCCACGTTCTCCGGCAAGCCCCTGTTCGGCTATCGCTCGATGGTGCTGGCGACCATGGCCATCTGCGTGCTGTCGTTCATCGTGTGGCTGCACCACTTCTTTACGATGGGCGCCGGCGCCGATGTGAATGCCTTTTTCGGCATCATGACCATGATCATCGCGGTACCGACCGGGGTGAAGATATTCAACTGGCTGTTCACGTTGTATGGCGGCCGTGTGCGCTTCACCGTGCCGGTCTATTGGACGCTCGGCTTCATGGTCACCTTCGTCATCGGCGGCATGACGGGCGTGCTGATGGCGATTCCGCCGGCGGACTTCGTGCTTCACAACAGCCTGTTTCTCATCGCGCACTTTCATAACGTCGCCATCGGGGGCGTCGTGTTCGGCGTCATGGCCGGATACAACTACTGGTTTCCGAAGGCGTTCGGTTTCAAGCTCAACGAACGGCTCGGCAAGGCGGTCTTCTGGTGCTGGTTCTTTGGCTTCTACCTCGCCTTCATGCCGCTGTACGCACTGGGACTCATGGGCGCCACCCGGCGCATGCAGCACTACCCGGATCTCAACTGGCAGCCACTGATGCAGGTGGCGCTGTCCGGCGCCGTGCTCATTTTCCTCGGAATCGTGCTGACCGGTGTGCAGCTGGCCGTGAGCATTCGTGCCCGGGGCCGCAACCGCGACCTGACCGGTGACCCGTGGGGCGGGCGCACGTTGGAGTGGGCGACTCCGTCGCCGCCGCCCGCGTGGAACTTCACCCGCCTGCCGCAGGTGGATCGCGGCGATGCCTACTGGGCGGCGAAGCAGGGCAGCGGCCCCGCGCTCGTGCCGGGCGCGGAGCGCCCCATCGGACCGGTGCACGTGCCGCGCAATACGCCGGTCGGGGTATTCGTGGCCTTCTTCGTCGTGATGCTCGGATTCGCGCTCATCTGGCGGATCGAATGGCTCGCGGTGCTGGGGCTGATCGGCGCGGTCGCAGTCGCCTTGTGGCAGGCCTGGCAGAAGGATCGGGAAATGATCGTGGCAGCGGATGAGGTCTCGAATTTCGAGCGGTTGAATGTACGGCGGCCCGCATGAGCGCGACAGCCGAGTCCCTGGGTGTCAATCCGGAAGTTCCGATCTCCCTCCAGGGGCCCGCGCCGGCGCGGGTGGTCGCGGGATTCGGCTTCTGGCTCTTCCTGCTGTCCGACATCATTTTGTTCGCGGCGCTGTTCGCGGCCTACGCCGTACTGTCCAGTGCGACGGCCGGGGGGCCCACCGGCGCCGAACTGTTCGACAAACGTCATGTCTTCATGGAGACGCTGTGCCTGCTGACATCGAGCGTGACCTGCGGTTTCGGTACCTTGGCGGTGACGCGCACCGATGCTCGGTCGGTCTATCTGTGGATGATTGCCACGTTTGCACTCGGCGTGGCCTTTGTCTGGATGGAGCTCAGCGAGTTCGTCGGCATGGTGTCGATGGGAGCGGGTCCCTCGCACAGCGCCTTCCTCTCGTCTTTTTTTGCGCTGGTCGGCACGCATGGATTGCACGTGAGCCTGGGACTGGCCTGGCTCGTCATCATGCTGCTGCAGATGTCGACCATCGGTTTCCAGCCGATGGTGGCGCGACGCTTCTTCTGTTTCGGATTGTTCTGGCACGCGCTCGATATCGTGTGGATCGGCGTCTTTAGCATCGTCTACCTGGGGGCTCACTGATGCAAACCGAATCTCCGGCGCAGGGCCACTCACCGGGCGTCGCGACCGGCAGTGATCCCCACCATGGGCGAAGCTATGTCATCGGGCTGGCGTTCGCGATCGTCCTGACCGCGGCGTCGTTCTGGGCTTCCTCCACACCCCTGGTGTATGCGCGCTCCCTGCCGATTCTGATCGCGGTACTGGCCGTCGCGCAGATGGGCGTCCATGTGGCCTTCTTTCTGCATGTCTCCAGCGCGCCGGATCAGGCGAACAATTTCCTTGCGCTGGCATTTGGTGTCTTCATCACCGCGCTCGTGGTGTTCGGGACCATGCTCATCATGGCGAATCTGAATCACAACATGGTCTCCATGGACCAGCTGATGCAGATGCAGCGCTGACCCGGACCCGAGGCGAAGGAGCTCCCGGACTCCATGCGTCGCCGCATCGCAATGTACTTCGCGTGGGATCGCGCGGCCGAGGCCGCGGCGCCTCTGGGCATCCTCGACAATCGATTCCCGGCTTTGTTTGAGGTGCGGCGCCTGTTCTGGCCGCGGTATGAGCCATTGGCGGACCCGCTTTGCTATGACCAGGGCATCGAGGGCTTCCTGGAACAGATCTTCCTGGCGAATTTCAGGCAGTTCACGCAGCGCGCACAGAGTTGGACCGGCTATCCGGTGCAGATGGTGCATCGGCGCTCGCAGGCGCAGGTGGCGCTGCTGGATGCGAAGTGGCTGTCGCGGATCGACACACTGATCATCATCAGCTTCGACGGCCCCCAGTCCTGTCAGCGGGCGACGACTTCGGAGCTGCGGACGATCGAGGAATTCCTCGATGATCCCGCCCACACCCTGTTCGTGTGCCCCCATCACGACATCGGCGACACCCACGACATGTCGGAGGACCAGGCGAATGCGCGCAAGCAAAGCGAGTTCGAACATCACGGGGACAAGGCGGTGCCGGGTCAGCAGCGTTTCGGAGGCTTTGCGCTGTCGTTGATGCGGGGCCTCGATCTGCCGATTCGGAATCGATTCGGACTGCGACCGGCACAGGCGCCGGATGGAACGCCGGCGCCGCTGGAACTGGCCGCCTTCGACCGGCGCGGCCTGCTGACGGGCGTGCGGACATTGAACGGGCACCCCCATCTGCCGCATTTCGAGCGCCTGGAAGGCAGCCGTGAGCTGCTCGAGGTATTGGTTCGGCAGACCATTGATCCGGGGGCGCCCCTGCACCCCTTCTCAGCGGCCGGCCACACGCAGTTCGATGCGATGCTTCAGGCGACGCCCGCCGCCGCGGCGGGGAGCCTCATCGTCGCCGATGCCACGGTGTGGAGTTCGGCGGCCGGGGGCCTGGAGTCGCTCGAAAGGCTGTGGTGCAACGTGGCGCTGGCGCCCTCGGTCAACTAGGGATTCTGGCCGTTTGGGTTCGCGCTGCGGCCCACGGCAAAGGCCAGGGCCGCCGCCGCCGAATGGGCCGCGGCGTGCGCATCCTCAACCTGTCGCTCGGCATCCGCCACGGCGTTCTCTTCGGTGGCCAGATCCGTATAGGTTCCCACTCCCTGCTGGTAGGAGGACAGTGCGGCCGAGTAGGAGGTATTGGCCGCCTGGCGCAGGGCTTCAGCGGCGTCATATTCGGCGAGGCCGGTGAGCAACTCGTCATAGGCCCGAACCACCTGCTGCGCCACGCCGTCCCGGGTCAACTCCAGATTGGCCTGCGACTCGCGCAGGCGCGCCCGCGCGATGGAGATGTGGTCGGCTCGCTCCCCGCCGTCATAGATCGGCAGGCTGAAGGAGAGCAGAAAAGTCTCCCCGGTACGGTTCACGGAGGAGGTCGGACCGCCGTCCGAACTCAAGGAGCCGATATTCTGGAAGACACTGGCGCTGAATCCAATGCTGGGACGGTAGGCGCGCTCCGCAGCCTTCAGCGACGCCTGCGCGGCATCGACGCTCCCCAGTGCGGCAATGATGTCCGGCCGATGCGCCAGGGCCGCATTCACGGTGGCCGCGATGCTCTCCTGGGGTGTACCGGGCAAGGTCAGCGGCGACCCGTCGACGACCTCGAGTGGCGTTGCGGCGGGAATGCCGACGGCGGCGATGAGATCGGCGAGCGCCGTGCGCGCGGCTCCCTCGGCTGCGGCGACGGCGTAGCGCGCCTGCGCGGACTGGCGCTGGGCCTGATGCAACGCGACCACCGTCGCCAGTCCGCGCTCGCGTTTGGCGGAGGTCGCGGTCTCGACGGTCTGGGCCGTGGCGAGCGACTTCTGGGCCGCCCGCAGGCGCCCGCGCGCCGCTCCGAGGGCAAAGTAGGCCTGCGACACGTCCAGGACCAGTTTGTGATGCACGGCCGTGAAACCGGCATTGGCCACGAAGGAGTCGGCCCGCGCCGCCGCAAGGTTCGCATCGCGACGGCCAAAGTCGAACAGCAGCCACTTGAGGGCGAGCGAAGGGATGATCTCGCGTGAATCGGAAATGAAATATCCCTTGCGAACGAGATTCTCGGGCACCGGCAGCGGCGTCTGCTCGAAGCCGCCGAGCGCCTCCATCGAGAGCTGCGGCAGATAGGCGCTCTCGGCCAGCCCGACTTCCGCGGCGGCGGCGCGGGCGGCTTCCCAGGCCACGCGGGTCTCGGCGTTCGAGCGTTGTGCGAGATCGATGAGTCCCGGCAGGTCGTAGGGTTTTGGGATCCACGGACTGCTGTCCGCCTGCAGCGAGGCCGCACGCTGAATCGCCGCCTCCGGGATCGACCACGGCTGCTCCGGTGCGGGGGGCGCCTGCGCGTGCAAGACACTCGCGGCGAGGCTGATCGCCAGCGCCACGGGTCCTGATACCGCTCTAATGCGCCGTCGCCGCGACACGCTCGACCTCCGTATACAGTTTGGAAGTGGCGGTCCCAGGCGTGGGCGCGAAGGCAGGCAGCGGCGGCGGGGCGCTGGCTTCGGCGGTCGCCCGACCCGCAGCGTCCAGCCAGTCGGCCAGCTTCGATGCTCTGCCTGCCTCTGCCTCATGCGCCCAAGGATCGCTGGTCACGATGAAGGTGGCGGCGGCCAGGCGCTCCACACTGCCCAGGGCAGGCAGATGGACCTGTCCCGGCAGCATCGCCAACTCGAACTGACTGAGCGATTCGAACTCGTCGGCCTGCGCCAAAGCGCCCAGGGCGTGGCGTCTGTTCGCGGCCCGCTGCGCCGGCGATCGCAGCAGCGCCGCAGCGGCCCGCAGTACCTCGGCCAGCGCCGCGCGCAGCCGGGTCAGCGCCGATTCGGGCCACAGTGTGCTGAATATCAGCGTGATGACGACGTTGCCCAACACGATTCCCACGACCCGGTCGCGCAGTACCGTCAGATCGGTCGCGGGCGCGTCCGTCTGCAGCAAGCCGAGAAAGAAGGCGAACGCGATCTGCAATCCGGCGTAGGAGAGACGCTCACTGCTGGTTGCCACCCAACCGGCGAACGATGCGACCACGGCCGTGAGCACACACAGCTGGCCGATATCCGTAAAGTGCGGCAGCACGAAAACGATGCACAGCCCGGCGATCAATCCCCCGACCACGGCTCCGGAGAGACGCTGCGACAACTTGTGGATGGTCTCGCCCAGGCTGCCCAGGGCCACGAAGAAGCACGTCACGATCGAGGTTCGAAGCCCGGGCCAGTCGAGCATGCTGTACACCGCATAGACGATCATCACCGCCAGTGTGGTTTTGAGCGCGAACTGCCAGTGCGCGGGGTTGCTCATGGCATCGGCAATGATCAACGGCCGACCCTGATGTTCGGCCTCGCCGCCGGTATGCGCGGGCTCCTGGTGCATTTCGCGCTGCAGAGCTTGCAGGGCATCGGTCGCGGCCAATCGCGCCGGCAGCTCAGAATCCGCAGCCGCGGGTACCGAGGGCAAGGTCGTGGCGATCGGTGCCGGGTCCGCCGGCACGGTCGGTTGCTCCAAGGATCTCAGGCACTGCCTGACCAGGATCGACAGACGATCACGCTCCGGCGCCGCAATGGGATCCGGATACTGTTCGAGAATCACCAGCAGCTCAAGCAGACGACAGATCGCAGCGGGGCTGCGAGCCTTCTCGATGAGCGGCTGCAGGATCGCCCGCCACTGCGACAATTGCCGGGCAACGTCCCCGTGCATGAGTCCGGCGTCGAGCTCCGTGAGCACCTTGCGCAGGCCGCGCTGGGCCACCGTGTTTTCACCGGGGCCGAAGAACAGATTGATCAGCACGGTGATGATGACGGGAATCACGACCACGACCCACAGCCACAGTGCGGTGCGCGTGAATTCCTCGGTGACGGGCAGCTCATCGATGACCGACTGCATGGTGACGACGATGAACCCGGCGAGGAATGACACCGGTCCGAGGGCAAAGGTGCGCACGCTGAACATCGCGAGAAAGGTGACGAGGGCCATCGCCGGCAGCCGGATCGCCGGCTCACCCAGGTCGATGAGCGAGAGTCCGATCGTGAACAGGACCGCCAGGGTGACGGCAATCACGCCCCCGAGCGCGGTAATGATGGTGGCCCTGCGGTCGTCCTTGCTCACGAGGAAGACCAGGTAGGCCATGTAGGCGGCCAGCGGGATGCGAAACACCATCGCAATCGCCACGGTCAGGGTGGTCGCGGCGGCGATTTGCGCGACCGCGAGACTGCGGCCTTCTCGTGGCGCGAGTTCCTGCGCAAGGAAGGTCGTGAAGGGGATGCGGCGGCCCGCCTCGCTAACGAGCGTCGCCATGATGAACCTTGACGGAGGCCGTCATGCCGACATGCATGGCCTCAGGGGGAGGGTGGTCAAGGTGAACCCAGACGGGAAATCGCTGCGCCACGACCACCCAGTCCAGGTCGCGTCCCACCTGCGGCAGGCCGGGTCCATCCTGATCCGTCGATTGAACGCCTGATCCCAGACTTTCGACACGCCCGCCGATGGCATGCCCGCTGTCCGCCATGGTCCACACCGTTGCCGTATCGCCCACCGCAATGCGCGGCAGTTCGGTCTCGCGAAAATCGGCGATGGCATACCAGGCATCGGACTTGATCAGACTGAAGAGCGGATGCCCGGGGAGCGCAAAGGTCCCTGCGGCGATCTGCAGGCCGACGACCACGCCGTCAAAGGGTGCGCGCAGAGTCGTCAGCTCGAGGTTGCGCGCCGCCAGCGCCTCGGAGGCCTCGGCTCCCTGCAGCTGCGCTTCGAGGCTGAGCGTGTCACCGATTGCCTGGTGGGCCTGCTTTGCATCCTTGGTGAGCGCATTCAGGGCCGCAAGTGCCGAAGACTCATTGGTTCGCGCCTCATCCAGCTGTTGCTGCGTGACGTACCCCGGGCTCACGAGCGGCTCCAGGCGCTGACGGGTGTCCTGGGCGTACTTGAGCTGCTCGGTCGCCCGCTGCACCTGGCTGTCGGCCGCGAGCGCGCCGGAGTTCTGCGACTGCACCTGGCGCCCGGTCAGGCCAATTTGCGCCTTCAGTGCCGCGACCTGCGCGCGCGCCTGCTCCAGCTGCATCTGGTAAGGCGCCGGATCAATCAGAATCAGCGGGCTACCCTTGGCGACCGGTTGATCGTTGCTGACGTAGACCCGCAGGATGCGGCCGCTGATCTCGGACGCCATGGCGGCGCTGTAGGCGAACAGGCGCGCATCATGCGTGCGCGGGCTGCGGTCGATCGCGAATACGACCCCGATCGCGAGGACCAGCGCCAGGATGATCGCGACGGCCGCGATGATCTTGCCACGGAGCGTAACGCCGCCGGGATGCGCGGTAGTCATGCGAGCCACAGCAGCCACAGGCCGAAGGTCGCGGCGCAGCCAATCGACAGCAGCACCAGGGGCGGCGCGGGAAGCTCGCCCAGCAGGCCGGTGGCTTTCAGCACGGCTCTCGCCAGCAGCGCCACCCCGAGCCCCACCAATGCGCAGATCATCCATGACGGGAAATACGAGCCCAGGATGTTGCGCGAGGGCGAGCCGCTGCACGCACACAGGCTGAACGCCAGCAGCAGTGAAATGAGGGGGCGTTGAAGAGGGCGCTCGGTCACGCCACCAGTGTGCGCAGTCCCCGGGACGCTATGGACTCCCCCTTTTGGGGGGACTTACAAAATGCCCAGGGCGCGCGCCCGAACCATGGCCCCGGCCCGATTGCGGACCTCGAGTTTGCTGTAGACGTTGTGCAGGTGCCATTTCAGGGTGCCCTCCGAGACGAAAATCGCCTCGGCGATCTCCCGATTGCTCAGACCCGAATCCAGGCGCTTGAGAATCGAGATCTCACGTTTGGTCAGAGTCTCCTGGCCCGCGGCGACCGCCGGGCGTGCACTGTGGGCGTCCTGTTTGCTCAACGTCTGTTGCAGCTGCCGCGCCAGCGGGGCGGCCTCGGACCCCTGCAGGCGTTCCGGATCCATCCGATCGATCATCGCCGCGAACCCGGGACCCTCATCCAGGAACACGCGCAGGTACTGGCGGGGGGCCGCGAGGGTCAGGGCCTCCAGCAAGTCTTTCAGTGCACCGGGCCCATCGCCGCCGCGCTGGTGCGCCAGCGCCCGCAGCAGCAGCAGCTCCACCAGGCGGTGTGCCAGGCCGAGGTGTCGGGAACGCTCGATCGCGTCGCTGACCGCTTCGATGACGCGTTTCGGTGCCTGCTGCCACAGGTACCGCGATGCCGCGCGGACGGCCTTGTCCGACAGCAGCTCGGGCTCGTGGTCTGGCGCGGGCAGTTCACTGAACCCAAAGCGGGTGGCGACCAGTCGTGCTTCGTCAAAGCGCCCGGCGCGCGCCCGGCCGGCGCACTCCTCGGCGGCGAGCGTAACCGTGACCCGTCGCAGCACCCGATGCTCGCCCACCTCCTGGCCTTCCCTGAGAATCGCGATCGCGCTGGCTTCATCGCCGCGCAGGCGCTGCAGTCGCGCCTGCGTCAAATAGGCGACGATGACCGCGTCGGCGTGGCCGTACTCATTGACGCCGTTCATGGCGAGTTCAATCTGCTCGACGGCACGCCCGATGTCATCGGATTCGTAGGCGATGCCGGCCAGCAGGGCGTGGAACAGGCTGGCATGAGCCGGGTGGCCGTGCAGTTCGCGCTCCACCAGTTCCAGACCCTTGTTGCAGGCAAATCTGGCCTCGAGGTAACTGCCGCGTTTCAGGAGAAGGACGGCCTCGAGATAGTTGGTCCAGGCCAATGCGTAGAAGCCGTCGGCGCGCTCGAGCCATTGGCGGGTTTCATCGATGACCGCAAGACCGCGGGCGATCTGGGCCGTTGATTTGTGGCCGAAGGCGAGCACATTGCCCATCACGCCCCTGCGTACCAGCGAGGCCTGCGGCCAGCTCGCAAGCCACGCCGCCGCCAGTTCGCCGCCGCGCTTGCCTTCATCGCGCAGGCCCGTGGCCATGGCCGTCTGCAGCTCGACCGCACACTGCAATTCCGTGATCACGGGGGTCGCGCAGGCCGACTGCGCCACCAGGTTTTCCAGCAGCTGCTGCAGACGGTAGATCTGTGCCTCGTATTCGCGATGGCGGGAGTAGAACGAGAGCGCGAAGGCGTACTGAATGCGGATCACCGGATAGCGATCGACGAAGGCTTCCGGCAGGGCGTTCATCCAGCGCAGGATGGTCTGATGATAGCCGCGACGGAACACCAGTTCCTCGACGCTGTCTGCGACCCACTTCGTCGCCTGCTCCCAGTCGCGCGCGCGGATCATGCAGTTGACGGCTTCCTCGAGATGGCCGTTGGCGTGCAGCCAGTTTGCTCCGCGCAGCAGACAGTCACTGGCCTGGGCCGGTGCCGAGTGCACAAAGCGCTCACGAAAGAACTCGCCCACGAGGTGGTGGAAGCGCACCCAGGTCGCGGATCGATCCAGGGGGATCAGGAACAGGTTTTGCGTCCGCACGGCCCGCAGCTGCTCATCGGCGTCATCGGTTTCGGTCGCGGCGGCGGCCAGCGGCGCGCAGATGCGATCGAACATCGCGATGCGAAACACAAAGGCTCGCGTTCGATCATCCATCCGCGCCAGGACCACGTCGCCCAGATAATCCACCAGGCTGCTGTCGGTGCCGGCGAGGTGCTCGATGAAGGCGGCCTGTTTGGCCGTGTCCGCCAGCGCCATCGCGACCAGTTCCAGCGCCGCCGGCCAGCCCTCGGTCTTTCTGAGCAGTCGTTGCAGGTCCTTTGCGGAAAGGTCGCGTCCCAGCCGGCTGCGACAAAACTGCATGACCTCCTGATTGTCGAATTGCAGCTGGTGGATCCCAAGCTCCAGCAATTGCCGTCGTATCCGCAGCCCGCTCAACCGCAGATGCGGGTCTTCGCGACTGCCGATCACGATCTGGAACGAGGCCGGTGCGTAGTTGACCAGCCAGTCGAGACTCTTCAGGACCTCCGGCTCGTCGACCGATTGCAGGT
>Ga0210391_10001522_pt1 | contig 20982 bp, 24 predicted proteins | sample IncBWC12OmetaG_FD_160573 | JGI IMG/M metagenome (GOLD analysis project Ga0210391, IMG submission 160573) | Forest soil microbial communities from Barre Woods Harvard Forest LTER site, Petersham, Massachusetts, United States - Inc-BW-C-12-O ...
TGCATTCCCAAGCGCCGCTGTACGCTACCTGTCGGTTGCGGGAGCCGTGGTCGGCGCCGCGGGGGGTATTGTCTACTGGCTCGGAACGCAGTTTTGGCCGAGCAGCGTCGCCGTCGCCTTGTCCATGCTCGCAACCTCGGCGATGGCGCGCCGCACGGGCGGGAACGCCTCCGGGCTTCCGGCCTTCGTGTTGGGCGTATTGCTCAAGTACAGCTTGTTGATGGCCCTGTCGGCCGCCAGCCTTCCGTTTGCGGTGCCGCCCAATACCGCGCTGGGATTGATCATGATCTGCGGTCACGCCGCAAGCTGTGCCCTGATCGCCCCGCTAATCCCCTCACCGGCCGCAACCTCACCCGGGCCTCCGTCGATGGCCGATGTCACATTTGCCCTAGGCACAGGCATCGCGCCCGCGGCTCTGCTGGGCATTCCCGGCCTCATCGGCGCGGCCGCCGCGATCGTGGCCCGCGCGGCGTATGGTGCCTGGCTCAAGCGCACCCGCAGCGCCATTGTCGGCGCGGATCTATACGCAGCACAGTTTCTGAGCGAAGTCTGCTTTTATCTGGGTGCGCTCGCGAGTTGGGCCTACGTTTGAAAGAGGCCCGCCGGTACCGGTGCGCCTCACCATCCCGCAGCCGGCGGATAAGTGATCGCACATTGCGCCATGACGTCAGCCGGCAGCACCGCGCCCGACATCGCGATGCCTCCGGCAACGCTGTAGTAATGGGCACCCGCGGGGCTCGTGAATATCATCGCATTGCCACAGTGCGCGCCCGCCGGCACGGCGGCGCCGGCGGATTCGATCGCTCCCTCGGACGATAACTTATAGACGGTCTCCGCGGTGTGCGTTGCCATCTTAGGAAGCCACAGTTGCAGCAGATCCTTGATGACCGCCTGCTGCGCGCTGGTGAAGTTGCTGCCGCCGCCGACGAGACAAGAGTTCCAGAAAGCGATGCCGAACATGGCGACCGATTCGGTCGATGAGGAGATCCCGCACATGTTGACGGGCGAGACGGCGGGATCCCACGCGCCGATCGTATAAGTGAGGCCCTTCGACCATTCGTAGCACCAGAGCAGAGTGACAATCGTCTGATCCGTGGCGACGCCCACCGCGACGTTCGACACCCCCGCGGATGCCACATAGTCCCCGGGATTGCAGAGAGGCTGCGGCTGAGTTGTACCCGCCGAGGCGTGGCCGGACCAAAACAAGGCGAGCAATAGGGTGAGCGACAGCAGCAGACGTATCATGTGTGGGATCCTGGTGAAGTGAACCATGGTGGGGCGCAGGATCATGCTAAATGCGTTGGCCGGACTTTTCACGGTGGCTCCTTATACGGACAAAAGCAGCACAGCACATGATCCAGGCGCCGGCCCGCCCTCGCGCTTCCTGCAAGCCTCTGTAAAATAGGGCCCACATCCGATAATAAAGAGGCTCCCATGAAACTCGCCCTGCTGTATTCCTGCACACTGCTGCTCGCCAGCGCATTCACCGCCGCCCGGGCGGATACCCGCGCCGATATCGATCGGCTCGAAAAGGATTTCAACGCCGCCTACGCCGCCAACGATCTGGACAAGTACTTCGGCTACTATTCGGATGATGCGGTTTTGTGGTTTCCCGAAGGCCGCACCGACGTTCCGAGCTACAAGAAAATGTGGACCGCGTACATCAAGAGCGGAGCGCAGCTCAAATCGGCCGAGCTGTCGGACTATCACGTCAAGATCAGTCCGCAAGGCGACGCGGCAACCGCCAGCTACCTGCTGCGCGTAAAGACCCTCGAGGCGAACAAGAAGATGACGGACGAACTCTTCCAAGAAACTGACGTCTGGTACAAGGCCGCAGGCGGCTGGAAGGTCGCCCACGTGCATTATTCGAACGCGCCCGCCCCGACGGCTGCGCCCGGGCACCCGTAGCCGCGCAATGCAGCATCGAACCTTGGGGTCGGCGCTCGCGCGCCTATCGCTGCCCATTCTCACGCGATTGGATCCGGAATTGGCTCACGACCTGGGGCTCGCGGGGTTGCGAGTTTTGAGGCCGCTACTGCCGGCGTTCGATCCGCCGCAGGGTCTGTCGGTGCACTGCCTGGGCTTCAAGTTCGCCCACCCGGTCGGCTTGGCGGCGGGCTTCGACAAGAACGGAGATGCCCTGGATGCACTGGGGGCGATGGGTTTCAGTCACATCGAACTCGGCACTGTGACCCCGCGGCCGCAGCCGGGCAACCCTCGCCCACGAATGTTCCGGATTCCGGACCGCTGCGCGCTCATCAACCGCATGGGATTCAACAACAAAGGTGTCGACCATCTGGTCGCGCGCATGTCCCGCAGCCGCTACCGGGGTATTCGCGGCATCAGCATCGGAAAGAACTTCGATACGCCGATCGAGAACGCCCAGGACGATTACCTCACTTGCCTGCGCAAGGTCTACGTCCACGCGGACTACGTCGCCGTCAACATCTCCTCGCCCAACACCGCGCGGTTGCGCGAGCTGCAGGCGCCCGATGCCCTGCAAAGAATTCTGGGCGCGCTGCTGGCAGAGCGGGCCCTACAACAGCAGCGCTACGGCAAGCGCGTGCCGCTGCTGGTCAAAGTGGCTCCGGACCTTGGCCCGGAACAGATTTCCGCGATCGCGGCGGATTTGCGCGCGCTCGAGATCGACGGCGTGATCGCCACCAATACCTCGATCGGCCGCGACACCCTGGGCGATACCGCGATTGCCGCCCAAACGGGGGGCTTGAGCGGCGCGCCGCTGCATTCCCTGTCGGTGCGGGTGATCGCGCAACTGCGATCTGAATTGGGCCCGAACTTCCCCATCGTCGGCGTCGGCGGTATCGTCGATGCCGGGCATGCTCAGACCACGCTGCGGGCAGGTGCGAACTTGATACAGATCTACACGGGCTTCGCCTATCGGGGGCCGGCGCTTCTGGAAGACATCCTCGGTGCCCTGCCCCATGATTGACCAGGCCACGGTCGAGCGGTTTCAGCGCGACGGCGCGGTGTGCCTCCGGCAGTTGTTTCGCCCGGAGGAGATCGCGTTGCTTCGCGCCGGCATCGACGAGAATCTTAGCAATTTGAGCCCGCGCGCCAAGGTGGCCAGCGGTGCGGACGATCCGGGCCGGTTCGTCGAGGACTTCTGTAATTGGCAGGACAATGCCCTGTACCGGCGCTTCATCTTCGACTCGCCGCTGGCCGAGACGGCGGGCAGGCTGATGCAAAGCACGAGCGCGCGTCTCTACCACGATCATATGCTCACCAAGGAGCCCGGCACCCGGCAGCCGACGCCGTGGCACCAGGATCAGCCCTACTACAATATCGACGGCAGACAGAACGTCAGTTTCTGGATCCCCGCCGATCCCGTGAATCGCGAATCGACCCTGGAATTCGTGGCCGGTTCGCACTTGGGGCCCTGGCTGATGCCGCGCTCCTTCATGGACGCGCAAGCCAAGTGGTTCCCCGAGGGCAGTCTCGCGGATCTGCCGAATATCGAGGCCGCCCGCGACGCCTATCCCATTCTCGGCTGGGAGTTGCAGCCCGGCGACGCCGTCTGCTTCCACATGCTCACCCTGCACGCGGCGCAGGGCGTCTCCGGCCCGAATCGCCGCCGCGTCTTCTCGGTACGATTTCTCGGCGATGACATTACCCACGCGCCGCGCCGGTGGCGCACTTCGCCGGAATTTCCGGGCCTGAGCGACGAACTGCCCGCGGGCGTGCCGATGAATGACCCGCGCTTCCCGGTGCTGTGGCGCGCGGCATGAATCACCGGGTGACATGGGCGGTGTTCATCGCACTGCTCGCGTTCGCGATTATTTTCGTGATGAACACGGTATCGGCGCTGCCGCCCATGGTCGCTTCGCACTTCGACGCGGCCGGAAACCCCAACGCCTTCATGTCGCGCAGCGGGTACACCCGCTTCGCACTATGTCTCGTCTTCGGTCTTCCGCTCGGGGTGGTGGCCATCCTGACCGCCGTTTACTCGCGGGCCGTGGACCTGAAGCTGCCCAATCGCGACTACTGGCTGGCGCCGCAGAGAATCGGCCGCACCCGCGCGTTTCTCGTGGCGCATGGAGTGTGGTTCGGATCCTTGCTGGTGGTGCTCGCCTGTTTCGTTCACTGGCTGGAATTGGCCGCGAATCGCGCGCAACCGCCGCATCTATCGAACTCGATGTTCGCCGCCGTCATGATCGCGTTTCTGCTGGCAACGGCGGCGTGGATCGGCGCGCTCATGGTCGCGTTCCGCCGTCCCGTCGATGGCTAGATCGCTACGTAGCGTAGATAGCATGTAACCATCATTGCGGCACGCGCTGCCAAATGGAATAGGCAACAGTGCCATTGCCCGACGCACTCGCAGGCACCGAATAGGTCAATGTGTCGTCTTTGAGCGTGTAGTTGCGAACCTGCTCAGTCCCTTCCCAATTTGGATAAACGGCCGTTTCAATCTTGAATATCAGCTTGCCGTTGACCGGATCAACCACTACGCGACCGGTGTTGGTGCTCGCACCCAACACGGCCTCGCGATATTCTTCAGGCGTCCCGCGTCTCTTGTCACCCGAGGTAAACTTGGGCCTGCTGGGGCGGAAAATCTGTATTGAATAGCGTCCAACCTTGTCCACCATCATCAGTCCGTTGGGATGTTCGCCGTAGTTCGTGGTGCGCGTACCATCCGCAAGGATCTCGTAGGCGGAGGTCATGATCCAAGTGCCTTCCAGCGAAAGTGGTTGTGCTTCGTTCGTCATGGCAGATGCTCCAATCATCAATAGAGCGGCGGCGATCCCGATCAAACTCTTGCTGGCGCGCAATTGGAACGACATCGTGTTTCTCCGTGTTAAAATGCTGAAACCCGTTCAATAGGTTACCGATGGTACCTTATTCGTGTAACCTGTCAAGTAAGTTACGGACGATCGTCAGTGAACGACGATTGGCCTATGTGGGTGAGCCGAGATGAAAAATGAGAAACCAGAGATCCGCGATGGATTTAAGTTTCGCGCCGGGCATGTGGCACTGGATTTTCCCGCCACGATGGCGGCACGACTCAAGCCCTCACCGCGGGAGCTATTGGCCCATCCGAGCGATTTGGGCCGGTGGCTGAGCGCAGCCGGAATGGCCGACGAAATGCCCGAGGTGACGCAATCCGATCTCTCTCTCGCGAGAATCTTGCGGGAAAGCATCTACAGTTTGGCTCTAGCACGCATTCATCGCAAAGCTTTGCCCGATGAAGCGCGCCGCCGGCTAAACCGGATCGCCGCAGAGGCATCTGCGGTTCCGCAACTTGCCAAGGACAGCCGGATTCACTATTCGGGAAAGTCGCGCAGCTTCCTCATCAGTATTGCGCGTGACGCCATAGTCTTGTTCGGTTGCGAAACGAGTGAGCGGATACGTCAATGTGAAGGCGAAACTTGCGCGTTACTGTTTCTCGATACATCGCGCTCGGGCGATAGACGCTGGTGTTCCATGGCGGGCTGCGGCAATAAGGCCAAGGTGGCTGATTTTCGCCGCCGTCAGCGTTTGAATCCTTAATTTATACTACGGCGGTGCTCCGGTGGAGTCGTAGTGCAGGTCGCGAACTGCCACAACTGCACCGAGATTACCGGGCGTGCGCCGGTATCCGGACAGACCGGTGGTCTCAACATACTTAACGTACTCATCTCTCCGGGCGCGCCGGATTTCCGCACGCCATTCTCGTAGTATCGCCATTGATCTTGCTACTTGCGCAGCACCGCCGTGAGATTGATCTCCGAAACGCCGGCCAAGGCCTTCGACAGGGGGCAGTTCTGCTTGGCGCCGGCGGCCAGCTTCTGGAATGCCGCCTCGTCGACGCCCGGCACCGTCGCCTCCAGCCGCAGATTGATGCGATCGATGAAGAACCCGCCGTCTTTCATCGCCAGTCGCACGGCGGCCTGAGTATCGACGGCTGCACTCTCGAATCCCGCCGCATCGCAGGCAAACGAGAAGGCCATAGTGAAGCAGGCTGCATGCGCAGCCGCCAGCAGCTCCTCCGGATTCGTGCCGCGGCGGTCATTCTCGAAGCGGCTGGCGAAGCCATAGGGGTAGGACTTCAGGGCGTCGGTTTCGGTGCTGATCCTGCCGACTCCCTTCTTGCCCCGGCCCTCCCAGTGAACGTTTGCGGTCTTGTCGGTCATGAGGCCTCCGTTGACTCAGTAATGGGGTAATGGGATGAATTCGGTCTCACCGGGCACTTCGGGGAATTGCCGCCGCTCCCATCGCTCCTTGGCGTTCTCGATGCGCTCGTACGAGGAGGCGACGAAATTCCACCAGATGTGCCGCGGCGTGGGAAAGCGCTCGCCTCCCAGGAGCATGGCTCGAGTATCGCCGACCGCACGCACCACGGATTTCTTCCCGGCCTCGAGCAGGACGAGTTGACCCACCGTCACCGCGGTCGCACCCACCTCGAGCCCGCCCTGCACCACATAGATCGCCCGCTCCATCGCGTCGGGAGGGACCTCGAACGTGGCTCCCTGCGCGACCTGCGCGTCCACGTACAGTGTGGGCCACAGCGTGGCGACGGGGGAGCGCATTCCGAAGGCCTCGCCGACAATGACCGTCAATTTGACGCCATCGCCTGCATGCGACGGGAGTGACGACGCCGGGTAGTGCTCGAAACTCGGCTCTTCGTCCTCCTTCCCGTCGGGCAACGCCACCCAGCTCTGAATGCCATGCACGTACTCACCCGACGTTCGCGCCGCACGCGGAGTTCTCTCGGAGTGCGCGATACCGCGCCCCGCGGACATCCAATTGACGTCGCCCGGCAGGATTTCGCGCACCGTGCCCAAGCTGTCGCGGTGTTCCAGGGAGCCGGCGAACAGGTAGGTGACCGTCGCGAGCGCAATGTGCGGATGCGGCCTCACGTCGATCCCGAACCCGGGCGCGAATTGCGTCGGTCCCAGGTGATCGAAAAAAATGAACGGCCCGACCATCTGCCCGCCCTCGTAAGGGAGCACTCGGCGCACTACAAAACCGCCGAGGTCACGTTCGCGCGAACCAATTACTCGTAAGGTGCTCATGTCGCCAATTTAGCTGTTCTCATGGACGATCGCCATCGCACGCGCCACCTCGTGCTGGGCCTCCTCGATGTGGCGCATCACGCGCAGCTGCAGCGCTTGGGCGTCGGGCTCGACTTCCTCCCCCGAGACATGGCGCTTGGCCCTGTCCAGCAGATCCATCGCCTTGTGAAAGCGGCCGTTGCGCACCAGGTGCGAATCGGCCGGCACGTGATTTTCGGTGTCGCTGCCGTTCGTGATGGCCGCATGCTTGATCTCGTTGATCGCCCTGTCGATCTCGAAGATGGCGCGCTCGGCCTGGTGATCCACGGGTTCGTTGCCGAAATGTTCGAGGTGCTGGCGCGCATCGCGCAGCTCGCTGAGCGCCTGCAGATACTCGGGATGTCTGCCGGAGTCGTCGGCCCAGGTGGGGGTCGCGGCGAACAGCGCGAAGGCGGCGGCAGCGGCGAAATGCAGCATTCTGGCATGCAAAGTTAAGTCTCCTGCCGGCGAGAGCCGAGCGTCGATGCGCACAATGATAGAATTCATCCCCCGCAAAAGAAACTAGAACAGGATGTGGCTAATGCCTGCAGAAATCGATGGTTGCTTGCGCTTTCGTCGCGTGGCACCCTCCTTTGCCGCCGCCGCTCTCTTCATCGCCGGGGCCGTCCGCGCCGCGCCGCCGCCGGAGCTGATTCTGTTTCACGGCCGGATACTCACGGTGGACGCGCAAGATTCGATCGCCGCAGGCGTGGCGATTCGCGACGGGAAAATCGTCGCGCTCGGCACCGACCGCGAGATTCTGCGCCTTGCCGGCCCCACCACCCGCCGTATCGATTTGCACGGCCGGACCGCGACGCCGGGGCTCATCGACAGCCATGCGCACATCGCCGACGGCGGAGTCGGGGAGCTGTATCACGTGGATCTCAGCGACGCCTCGAGCGTCGCCGAGGTGGTGCGGCGCGTACAAGCGCGGATTGCGGCGCTGAAACCCGGCGAATGGCTGCTGGGCGACGGCTGGGACGAGGGCAAACTCGCCGAGCGGCGCTATGTCACCGCCGCCGATCTCGATCCGGTCTCCGCGCACAATCCGGTGTGGTTGACTCACACCACCGGGCACTACGGCACGGCCAATTCGGCGGCGCTCAAGCTCGCGAAGATTTCCGCGGCCTCCGAGGATCCGCCTGCCGGCACCATCGACCGCGACGCCGCCCGCGCTCCCACCGGGGTGTTGAAGGAATCGGCGCAGGACGCGGTGATCAATCTCATTCCGCCGCCGACGGCACTGCAACAGCGCAACGGCATACTGAAGAGCATCGATGACCTGCACCGCGAGGGCGTCACCGGGGTCAAGGATCCGGACATCGGTCAACCGGTGTGGGATGCGTATCGCGAACTGCTGCGCGAGGGTAAGTTGTCGGAGCATGTCTGTGTGCTGTGGCACGCGGGCAGCACACTGGCCTCGGCCCAGGCCGCGCTTGCCTCGATACAGAGGGCACCGCGGCCGCCGCAATCGCTGGGGGACGGCCGCCTCCTGTCCTGCGGTGCGAAGATATACATGGACGGCAGCGGCGGCGGGCGCACGGCGTGGATGACGCAGGAATGGCACAAGAATTCCACCGATATCGACCGGGGTAACTTCGGCTACCCATCGACGGATCCCGAGGTCTATCGTCAGATGGTCGCGCTCTTCCACCGGGCGGGCGTGCACGTGGGAACTCACGCGGTCGGCGACCGCGCCATCGATTGGGTAGTGGACACCTATGCGCAAGTGCTGGGCGAAACGCCGACCGTCGGCCTTAGGCACAGCATCATCCACGCCAATATTCCGAGCGACCACGCCCTCAAAACCATGGCCGAGTTGCAAGCGCGCTACGACGCCGGATATCCGGAAGCGCAGGCGCCCTTCATGTGGTGGATCGGCGATACGTACGCCGGCAACTTCGGACCCGAACGGGCGTTGCGCCTGGTGCCGCTCAACACCTACCTGAAAATGGGCATTCGCTGGGGCGGCGGCTCCGACTACCCGGTCACGCCGCTGGCCGCGCGCTATGGACTCTGGGCGTCGGTGGAGCGGGAAACGCTGAAGGGCACCTACGGGGCGCATCCCTTCGGCACGGCCGAATCCGTCGACATTCACGCGGCTCTGCGTTCATACACTGCGTGGGGTGCGAGGCAGCTGTTCCTCGAGGACCGCATCGGGTCGCTCGAGGTCGGAAAAGACGCCGATATCGCGGTCTGGGACCGCGACATGTACACGATGCCGGCGGCGCAACTGCGCAATTTGAAATGCACCATGACGCTGTTTCAAGGCCGGGTGGTGTACGACTCGAAGCGCCGGTAACGATGCTACCTGCGCCCCCGCAGCACTGGCGCGCCTAGGAGAGATGCGATATGGCCAAGAAGAGCAAACACTCAGTGACCCGCGACGAAGCGGAGGCCGCCGTGCGCACATTGCTGCGCTGGGCCGGGGATGATCCTGCGCGCGAAGGCCTGAAGGAGACTCCAAAGCGCGTCGTCAACGCCTATACCGATTGGTTTTCGGGATATACGATCGATCCGGGGGCGTATTTGCGCCGTACCTTCGAGGAAGTCGAGGGGTACGACGAAATGGTGGTACTGCGCGATATCGGTTTCGAATCATTCTGCGAGCATCACATGGCGCCCATCATCGGGCGCGCGCATGTGGGTTACCTGCCCACCGAACGGGTGGTCGGCATCAGCAAGCTGGCGCGCGTGGTCGATGGGTATGCGCGGCGCTTTCAGGTGCAGGAAAAGCTCACCGCGCAAATTGCCGCGTGCATCGACGAGGTTCTCAAACCCCGCGGTGTCGGGGTCGTCATCGATGCGGTCCATCAATGCATGACGACACGCGGTGTCCACAAACGCGGCGTCTCCATGATCACCAGCAAAATGCTCGGCACCTTTCGAGCGAATCCCAGCACCCGCGCGGAGTTCCTGCGGTTCATCGACATCGAGGGCCGCGCTCAACGCTGATCAGCTCCGTTTACGCTCCACGACGGCGCGCACGGGCATCAGCTCGACCGAAAAGCTGTACTTGTGCTTCTCACCGGGCTGCAGCGCGCCGACTCCGACCACTTGACGCGCGACCTTCTCGCCGCGCTCGTTGGTGATCGAAACCACGACGCAGTATTCGCAACTCTCGTCCCGCACCGCATGACGGATCGAGCCCACGATCCGCATCGCCGATACCGCGCCGGTCTGCGGCTCCGCATTCGCGGAGCTGAAGCGCAGATGATGCTGGCAGCCGGGACAGATATTGGCGCTTTGCAGGACGACCGCTTTGCAGTGCGGACAAATCCGTGTCGCACCCAACGGTCCGGCCCGAACGACGCTCATGTAGCCTAGCTGCCGCTGCCCACCAAGCCCGGCTTGATCTTCACCTTCTCGTCTTCCCAACCGAATTCGACGTGCCCGCGCATGCGCGAACCCGCGGCAACCGTGATCGATCCGGCCTTGACGTCGCCCACGATGACGCCGCCCTCCTGAACATCGACCCGCTTGGCGTTTTCGATGTTGCCCTGAAGCTCGCCGCCGACCACGACGATTGCGGCCAATACTTGGCCGGTCAAATGGGCTCCCGACTCAATGCTGAAGTTGCCGTCGATGCGCACGTCGCCCTTGAATCGTCCCGCCATGCGCACATTTCCCGAACCTTCGATTTTGCCTTCGATGTTCAGATTGGCCGCAATGACGGATTCTCCGCCCTCCGCTGAGGTCTTCGGGGTGGGGCGGCGCGGCGAAACCGCCAACGCCGGATCACTCGCGGCGCGTTCCGCAGAATTCCGTTCCGGTGAACTTCGCTCCGGCGGCGGCGCCGTCGAGGGGACTGCTGGGCCCGCATTGGCGGGCGTGGGTTTTTCGTTCCAAAGCGCCATGAGTTAGCTCTCCGCTGACAAGGTGACTAAATCCTACACACTAACGCTGAAAAATGTCATCGGACTACTGTCTTTGATTGGAGACGCCCAAGGCGGCCTGAGCACTCCCCTACCGGTGCGGGGCCGCGCCCCTTAACGCGCGCCCTGTGAGCCGCCCGTTACGCGGCGGTGCACATCGGAATTTGCGCGAGCCGAGTCCAGCAGGCCGCACACCTCGCGTACCCCCTGCAAGATGCGCGGCGACATCCGGCCGATGAGCGAGGGATCCACCGTGTACACGTGGTGCAGGCGTACTGCGCTCAGGTTGGCGAAAGCGCCCCAGTCGGCCGTTTGCCGCGCGCCCTCGGCGCCGGTGGCGCCGATGAGGATCACGTCGGGGTCGCGGGCGAGCACGGCTTCCTTGTCGATGGCGGGCGCCAGGGTGCTCAGATCGGCGAACACATTGTCGCCGCCGCACATGGACAGCACCTCGGTCACCACGTGCTCGCCCGACAAGGTGTACAGAGGCCGGTCCCAAACCTGGAAGAAGACCTTGAGCCGCGGGCGCGCCGCGTACTGCGAACGGAGCTGCGCGAGTTCCGTCCGGTAGCGGGCAGCGGCCGCCGCCGCCGCCTGCCCGGTGCCGGCGAGACGGCCGAATTCGAGCAGCGTTGCGCCGATATCGTCCAGGCGGCGCTGCTCCGTGACATACAGCTTGAGATTCAGCCGTTCAAGCTCCGCCTTGCGGCTCGCGGGGGTACCCGAGTCCCACAACACGACGAGCGTGGGCTTGAGCTTGAGCAGCGCTTCGACATCGAGTGCCGCGGGCTCGCCCACACGTGCGATCCCGGCGACCGCCGGCGGGTAATCGCTGAGATCGTCGACGCCCACGACGCGGCCGCCGGCGCCGGCGGCGAACAACAGCTCCGTGATGTGGGGGCTTAAACTAATGATCCTCGGCTCCGTTTCGGCTCCCACCGACCGGTACGGCCAGGCGAGCACCAGGCCCGCGAGGAGCGCGAGCGCCGAATTCCAGGGACAGGTGTACCGGATCGCCATGTTGGCATCGACTATAATGCGGCTTGGCACCAAATGGGACGAACCCTTGTTTCAAGAACTCAAGCAACTGAGCCCCGATTCGATCCTGGGGCTGATGGGGAAATTTCGAGCCGATCCCTCGCCTACCAAAGTGGACCTCGGTGTGGGCGTGTACCGCGACCTGTCCGGCAATACCCCGGTGCTCGCCTGTGTGCGCCGGGCCGAGGCGGAGATCTTGGCGGCGCAAACTACAAAGTCCTACGTGGCCGCGGCGGGCCGCGAGGAATTCAACCGGGCGGTCGAGGAGTTGGTCCTCGGGTCGGCGCACGCGGCTCGCCGCGAACGGCGCGTGCGCACGGTACAGGCGCCCGGCGGCTGCGGCGCTCTGCGCCTGGGCGCGGAATTGATTCGCGCGGCCGCCCCCGCCGTCACGGTTCACATCAGCGATCCGACCTGGGGCAATCACACGCCCCTGCTCGGTAGTTCGGGTCTGCGGCTCGAGCGCTACCCCTACTACGATACCGCCGCGAACGGTCTGCGCTTCGAGGCCATGCTCGAGCGGCTGGACCGCGCGGCGGAAGGGGACGTGGTCTTGATCCACGCCTGCTGCCACAACCCCACCGGCGCGGATCTCGATCCGGGCCAGTGGCAGGCGCTGGGTCAGCTGTTGGGGCGCCGGCGCCTCGTTCCATTGCTGGATCTCGCCTATCAGGGCTTTGCCGTCGATCTGGAGGCCGACGCTGCGGGCCTGCGCCTGATCACCGAGCAGGTTCCCGAATCGCTCGTCGCCATTTCATACTCGAAGAACCTGGGTCTGTACCGAGAACGCGTGGGCGCCTTGATCGCGATCGGGGAGAGCCCGACCCGCGCCGACGCCATGCTGAGTCATGTGCTGCAAATCGCGCGCGGCATGTACTCGATGCCGCCCGACCACGGCGCTGCAATAGCCGCACATATTTTTGGGAACGCGGCGCTCAAGAAAGAATGGATCGAGGAGCTCGACCGGATGCGGACCCGGATTTCCGACATGCGCACGTTGCTCGCCCTCGAGCTCGGCCGGGCGGCGGGGGCCGGGACGTTCGATTTCATCCGAGCTCAGCGCGGCATGTTCTCCCTGCTCGGCGTTTCCCCCGAGGTCGTGGAGCGCCTGCGCGACAAGCACCACATCTACATGACTTCCGACAGCCGCATGAACCTCGCCGGCATCATGCCCCACAACGCGACCTATGTGGCCGAGTCCATAGCCGCCGAACTTCCGAGATCTCAGTCTTCTGCCCGCGCAGCGCGTTAGCGGACGGGGTCGCATCGACCTCGTAGATTCGGCGCGTAGCGCCTGGAAATACTAGTTTCCGAGGGCCTGGCTGAGTGCCGCGACCTCGGCGGAGGATTCGCGCATCACGGCCTGCGTCTTCTCCTCGGTCAAGCCGATGCGCTTGGCGGCCGGCAGGCCGTCCAAGGCGGCTTCGAGGCCGGGAAGATCCCCGGCATGTTCGGCCATGAGTATGGCCACGACGATTACATCGCTCAAATCGGCCGGCCCGTCGTGGACGCGCGTGAGGTCGGCCTGATCGCCGACCGCCTGCGCCATCGATTCGGAGAATTCCCAATTCTCGATAATCGCCTTGCCGATGGATGCATGCCACTCGCCGATGATGTCATCCAGCGTTCGGCCGGTCAGAAACAGTTCCGGGTGATCGATCGCCCGGGTCAACACGTACAGTTTGCCGATGCCGTGCATCATGCCCGTCAGCATGGCCTCGTCGGCATTGACCTTGGTGCAGGTCCGGGCGAGCACGAAGGCGAACGCGGCGACCACGGTGCTGCGTTGCCAGAGAGTGGTCAGTTGGTCCTCCAATCCGGCCAGCTTGCTGCTCTTGCGTATCTGCGCCATCGAGAAGGACATGGCGGCGCTGCGCACCATGTTGTAGCCGATACGGTTGACCGCCGTGCGCAGATCGGTGACGGTCTTGCCGCTGCGGTTAAGCGATGCAGAATTTGCAATCCGCAGCAGCCGCGCGGCCAATGAGGGCTCGGATCCCACGACTCGAACCACCTGCTCCACGGAGGATTTGGGGTCGGACAACACCCTTCTTACGCGCACCGCGATTTCGGGAAACGACGGCAGATCCACATTGCCGCGCGACAACTCCGCCGCCAGGGTGCGGACAAAGTCGAATGCGACGTCGGACTGGTCCTGCGATGTGTCAGTCACGCTAGCCTCAGCGCTGCGCCTGAGGGCGGCTCGTGAATCGCTGCTGCACTTCGCCATGGCGCGAGCGTTCCGTATATTGACCGCGGCTGTAGCCTGCGATCACGCGCCGCCAAAAGGCCACGGCCCCCGGGTTGCGCATGTATTCGACGATGACCCAGTCGCCGGCGAATCGGTCGAAGATCAACGTCGCCGCATCGCGGCCCATGCCTGCTTTGCGGAACTGTTTACGGACAAAGAATTCCGACATTCGATAGTCGGCGGCGGGTTCGCCCGCGGCCGGAATCCGCGGCCGCGTCACCAGCGCGAACCCCACGGGCTCAGAGCCCTTGAGAATCAGCAGCGGGTGCGAGTGATCGTTGGAGAACCAGTTGGCGAAGATTTCGTCTTCATGCGGGTTGTCGGCGCCGATGACGGAGAACAGGCCCGTATTCAGATCCGACAACGAATCCATGTATTCGGCGTAGACGCTCTGGATCCACTGGCGATCCTTCTTCGAGTGTCGACAGTCGCGAATACTGACTAACAACTAACCCGCTTCCCCGAAAAGACACAGCCCGGGCGAACGTGCCGTCTGGCAGCCCGCCCGGGCATGTGAGATCAACTACCCTACCGTATTACGGCTTCGCAGCGGAAGCGGCGTCAGTGGCTGCACTCGCAGCTGCACCGGCATCGGAAGCGGCAGAAGCGGCAGCGTCCGGAGCCGGCGCGGCGGCCGGAGGAGGAGTCGTATCAGCAGCCGGGGCGGGAGCCTCGGTCTTGCTGCCGCAGGCACTCAACACGAACGCCGCGACAAAAGCGCTTAGAGCAAGTTTGGTCTTCATCTATCGATACCCCAGAAATTATTAAGAACAAAATTTTAAGGCCGAGCTTGTTGTTGGGTGTTCACCCAATTCTCCGCCGCGATTTTAGAGTGTTTCGCCTCACTTTCATATCTCTTTCGCCGCCCCGGCAGCGCCTTTAACGCTTTGTTAACTCAGGGGGGGTTAAGGGGCTATAGCGGAATTGGGGTCAGGTGCATACTTGAGCCTTGTCAGGGCGGTGGGAGAAGACGTGAGCGATTCCAGTCTCGACGGGCTGTATAGGGCGCATTTGCAGACGCTGATGCGGCGTACGGAGCGGTCGCTCTCGCGATCCGGTTTCGACGCGTTGGTGATACACGCGGGCTGTCCGCCCGTCCAATTCCTGGACGATCAGGACTACCCGTTCAAGGTCAATCCGCACTTCAAGGCCTGGGTGCCGATTGTGGACAATCCCCGCTGCATTCTGGTGGTCTCACCGGGTGCGCGGCCCAAGCTGCTGTTCTACAGGCCCAACGACTACTGGCACAAGCCTGCGCAGCTGCCGCAGGCACCGTGGACGGCCGAGGTCGATTTGATACCCATGGATGAGCCGTCCAAGGCGAGCGGCCATTGGGCCGGCCTCGGCCGTGTGGCCCATTTGGGTCCGGAGGGCGCGGCGGGCGCCGATGCGGCGAGTATCAATCCCCCCGATCTCTTGACACATCTTCACTACGATCGCGCCGTCAAGACAGCCTACGAGCTCGAATGTATGCGCCGCGCCAGCCTGCTCGGCGCTCGCGGGCACCGGGCTGCACTCGAGGAGTTTCGCCGCGGGGGCTCCGAATACGAGGCTCACATGCGCTACTTGGAGGCCTGCGCCCAGCGCGAAGAGGAGATGCCGTACAACAACATCGTGGCATACAACGAGAATTCAGCGGTGTTGCACTACCAGCACCTCGAGCGCACCGCTCCTGCCACCCTGCGCTCGTTCCTGATCGACGCCGGCGCCCAATATCGGGGCTACGCGTCGGATATCACGCGCACCCATGCGGCCGCCCCGGGCCGTTATGCGGATCTGGTGACGGCGGTGGACGAAGCCCAGCAGGCGCTGTGCGGCGAAATCGTCTCGGGCCGCGATTACCGCGACGTACACCTGTCGGCGCATCGCCGTTTGGGCGATGCCATGCAGCGGGTCGGATTGACCAAACTGCCGGGCCAGGCCGCACTGGAATCGGGCGTGACCAGCGTGTTCTTTCCGCATGGAATCGGACACCTGCTCGGGCTGCAGGTGCACGACGTGGGCGGCGTCATGGGCGACCCGGACGGCCACGAGCGGCAGCGCCCCGAGGGTCATCCCTACCTGCGCCTCACCCGCATGCTCGAACCCGGGGTGGTGGTCACGGTGGAGCCGGGCATCTATATGATCGATTCATTGCTGGCGGCGGCACATGCCGATGCGCGGCGCGCCCACATCGACTGGGCGGTGGTCGAGGAGCTCAAACCCTTCGGCGGCATTCGGATCGAAGACAATGTGGTCGCCACCGCGGCGCAGCCGGAAAATATGACGCGAGACGCGTTCGCGAAAGTGGCTTAAGTTAGCTTCATGCGCATCCTGAAAATCTCGGATGTGTTCTTTCCGCGCGTCAACGGCGTTTCCACGTCCATCGAGACTTTTCGCCGCGATCTGACCGCGCTCGGACACGAGGTGCTGCTGGTTGCCCCCGCCTATTCACACGCGGCGGCAGTGGACGGTCCCGCCGATCCCTCGATACGTAGAGTGCCGGCGCGCGCCGTGCCGCGGGACCCGGAGGATCGCATCATGTCCCGGAGCGGATTGCGCCGGGCGCTCGACGCGCTGGCCGACGCGCATTTCGACGTGGTGCACATCCACACCCCCTTTCTGGCGCACTACGCGGGCCTAAAATTTGCCCGTGCACACGGGATCCCGGTGGTCGCGACCTACCACACGCTGTTCGAGGAATATCTGCATCACTACGTGCCCCTGCTACCGCGCAGAATCACGGGCGCCATGGCGCGCCGTTTCAGCCGTTCGCAGTGCAACCAGATGGATGCCGTCATCGCTCCCTCGCAGGCCATGAAGGCGGCCCTGCTCGACTACGGCATCGACACGCACATCGAAGTTCTGCCCACCGGTCTTCCGGCCGAACGTTTCCAAGCGGGCGACGGAGCGGCATTTCGCCGCCGGCATAACCTCAATGCAGAGCAGCCGCTGCTCCTGTTCGTGGGCCGCGCCGCGCACGAAAAGAACATCGGATTCCTGATCGAGATGATGATGGAGCTGCGCGGGATGCGTCCCGACGCCATGCTGCTGATTGCCGGCGAGGGCCCGGCCGACGACAGCCTGCGTGCGCAGGCGGCGCGCCTTGGGCTCAAGGACAGGGTGCGCTTCCTCGGCTACTTCGACCGCGGCGGCGAACTGCAGGACTGCTACAGCGCGGCGGACGTGTTCGTGTTTTCTTCGCTGACCGAAACCCAGGGGTTGGTGCTGCTCGAGGCCATGGCGCAGGGAGTCCCGGTGGTGGCCATCCCCCGCATGGGAACCATCGACATCCTCGGACCGGGCAAGGGCTGCCGCCACGCGCCGCTGGACCTCAAGGGGTTCGCCCAGGTGGTGCGCGACGTACTGGCTGATCGCAGCGCCCTGCGTGCCTTAGGCGTCGAGGCGCGCGAGTATGCCCGCAGCTGGGCGTCCATCAACATGGCGCGGCGGCTGGCCGCGCTGTATGCCAGTCTGGCAGCCCCTTCGGGCGGCCAGGGAGCGCGTCAAACTTAGGCTGCCGCCTTCTTGGCCTTGCGGCGCTTGGGCGCCGCTGCTGCGGCCGCCGCCTCAGCGTCGTCGGCGGCTGCCTTCTTCGATTTCCTCGGTGCCTTGGGCGCCTTGGCGGCCTTCGGTTCCTCGGTCTTTTCCACGGGCGCGGCCGGCGCATCGACCAGCTGCATCAACGCCATATCGGCCGAATCGCCGGGACGCGGCTCCATTTTGAGAATTCGCGTATAGCCGCCGGCGCGGGCCTTGAAGCGCGGTCCCAGATCGGCGAACAGCTTCTCGACCACGCTCTCATCGTGCAGACGCGAATACGCCAGACGCCTCTTGCCCAGGGAATCGACCTTGGCCAGGGTGATCAGGGGTTCGACCACGCGGCGCAGTTCCTTGGCCTTCGGCACCGTGGTGCGGATGGTCTCATGGCGCAGCAAAGAGGCCGCCATGTTGCGCAGCATCGCATGACGATGGGAGGAGTTGCGCGATAGCTGGCGCCCGCTGTTTCTATGCCGCATGTTCTTGAAACCCTTGTCGTAACTCTAGGCCGAAATTCCCGATTAAATCCCGTCGCGCTCGTCGTCGCGCTTCAAACCCGGGGGCGGCCAGTTGTCGATCCGCATGCCGAGGGTGAGGCCATGGCTTTCCAGCACTTCCTTGATCTCGGTCAGGGACTTCTTGCCCAAATTGGGCGTGCGCAGCAGCTCGACTTCCGTGCGCTGCACGAGGTCGCCGATGTAGTGGATGTTCTCCGCCTTCAGGCAGTTTGCGCTGCGCACCGTGAGCTCCAGCTCATCGACCGGACGTAGCAGGATGGGATCGAACTGCGTTTCGGTGGCCTTGGTGGTCGACTCGTCCTGCCCCTGCAGATCGACGAATACCGACAGCTGGTCCTTGAGAATGCCGCCGGCGCGCCGAATCGCCTCTTCCGGGTCGATGGTGCCGTTGGTCTCGATGTCGAGAATCAGCTTGTCCAGATCGGTGCGCTGCTCGACGCGTGCGCTTTCGACGTTGTAGGTGACCTTGCGCACGGGGCTGAACGAGGCGTCCAGCTGCAAACGGCCGATGGCGCGAGTCTGCTCCTCGAATGCCATGCGCTGCGCCGCCGGGCGATAGCCCCGTCCGCGCTCGACCTTCAACGACATCGACAATTCGCCGGCCTTGGTCAGATTCGCGATCACGAGATCCGGATTCAGGATCTCGATATCGTGGTCGCCGGCAATGTCGCCGGCCGTGACCGGTCCAGGGCCTTTCTTGTGCAGGCGCACCTCGGCGACGTCGCGGGTGTGCATGCGGATGGCCACCGCCTTCAAGTTCAGCAGAATGTCGACGACATCCTCTTGAACCCCTTCGATCGCGGTGTACTCGTGCAGCACGCCCTCGATCTCGATCTCGGTGATGGCGGCGCCAGGCAGCGAGGACAGGAGCACTCGGCGCAGGGCATTGCCCAGCGTGTGACCGAAGCCGCGTTCGAACGGTTCGATCACGATACGCGCATGACGCGGTGACACGGGCTGCACCTTGACGACCCGCGGCTTCAAAAACTCATTGATCGATCCCTGCATGGAATACCCTCGCTAACTAACCGGGGACAACGCGGCACCCACGGGACCGCGGTTGGGTAAAACCCAAAAAATCTCTACTTCGAATACAACTCGACGACCAGGCTCTCGTTGATGTCCGGCAGAATCTCCTGCCGATCGGGAACCGACTTCAGAATTCCGGAGAACTTCTTGTCGTCCACTTCCACCCAGTCGGGAAAGCCGACCTGGCTCGCGATCGTGAGGGCGGCTTGAATGCGTGTCTGCTTCTTGGCCTTCTCGCGCAGGCTGATGACATCGCCGGCCTTGCACTGATAAGAGGCGATGTTGACCAGTTTCTCGTTCACCGCGACCGCCTTGTGGCTCACCAGCTGGCGCGCCTCGGCGCGGGTGGAGGCAAATCCCATCCGGTAGACCACATTGTCGAGCCGGCATTCCAGGAATTGCAGCAGAGTCTCGCCCGTAGCCCCGGGGCGGCCGGCGGCCTTCTGATAGTAGTTGCGGAACTGGCGCTCCAGCACTCCGTACATGCGGCGCAGCTTCTGCTTCTCGCGCAGCTGCAATCCATACTCCGACAGGCGCTGCTTGCGCTCGCTCTTCACGCCGCCCGGCGGCACTTCGAGCTTGCACTTCGACTCCAGAGGCTTGACGCCGCTCTTCAGGAACAGGTCGGTTCCCTCGCGACGAGACAGCTTGCACTTCGGACCGGTATATTTTGCCATTACAAACCCTTGAGCCTTGAAAGACTAGACGCGACGCTTCTTCGGCGGACGACAACCGTTATGGGGGATCGGAGTCACGTCTTCAATGTTCGTGATCTTCAGCCCGCATCCGTTCAATGCGCGAACCGCCGATTCGCGACCCGGGCCGGGGCCCATCACGCGCACCTCGACATTCTTGACGCCGTGCTCCTGCGCCGCCGTGCCCGCGCGCTCCGCGGCCACCTGGGCCGCGAACGGCGTGGACTTGCGCGAACCGCGGAATCCGCAGCCGCCCGAAGTCGCCCAGGACAGCGTATTGCCCTGCCGGTCGGTGATGGTGATGATGGTGTTGTTGAACGACGCATGGACGTGCGCAATCGCATCCAACACGTTCTTTCGCACCTTCTTGCGCGCGGGCTTGGCGCCCGCTGCGGCGGCGGCGCCGCCCTGATTCGCGTTCTGTTTCTGTTCAGCCATGTATTTCTCTTAGACCTTGCCCGGCGGCGCGTTCATCTTCACGGCCTGCTTGCGCGGGCCTTTGCGGGTGCGGGCATTGGTGCGCGTACGCTGTCCGCGCATCGGCAGCCCCTTGCGGTGCCGGATGCCCCGGTAGCAGCCCAAATCCATCAGGCGCTTGATGTTCATGGACACTTCGCGCCGCAGATCGCCTTCGACCGCGAATTTCGCCACCTGGGACCTGAGCGAAGCCACCTCGGCGTCGGTGAGATCCTTCACCTTGACGTGGTACTTCACGCCGGCTGCGTCGCAAATGCGCGCCGCGCGGCTGTTTCCAATGCCGAAAATATGGGTCAAACCGATGACGACATGCTTGTTCATCGGTATGTTGATGCCGGCGATACGCGCCATCTAGATCTCCACCCGCGCCCACGAAAAAAAGCGCGATAGTATATTAGAAAAACCTCTATATATCAATTTGCTAGCCCTGACGCTGCTTGTGGCGGGCGTCCGACGAACAAATGATGTAAACGATGCCGCGTCGCCGCACGACTTTGCAGTTCTTGCAGATCTTCTTGACCGAAGGACGAACTTTCATTTCTTACTCCCGAT
>Ga0210391_10001523_pt1 | contig 20967 bp, 18 predicted proteins | sample IncBWC12OmetaG_FD_160573 | JGI IMG/M metagenome (GOLD analysis project Ga0210391, IMG submission 160573) | Forest soil microbial communities from Barre Woods Harvard Forest LTER site, Petersham, Massachusetts, United States - Inc-BW-C-12-O ...
GGCCGTTTGTCGATGCTGCCAAAGTATGGTTGCAAAAGCTGGCCGTTGAGAACAATTTTTCGGTCGACTACATCGAGAATACTGACAAGATAGACGATGCATTCCTGGCTCAGTACCAGGTATTCATCCAACTGAACTACCCCCCCTACGGCTGGACACCGACGGCGGTAGCCGCATTCACAAAATACATCACAGAAGGCCGAGGCGGGTGGATTGGATTCCATCACGCCACCTTGCTTGGAGAATTCGACGGATACGGGATATGGCCCTGGTTTTCCGAGTTCATGGGCGGAATCAGATTCACTGACTACATTGCGAAGTTCGCCAACGCGACCGTTATCGTGGAAGGTCCTTCGCATCCGGTGATGAAGAATGTGCCAGCGTCCTTTGTAGTGGATCAGGAGGAGTGGTACACATGGGACAAATCGCCACGTCCGAACGTTCAGGTCTTGGCAAGAGTCGATGAGACGACGTATTCGCCAGACACCCGCATTAAGATGGGAGATCATCCTGTGATCTGGACAAACGAGCACTATCGGGCTCGGAATGTTTATATTTTCATGGGTCACCATCCCGAACTGTTCCAGAATCCCGCTTTTACAACGATTTTCAGAAATTCCATCTTCTGGGCCGCCCGGCAATGAAGAGTAACTCAATTCTTCCGCTCTTGCTCTTGGCAGTTCTGTGTAGTGCTATTCCGTGCGGCGCTCAACAACCACGGTTCAAGGTGCTTGCCTTTTATTCTACGAGCGTCGAACCCGACCACGTACAGTTCGCGGAGGCCGCGCTGAAGTTCTTTGCCGCGCGCGCCGCCAGCGACAACTTTACATTTGACTCGACAACCGACTGGGAACGAATGAATGATGCGTATTTAAAAGCGTACCAAGTGATTGTTTGGCTTGACGACTCGCCGACGAATGGAGAACAAAGGCTTAGCTTTCAGCGCTACATGGAAAATGGAGGCGCATGGTTGGGTTTTCATGTCTCTGGATATAACGACAAGGATACGAACTGGCCCTGGTTTGTCGATTTTTTAGGGGGTGGGGTATTCCATATCAACAGCTGGCCGCCATTACCTGCAAAGCTCGTTATCGATGACCCTACTCATCCAGTTGCCAGGGGAATCCCTGACGCCTACGAATCGCCGGCCAATGAATGGTATGTTTGGAAACCGAGCCCCCGCCTTAATAAAGATGTGCGTGTGCTCGTTACATTCGATCCTTCAAATTATCCAATCGGATTGAAGGATGTTCTCACCGGTGGCGACCTCCCCGTCGTGTGGACAAACACGAAATACAAAATGATTTATATGAACATGGGGCATGGAGACAAGATCTTCACGAGTCCCATTCAGAATAAGCTCATAGAAAATGCAGCAAACTGGCTCGGCATGGGAGCCGGCAATGCACAATCTCCGCCACCGAGCGGGACGGAAATCAGTCCTCGCGGAATCGTGTTAAATCCACGAACCCACAAAGTGTATGCGGTGAATACCGCTGCCGGCACTGTGACTGTGCTGGCCAACGATGGCCGCTCCGCCACCCAGATAAAGGTGGGCATGGAACCCGAAGCCATCGCGGTGAATCCAACGACGAACCGGGTCTATGTGGCAAATTCTGGCGGGGGCAACGTTAGCGTGATTGATGGAGCAATCGACCGGGTCGTTGCTACCGTAAACGTAGGAGATCTCCCTTATGTGATTGCGGTGAATCCAGTCACCAACAAGGTGTATATCTCAAGAACCTTCAGCAATAGTATGACGGTCATCGACGGAGCAACTAACGTGGCGAGCGCTCTGAAGGTTGGCGTGCAGGCAGACGCGATCGCCGTAAATCCGGCGGCAAACCGACTCTACCTGACAAGCTATGAGAGTAATAAGGTGACCGTAATCGATGGCGCGAACGACAGCACAACAACAGTAGATGTGGGCAACCATCTCTGGGGAATTGCGGTGAATTCCGTAGGCAACAAAGTTTATCTCAGCAATACGGGCAGCTCGAACGTCACGGTGCTTGATGGGAAAACGAATGGGACCACGCTGGTGAATACCGGAGACATTCCATGCGCGCTGGTTGTGGATTCGTCTACCGGCCGAGTCTATGCCGCGAACTATGGAAGTGATAGCGTGACCGTGATAGATGGCGTCAGCGACTCAGTCATAACAACTATAAAAGTAGGAGCACGCCCTCAGGCTGTTGCGGTTGACCCAAACACTCACAGGGTATTTGTCGCGAATACTCACGACAATACTGTTTCCTTGGTCGATGGTGAGACCAACGCAGTGGTTGCGACGATAAAGGCCGGTAACGGGCCCTACGCAATTGCCGTGGATAGTGCGACCCATACTGCTTTCGTATCTAACATGGCTGGACCAAGCCCGACGGTGATCGATGGACGAACGTTGACAGAATCAACTGCAGCGGTGTCAGTGCCGTAAAGGATCATTTTCTATGAAACTTGTACATTCGGGTACTGCCCTTTTCGTTCTCGTGTTGTGCAGTCTCTGCGTCAGCCACGCACAGGCTCCGGTACAGACCAGGAAGAAACAATTGCTAGTCCTCGGTGAGGAGAAGGGATATCGCCACGATTCCGTTTCCCACGCCATGGCCACGATTGAGCGCCTGGGCCTGAGCACGGGACTCTGGGATACGACAATCCGCACCGATACGGAAGCGCTCACCAAGAAGAAGCTCGAGTTCAATGCCAAGAATCTTAATGATTTCGACGCGGTTTTCTTCTTCACGGGCGGTCAACTTGAGATGGACGCGCAACAAAAGTTAGACCTTCTATCGTTCGTGCACGATGACGGGAAAGGGTTTATTGGTGTCCATAGCGCTGCCATTACTTTCACGGACTGGCCGGAATACGGCGAGATGATTGGCGGCTACTTCGATGAGCATCCGTGGGGCACATTCGAGGCCCCCATCATTGTGGAGGATCCTGCGTTTCCGGGCATGGAGCAGTGGCCGCGGTCTTTCGTTCTTAGAGATGAAATTTACCAAATCCGAAACTACTCGCGCGACAAAGTGCGGGTGCTGATGCGCCTCGATGCCGGCAAACTTAACTTGTCGAATCCAAAAGTTCACAGGACCGACCGCGACTTCGCGGTAACTTGGGCCAAAATGTATGGTAAGGGACGCGTCTACTATTCGACTCTTGGTCACCCAAAGGAGAACTGGGACGATCCTAGACTGCAAGAGATGTACACGGAGGCGATCAAATGGGCTACGGGATTGGTCGATGCAGATGTCACCTCACGCCCGCTTCCGCCTAACTAGGGATTTGCAGGAGGGAAAGCATGTGCAGACTTTTCGTGTTCGTTCTGCTTGCGCTGACCACGTGGGCGCAGGAGGCGCACCCGATCCTCGCGCTGGGTTCGCCCGCGCCAAACTTTGAACTCCCGGGCGTTGATGGAGCGACTCATAAGCTCGCCGACTACTCCTCAAGTCAAATCCTCGTAGTCGTGTTCACCTGCAATCATTGTCCTATCGCGCAAATGTATGAGCAGCGTATCGCGCAACTTGCGGCGGACTACAAGGATCGCGGCGTTGCTGTGGTTGCGATTCAACCAAATGATCCAAAGGCCATCACCATCGATGAACTGGATTCCTCCGACATTAGTGACAGCCTCGAAGAAATGAAAATCCGGGCGCAGTACAAGCACCTGACATATCCATATCTTTACGATGGGGAAACACAGTCGGTCACGGACGCCTACGGTCCACAAGCCACACCGCACGTATTTGTTTTTGACCATGATCGCCGCCTCCGTTATGAAGGACGTATGGACAACAGCTACCGTGCGGAACTAGTGAAGACTCACGAAGCGCGCGATGCTATCGATGCTCTCCTGGCGCATCGGGAGCCGGCAGTGACACATACGGGCGTTTTCGGTTGTTCGACCAAGTGGAAAGAGAAACAGGCGGCACGTCTCGAGACGTTGCGGAAAATCGAATCTCAACCGGTCCAGCTGGAGATGGCATCGGCTGCGGATTTAAAGATGTTGCGAACCAATCCGACGCACAAAACGCTGCTGATCAGTTTTTGGGCCACGTGGTGCGGCTCATGCATTCACGAATTCCCGGATTTTGAAGATACTTTCCGGATGTATGGCGTGCGTGACGTCGAGTTAGTCACCGTGGCAGCCAATATGCCGGACGAAAAGAACACCGTATTGCGTCTGCTTGAGAAGATGCACGCCACAAGCCGCAATCTGCTGTTTGCGTCAGACGATACCGCGGGGCTGCAGGCTTCCTTTGATCCGAAGTGGGAGTCGGCGGTGCCCTATACCGTCTTGATCGCCCCGGATGGCAAGGTCTTGTATCAGAAACAAGGGTCAGTTGACATGTTGGAATTGAGAAGAGTCATCCTGGCAAGCTTGCCCTCGGACTACGAAGGGTTCAACAAGTACTGGTCCGTGCCATAAGTGGCGTCATAAGGGCCCATTGGTTGCATGATCGATTTATGAGAAAGAATACTCAACTGAAGTTGGCGAGCTTGACACTTGTACTGCTAGCGACTGCAGCGTTCGCCGCAGACGCAATACCGAAAGCCGCGTGGCGACGCCCCCTCGGTCTTCCACTGGTGAAACCGGGGGTTACTCGAGTCCCCGGCAATATCGACGACGGGTTTTGGCAAGGGGCGCCGGTGGGCGGTTTTGGTTCTGGAACGTTCTCGCGTACTTACCGGGGAGACTTCGCCCGCTGGCATATAAAAGCGGGAGTTCACAAATACGCGCCCGTTTATGCCAATCAGTTTGCCATGTTTCAACAGTCGGAGGGTGAGACTCAAGGCACAGCGCGAGTTCTCATGACGGATCATCCAAACGACGGAACGCTCGCAAGCTGGCAATGGGATTATCCGGTGGGCGCGGGGGAATATGCGGCGTTGTATCCGAAGTCGTGGTTCGACTACAAATGGGATAAATTTCCTGCCCACGTCGTGCTCGAACAGTTTTCTCCGGTGTTGCCCAACAACTACCGAGAGTCAAGCTACCCGGTGGCCGTTTATCGCTGGCATGTGGAAAATCCTACTCAGCACGCGGTCACGGTTTCCGTTCTCCTTTCATGGACGAACATGGTCGGCTGGTTTCGTACGTTTACCCGGGATCTTCAAGGAGCGCCCAGTCAGGGAAACCACAATCAGTTCGTAAGCGAGAACGTCGATGCTGGAACGATGAAAGGCGTGGTCTTCGAGCGCAACCGCGCGAGCGCCGCTCCTCGCGAGGCTGACGGACAATTCGCAATCGCGGCCCTGGAGTCGCCCGGCGTTGAAGTAAGTTACCAAGCTACGTTCCCCTCCGAAGGAGATGGAAAAGCTATTTGGACGCACTTCGCCAAAGATGGCCGACTGTCAAACAGCAATCTGTCGTGGGTAAGCGATGGCGAGAAGTTGGCGGGCGCGGTGGCCGTGCGCTTCACGCTGCAACCGGGAGAGAAGAAAGTCATTCCCATGGTCATTGCATGGGACTTTCCTGTGGTGGAATTTGGCGAGGGTCGCCAGTGGAATCGCCGCTATACGGATTTCTACGGAACTAGCGGGAACAATGCCTGGGCAATCACGCGCGACGGATTGCGTAACGCCTCTGCATGGAGCGATGCCATCGACGCTTGGCAGGCTCCATATGTGAATGATGAAAGCAAGCCCTTATGGTATCGAGGCATGCTCTTCAATGAACTTTATACCCTGACGGATGGCGGATCGTTCTGGGGACGGCCAGTTGGCGGCGATAGCAAAGCTCCTGCTTCGTTCGCATTACTGGAATGCTTCGATTATGCGTATTACGGAACTTTGGATGTGCGGTTCTATGCTTCGATGCCGCTATTAAAGTTCTGGCCTGACATCGACAAGCAGGTGCTGCGCGAGTTCGCAGCGACCGTCCCCAAGGAATGGCCGGAAAAAGGGCAGTGGGTCTGGAAGTCGCAACTGACGGGCGAACCCAGCTTGCACATGCGGAAAAAGAAAGGCGCGGTGCCGCACGATCTCGGCGTCCCTGAGGGAGATCCTTTCATCGCGGTAAATGAGCCCGGCTGGCAGGATACAAATGATTGGAAAGATTTGAATTCAAAATTTGTCTTGATGGTCTATCGCGACTACGTCCTGACGGGCAGCAAAGACACAACTTTTCTCCGCCAGATGTGGCCGGCGGTGCGGGAGGCCATGGTCTATCTGCGGCAATTCGATCGTGGCGGAGGCATTCCTGAAAATGGCGGCTATCCCGATCAAACCTACGACTCGTGGGTGGTGCGAGGAGTAAGCGCGTATTGCGGCGGGCTGTGGCTCTCGGCATTGCGGGCCACCGAAGAGATTGCACGCACGCTGGGCGAGAACGACGCGGCCACCGAATATCACGAGCTATTTCTCAAAGCCCAAAAAACCTACGTCGGCAAGCTTTGGAATGGCGAATATTTCCGTTATGACACGGATAGCGAATATCGCGACGCCGTCCAAGCTGATCAGTTGGCTGGGCAGTGGTATGCAAATATGACGGGCCTAGGCGACTTGGTGCCTCACGAAATGCAGTTGGCAGCGTCCAGGAAAATATTCGATTTCAACGTCATGAAATTTGGCGGTGGTCAAATGGGGGCGGCCAACGGCATGGCTGCCGATGGCTCGATTATTCGCGATAACGAACAAGCGCCGGAAGTATGGGTGGGAACCAGTTTTGGATTCGCCGCACTCCTGCTCAGCGAAGGCATGCGGGACGAGGCTTATCGCACAGCTTGGGGTTTGTACCACGTGGTCTACGAGAGTAAAGGATATTGGTTCCGCACTCCGGAAGCGTGGGACGTGAACGGAAATTTTCGGGCCTCGATGTATATGCGTCCTGCAGCAGTGTGGGCGATGGAGATGATCCCGCAACCTCGTGTTGAAACCCTGCCGGTCCCGCAAACAATTCAGCGCGGGCCTGATGATGCAAATAAATAAAATCGACCGGGAGGGATTGCTAGCGGTTGATGAGCGACTCGACAACCAGCGCAACAAGAACGACTTTATCGTCATCACTCCCCGCAGCAGTTGTCCTCAAATCGCCGGATGAAACTAGTCCCTCCGGGCCCCGTCTCCTTTGCCGGGAGGATCTTGCCCAGTGAGAGGACGGAGTCGACAAGCGGTCTTGATTCTTGGGGTCACAGCCTACGAGTCCGTTTCTGGCGAGCTTCCGGGTAGCCGACCATTCGGGAGGTAATCGCCGGCCAGGCGTGCTGCTTGCGTCAGTAGGTAATTCCTTTCCGGCATACTCGTCGTCCGCGCCGCCGCAATTCGGTAGTGTTTGATGGCCGCTTCGTGATCGCCCATCTTTTCAAAAAAATGGGCGCGAACGGCGTCGAGACGATAGTGACCGGCAATACGCGGATCGCGGTCGAGCGCCCTGAGCAGTTCGAGGCCTCTGGCAGGGCCGTGCACCATAGCGGCTGCGATGGCGAGATTGAGAGTAACCATCGGACTGGGGGCGACTCGTTTTAGCAACTCGTACAAGGCCAGGATCTGTGGCCAATCTGTATCCTCTACGCTCTCGGCTTCGTCGTGAACAGCGGCAATCGCGGCCTGAAGCTGATACAAGCCGACCGACCCCTTCGATAGCGCATCTCTGAGAAGTTCAATTCCTTCCGAGATCTCCGAGCGGTCCCACAACGTTCGATCTTGGTTATCTAAGGGAATCAATTCCTCATCCGGCGTGGTCCGGGCGGCGCGACGCGCGTCGGTTAAAAGCATCAGCGCCAGAAGTCCTGCAACCTCGGGATTATCGGGGAGTAGCTTTTTCGTGTTCCGCGTCAGGCGAATCGCTTCACACGCCAGGTCGAACCGTTGCAGATGCGACCCGATGCTGCTTGTATATCCCTCGCTGAAGATCAGGTAGAGCACGTGCAGAACTGCGGGCAATCTTCCAGTCCTCTCGTGCGGAGAAGGGAGCCGGAATGGTACGCCAGAATTCTTAATGGTTTGCTTCGCACGGCTGATCCGCTGCGCCATTGTGGCCTCGGGAACCAGAAAGGCGTTGGCGATTTCAGCCGTGGTCAAACCGCCAACCGCCCGTAACGTCAGCGCGATTGCCGAGGACGGAGAGAGCGCGGGATGACAGCACATAAATAATAGAATCAGAGTGTCGTCTGGATCCATGTCGGCCTCGACCACAAGGAGGGATGTTAAGTTTTCCGTTTCCGCAGCCACTGCCGTTTCTCTCTCGCGGCGCGCAATTTCGCTGCGCAGGTGGTCCGTCATGCGGCGGGATGCGACCTGAATCAGCCAGCCGCGGGGATTCTCGGGAACACCCTGCTGCGGCCACTGGGTGAAAGCGGCAATCATGGCTTCCTGCACCGCATCCTCTGCCGAGGAGAAATCCCGGAAACGACGGGCGACGGCGCCGAGCACCTGCGGCGCAAGTCCACGCAACAGATGCTCGGAGGTCGCATCCCATTTGTTGGTCATCGGAACTCCTCTTACAACATGTCCGGCGGCGGTCCGCCCATGACCGGGCGTACTTCGATCAGCATGTTCAACGGCGCACCACCGGGGCCCGGCGCGGCGGACACCTTGGCGGCGATCTCATATGCTCGCTGTGGGCTGTCGACATCGATTATCCAGAAGCCGGCGAGGAACTCTTTCGATTCGGGAAAAATGCCGTCCGTGACGGGTTGGCCGTCCTTGCCTGCGCGGACCAGTTTCGCTTGGTCGGGAAACGACAGCCCTTCCGCCGACACCAATTCTCCGCGCCCGTGGAGTTCTTTATTGACACCCATCATAAACGCGATGTGCGCTTGAAGATCCTTCTTGGGCCAGCTCGGGATATCGTGGCCGGCCTTCATCGTGTTCATCATCAAAATGTATTTCATTTTCTTCTCCTATCGAGTTCGTTCGCGCTGTCCTCTCGCACTTTTGTCACTTAGTCGGAACCAAGACGGTGTTCTCGACAGTTGTTTATCGGGATCTGCCTTCATGGGTTGCGAATTGCCGCACCTCGATCGGAATGTTTAGGGATGCTGCGGAAATCTGTCCCGCGATGGCATAAGCCCTCTCGGCGTCGGCCACGTCAACGATCCAGTAGCCCAGCAGAAATTCCTTCGATTCGGGGAAGATACCGTCGGTGACTGGGAGGCCGTTTTTCTCTCCACGGACGACCTTGGCTTCCTTCGGTCCGGTCAAGCCCTGGGTGGCGACAAATTCTCCGGACTCGGCAAGATCCCGACTGATGCTATGGAGAACCGCCATATGTGCGTCGATACCGTGTTTAGGCGAGGCTTGATAAGCCTCAACGCCTGCCCTCGTGCCCGACATCAGTAAAATGTATTTCATATCCTTTTCTCCTGTTCTCGTCGTCATAGCGCTCGCGATCTGCGCCTTCATCCTGTAGTCGGAGCTGTCCTGTCATTCTCTACATCTTCGTCGGAAATATTTCATGGCTAAAGTCACCACCCGATGTCGATTTCGGAGCGACAGAACCGACATACAGGCGGAGGCAAGAATGATGACCAACGAAATGGTAGTGGACGTTAGCCAGGACTGGGTACTGGCTTGCGATGTGCAGCAGGGCTTTATGCAGGCACCCTGTACGGTTAGCAATTCCTTCGACTATAGCGCCCGCTGCCGTCAGGTTCGGGCGCTCGGCGGCGATTGCTACAATTTTATCGCGCCCAAGGACGATCGCCTGGCACTGGTTGTTGCAGATGCGTCGGGCAAAGGTCTGGCCGCGGCACTCATGATCGCAAATGTGCAGTCTTCCCTTCGGACCGCGGCATTGTTCACCGGCGACGACTTGGCCGCTCTGCTCAAGGTCGTGAATCATCAGCTATACACATCGTCCTCCAAGGACCGATATGCAACCTTGTTCTACGGAGTATTCGACAGTTCGACCCGCATTCTGCGCTATGTAAATGCCGGACATAATCCCCCGGTCATTATTCGGCGAGATGGCTCAATGCATTGCCTCGAAATCGGTGGCGCGCCAGTCGGATTGTTCGCTGATTCGGAATATGGACAGGGTTCCGCTCAGATCGAAACTGGTGATTTAGTGATCGCCTTCACTGACGGACTCATCGAAGCGACAAATCAGGACGGCGAGGAGTGGGGAGTTCAGCGCTTATTGAAAGCAGCCGCCTCCGCGGCACAATGCTCTCAAGACGCGGGAGACCTCGTCAATTTTAGCTTCAATTCTATGGATGACTTCTCCAAAGGGCATCAGACCGATGATGCGACATTGGCGGTGGTACGGGTGATCTGAAGGCCCTCTACTTGCCGGTTGACGGCCTACGCGGAAGTTATGCCCGGGACAAGCTTTCCGCTACCCGGGCCAGTTCCGCGGACCGGACAATTAACCAGGCTTAAGCAACTTAATTCTCAACCGCGCGCCGGGTGAGTACCACCTGAATGCCGTGCCTAGGCCGGAGTGTAATGGTTGGTAACGGCTCGACCGCGCGATCTTGCGCAACCCGGATCTGAAACTTCTGCGCGATCGCCGCCAACACTAACGCAGCTTCCATCGCGGCAAAGGAGGCGCCTATACAAGTGCGCGGCCCCCCGCCAAAAGGGAAGTAAGCAAACTTGGGGGCAGGTTTGGCTTGCTCATCCAACCAGCGGTCTGGATTGAACCTCTCGGGCTGTTCATAGTATCGAGGGTCGCGGTGCATCACCCACTGGCTCACCACCACAGTCGCTCCAGCGGGCACTCGATAGCCGCCAATCTCACAGTCTCTCAAAGCGTTTCGAACAACGGCCCAAGCTGGCGGATAAAGACGCATGGCCTCTTTTACTACTCGCTCTGCGTACGGCAGTTTGGGCAGATCTTGCATTCCTGGGCTTCTGCCGTTCAACACCAAGTGAAGTTCTGACCACAGCTTTTTCTCCACCTCCGGATACTGCGCCAACAGATACCAGATCCACGATAACGAGACCGCGGTGGTTTCGTGACCGGCCAAAAGCAGGGTCATCACTTCATCGCGCAACTGCCGGTCCGTCATCCCACCGCCTTCGTCTTGAGCCTGCAGCAATTCAGACAGCAGGTTGTCTGCAATCTGGCCACTCGCTCGCCGCTGGCGAATAAGACCGTACACGATGTCATCCAGCTGGCGGGCGGCGCGCCGGTAACGCATGTTGTCGGGCGTCGGCAAGAGGCGAAGAATTGGAGGCAGGAGCATACGTCCCCCCGAGCCCAACTCCATCACCGTGTTTAGTGCCTCTGCAACTCGGTCTCGCTCGGCAGCGACCTCAACATTGAAGAGAACCTTGGCCACAATTTCCAGCGCGAGACGCATCATGTCCTGATGAATGTCCCGCACTTCACCATCCTGCCAGGCCGCCATCATCCGCTCCGTGTAGGCCACGATGGTGTTGCCGTAAGACGTGATTCTCTCCCGGTTAAAGGCCGGTTGGATAAGGTGTCGCTGCCGCAACCACGAATCTCCTTCGTTGGTTAAGAGGCCGTTGCCAAAGATCCGGCGGTTGGATTGGAGAGCCTCGCCTTTGATGAAACTTCGGTAGTCATTAACCAGAACCTGTTCGACGAGATCAGGCCGGTTCAGGAAATAAATGTGGCGGTTAAACGCCCGGTAATAGAAGATGTCGCCATATTGACGCGCCCACTGCGTATACAGTCCGAGCGGGTCTCTGCTTCCCAACGGGAAGTTTCCGATTATCCCGCGATTCCTAGGACCGGGCGGACGAACCAAAGGCATCATAAGCTGATAGCCAATACTTCTCTTACCGATCTTGAATGATACTGCACAGCTGCCTGCCTAACGGCTCAAGGTGAGGGAATAAGGCTGGCATGATTGCTGCCGCACTGACCTCGCATGTTAGCTGGCGCCGGGGTGCTTTCCGCCAGGTCGTTAACAATGGTAAAAGGACAATTAAACGGTGATATCTTCGGAGTCAGTGGAGGCTTATGTCTAGTGGACGAGCGGTTCGGCTTCTAGCGCGTTTTGGCTTTACGACGGCGCTTCTGGCATCGACTTTGCCGGTGCTTGCAGCGAAGGGCGCGAAGCCTGCGCTCGGACCTAATGTTCTGATCTTCGATCCCTCGATGCCATCGCAGATGATTCAGAAACAGATCGATGCGGTGTATGCGATACAGCAACACAACGAGTTTGGGCTACAGCGGAACGCGCTTTTGTTCCTGCCCGGAAGCTATGCGGTGGACGTGCCGGTGGGTTTCTACACTGAGGTGATAGGGTTGGGCGCGTCGCCCGATGCCACGCGGATTGAGGGCAGCGTGCGTGTGGATGCAAACCTGGAGCACAACAATGCGACGACTACCTTCTGGAGAGCTGCGGAAGGACTCTCGACAGCGCCGACGGGCGGCACGATGCAGTGGGCGGTCTCGCAGGCGGTGTCGCTGCGGCGTATGCATGTGCGCGGTGACCTGGTGCTGCACCAGAATCACGGGTGGGCAAGCGGGGGGTGGATGTCGGATTCGCTTGTGGACGGGAATGTCGACTCCGGCAGCCAGCAGCAGTGGATCTCGCGCAACTGCGATTGGAAGAGCTGGACGGGCGCGAACTGGAACATGGTGTTCGTCGGTGTAGTGAATCCGCCGGAAGGCGCATGGCCTTCGCCGCCCTACACGAAAGTAGCGCGGACGCCTGTAGCGCGCGAGAAGCCGTTCCTGCAGGTGAATGCTGCGGGCGAGTTCAGCGTGCGGGTTCCGGAGGTGTACAGCGACAGCGTCGGCATTACGTGGCGCGGTGGAGAAACGCCGGGACAAACGATTCCAATTGAGCGGTTTTACATTGCGCGCCCGGATGTGGATACCGCGGAGACGATTAACGCGCAACTTGCCTTGGGCAAGGACCTGATTCTTACGCCGGGGATCTATGAATTAACGGCTCCGATCCGTGTGACGCGGCCGCGTACCGTGGTGCTGGGGCTCGGCTTTGCGACGCTGCGTCCGGTAAAAGGCACAGCAGCGATGACGACGGCCGACGCGGACGGCATCGAAATTGCCGGACTGCTCTTCGATGCGGGGCCGAACGAATCTCCGGTGCTGCTAGAGGTCGGGCCCGAGGGAAGCCAGGCGCGCCATGTGAAGGACCCGATCACACTGCACGATGTTTTCTTTCGCGTGGGCGGCGCGGGGGCGGGCCGAGCCAAAGTGAATTTGAGGATCAACAGCAACGACACACTGGTGGACCACACTTGGATCTGGAGAGCGGACCACGGCGCTGGAGTTGGCTGGGAGCTGAATACCAGCGAGAACGGCCTGGTCGTGAATGGAAACGAGGTCACGATCTTTGGCCTGTTTGTGGAGCATCACCAGCAATTCCAGGTTCTGTGGAAGGGCAATGGCGGGAGGGTGTATTTTTATCAGTCCGAGATTCCTTACGATCCTCCGAACCAGGCGAGCTATACGAGTGCGCCGGGAGTGAACGGCTGGGCTTCGTACAAGGTGGCGGATGGAGTAACGAGTCATGAGGCGTGGGGGCTGGGTGTGTACAGCGTCTTCCGGCATCCGGATGTAGTGCTGACCCGGGCAATCGAGACGCCGGTTCCCGGCAATAAGAGCCCGGAGATACGATTTCACGACATGATCACAGTGGCGCTGGGCGATCACGGGGCGATCAGCCATGTGATCGACGACACAGGCGAGGCGACCGCGATGCATCCTCGGGTGACGCCGAAGGTTACGAACTTCCCCTGAGCGGCTGCGCTCAATCCGCGCCAGGGATAGGCGCTGGGCCGAGCGGATATTCCGCAGATCAGTACCGATAGGTCGGCTTCGGCTACATAGGCGGGACGGCGCAAGCTCATACAAACTCAGTCTCATTGAAGGTGGTTTTCTGAATTCTCTTCGTGACGTACGAGCATTGACTTCACTCCACAGGGACCGTCGGCGGTTGTGGGTGGTTGCGGGCGTGGCCGGCCTTATATTGCTCTTCGCCGTCCATCTGGCACTGATCTCACGCGCCAACACCATCACATGGGATGAACCCGACCATATCTATTCTGGATATATGTCGTGGCGCGGTGACTTTGGCTTGAATCCTGAGCATCCGCCGCTGGTCAAGTTCGTTGCCACTGTGCCTTTGCTTGCCATGCAGCTGAACGTTCCAGAGATGCAAGATCGGCCTTACCGGTTACAGGCGGTTCTCGGTGGAAGAGATTTCGTCTTTCACAACGACGCCGACAAGATGGTGTTTCGCGCGCAGATGGCGGCCTCAATCTTCACTCTGATGTTGCTGGTGATCGCGTTTCTCGTGGCTCAAGAAATGTTCGGAACAACCGCGGGCTTCCTTGCGCTCGGGCTTCTGGTGTTCGATCCAACTCTGCTCGCTCACGGAGCGCTCGTAACCACTGACGCGGCGCAAGCCTGCTTTTTACTGGCATCGATCTATGCGTTCTACCGCTATGTGCAATTGCCATCCGCGGGCCGGCTGATGATTACTGCGGTTGCCGTCGGACTGGCGTTGGCGTCCAAGCACAGCGCGGTCCTTGTCTTCCCCATGCTCCTGATTCTCGCGGGAATCGAGATATTCCAGCGAGAATCAGCGGACAGCGGATCGCAACTTTCTGTCGGTAACCGCGCCGCTCGCCATGCTACGGTCCTAGTGATCATCGGCCTTGTATCAGTCGCAATTCTATGGGCGGCCTATGGCTTCCGCTATGCGGCACGCGGGAACGGGCTGCAGTTGAATCCGCCGATGGATGCGCAACTTGCCAAAGTTCCGAGTCCTACGCAAGCCAAGGTGCTTCACGAATTCGCCCGTTTCCATTTGCTGCCCGAGTCTTACATCTACGGCTTTGCGCACGTATTGTTCAGCGCCGACAGCTTCAACAGCTATCTCTTCGGCAAATCCTATCCACATGCCGTCTGGTTTTACTTCCCAGTAGCCATGCTGGTGAAATCGAGCCTCACATTCCTGATCGTGCTGGCGATTAGCGTTTGGGTGATCGCTAGCGGGCAGCTGCAAAAGAGGCGCGAACTCTTGTTTCTGCTGATCCCGCCGCTCATTTACTTGGCTGCGTCGATGAAGGGCGGAATGAATATCGGCATTCGGCACATTTTGCCCGTCTACATCTTTCTTGCGATCCTGATAGCGGGCGCGGTCTCTGTGCTGACTAAGAACAGCCGCCGCTGGCGGTATGCGGTCGTACTCCTGCTGGTCTTTCAGGCAATCTCGGTGACGCGCGCATTCCCCGACTGCATTGGCTATGCGAACGAAGCCTTTGGTGGCCCAAAGAACGCCTGGAGGTATGTGAGCGATTCGAGCGCGGACTGGGCGCAGCAATTGCATGCGGTGAAGCAATACACCGACCAGCGCCACATACAAAATTGCTGGTTCGTTTACTTCGGAACCGGTGTGATTGATTATGACTACTACAAGATCCCATGCAAGCTGCTTCCGACCATAGAATCTATCTGGCTGGGTACGCTCTCCGACGCTACTCCCGTGATCGATGGTCCCGTGTTCATCAGCGCAGTCAATCTCACGGGATTCGAATTCGGCCCGCCTCCGCTCAATCCGTATGAGCAGTTCAAGACCTTGAGAGCTGTCGATGCGATCGACTCTAGTGTCTTTGTGTACGAGGGACGCTTCGAGATTCCACTTGCGGCGGCGTTGGCACACGCGCAAAAGGCGAGTGTGTTTCTCGCAAGCAAGCGATTGCCGGAGGCACTGCAGGAAGCACAACAAGCTGTGGCTCTCGCCCCCGACTCGGCCGGAGTGAACATACGGATGGGCAACGTGCTGGATGCGCTCGGCAGACGAGAAGAGGCTCGCCCTTACTACGCAACCGCGCTGCAGCTAGGTCTTACCAGGCAGCCAGCGTTTCAGCACTCGCTGATCGCCCCGCTCAAACAGCGTCTTGCAGCAAAAGACGACAGTGCAACATTGGGCGCCGCGCACGCTGCAAAATGAGACTGCCTCAAGGGAAGATAAAACCGCTGCTCGAGAAGTTGAAGATCGGCCAGCGTGGTTTTCCTGCCTTCCGGCACTTCAATCAGTCCTTGCTCGATGCCCTCGGTGTGCCGTTAAGAGTCCGCGGGGACTCTTGAAAATGCACTATGAAATTGGTTGCGCGGAGTGGCCCAGCATCGGCTGCAACAGCTTGCTCGGCGGCATTCCCAAGCCATCATGACTGCCCGGTCATATGCCCACCCAAGATGCGGTCGATCTGCCGAAGATGGTTCAAGTCGTGTGCCGCTTCCAAGCGGACGAACTCCTCGACCGTTTGCCGTCCGCGTAACTCGTGGACCCCATAGCACTCCACCCACCGTGCGCGCGGGACCGACTCCAACAGTCGCAGGTTGCTCTCGCGCAGCGCCCGAAACACCCCTACCGAAACGCTCACATCTTGCTGCGCGTAACCCAGGCGCTCCGCCCATACGTCCTGATTCCACCACGTTAAGGCCACGCCCGGATTCGCCAGCATGTTTCGCAATCGCCACCCCATCGCCAGCTCCGCGTCCGCCAAGTGCGCTACGATCTCGGCGATTGACCACTTTTCAGGTGCAGGACGCCGGATCAAATCCTCGAGGGCGACATCGCGCAGACGCCGATCGAGTTGCGATGGGGTGGCTTGTTGGACGCCGATGGGCTCCTCATCGCCAAGATAGCTTAGGACTCGAGTTCGGTATGCTTCGAACGTCTCTGCCATTGGTTCTCCTGGTAGACTGCGTATGCGACCGAACATCTCGTGGAGTAGACCGAGCCATCCTGGTTCCCAATCATACGGGTGTGATGACGTAACACAAACACCGCGACCTCACTGCGCTCGGCTACGCCGATAAAAGACACCGTAGGTTATCCGCGTTTATGAGAGTTCATCTGCGGCTCTGACTGATTTTTTCACATCTTGCAGTCCCTAGCCATCCTTGCCAATATCTCGAACCAGTTTCGGCGAAGGCATGCTTGGGAGATCAGTACTAAACTGAAAGTCGTTTGGGGTTACAATGTTTACCGTCTTCGAAGCCAAAATCGGATCAGAGGCAGGGAACAATCATGCACCGGCGCGAATTCCTGAAGCTGGGAGCCGTAGCAAGCGGAACGTTGCTAGTGGGCGGCGCGGGCCGCTTCGGAAGTTTCCTCGATGCTCCGAAGGAAATCCCCACGGTTGACCGCCTCGTTGTCACCAATCTGGTGGACAACATTTACGACATCTTCGCGAAGGGTGGGAAAATCGGCGATCTCACAATCACTCGGAATACTTTGCCTCGTCCCCCTGGCTCAGAGGTCTCGTTGTTGTCGGAACATGGGCTGGCCTTTTACCTGGAGTCCTTCCGAGGCGCAGAGGAAAAACAAATCCTGCTGGACTTCGCGCTCACGCCCCGGACGCTCACAAATAATTTCAAAGGCTTGAAGATAGATCCCGCCACGGCCGACGCTCTCATCATCAGCCACGGGCACGATGATCATTACGGTGGCCTGCCCGATTTGGCGCAGGCCCTCCAGGGACACGCCAAACCGGGGCTCACTCTTTATGCCGGAGGACGCGATACGTTCTGCCATCGCTGGGTGGTGCAGCCCGACGGCAATAAACTCGACTACGGTGAGCTCAAGCGGGATGAGCTGGAAGCGCGAGGGTTAAAGGTCGTGATCGCCGAGGAGCCAACCGTAGTGGCGGGCCACGCCTTCACCTCAGGCCACATCGCGCGAATCACTGATTTCGAGATGTCTCCTCCGGCGGCTCGCCTCGAAGCCGGCGCGCCCGGCTCCGCATGCGATGCCACTTTCCACTTTCCTCCCGGCACAGTCAAGATGGAAGCCAAGCCGGGCGAGTTGGTCAAAGACATCTTCTGGGGCGAGCACGCCACCGCTTACAACGTGAAAGGCCGGGGACTCGTCGTGATCTCATCGTGCGGCCACGCCGGCATCATCAACTCAGTCCGCCAGATCCAGAAATCTACCGGGATGGAGAAGGTCCACGCCGTTGTCGGCGGGTGGCACCTGGCCCCCTATCCTGATGAACTCATCGCCAAGACCGTGGAAGCGATGAAGAAGATCAACCCGGACTACTTGATTCCCATGCACTGCACCGGCTTCCGCACCATAATGGCAATCCAGCGCGAGATGCCCGAAAAGCTCATCATGCCTTCCACAGGCACTCGCGTCGTCTTCGGCACCTAGCCCCGATTTCACTCTTCTTCGTCAGGTGAGCGTCGGCGAGGGAGTCTCTTTGCCGAGGCCTCGGATCCAGCTGGTTCACGAAACGGTTCCACAGAAATGCGTTCGTAACACACTTCCAGCACGGTCAAGTATTCTGTACCGCCCGGCAATTGAAGGACTACGCTGTCACCCGCTGCCGACTTCATCAACGCGCGCCCCAGAGGTGACACCCAACTGATATGGTTGCGGTTGAGATCGATTTCGTCTGTGCCAACGATGCTCACCACTCGCGATACTCCCGCGGCATTGGCATAGCGCACGGTCGCTCCGAAGAATGCCCTCGTCTTCGTTGTTGGCTGCCCCGCTCTCGGAGCTTCCGGGTCCACCACTTCCGCGGCTTCGATTCGCTTGGTGAGAAAGCGAATCCGCCCATCGATCTGCCGCAGCCGCCGCTTGCCGTACTGATAGTCGGCGTTTTCACTGCGATCGCCGTTGCCGGCAGCCCACGCCACCACCTCCGTCACGGCTGGGCGTTCCCTGGTGAGCAGAAACCGATGCTCATCTTTGAGGCGCTCCAGTCCGCTCGGCGTTATGTAGTTCTTGACGGGCGTCGCGGGTTCGTCCGGTTTTGGTTGTCTCGTAAACCCTTTTCGCATCTCGTAGTCTTTCCAGGGCGGAGTTCAATGGGTGTAATCGGATGTTGCAACAGATTACTGGGACGAATGGGTCTTACAAACCCAAATCTTTTGTACCCTCTTTAGCTGCATACTCTCAGGGTTTACTATCTCCAATCCCTCAATCGATATCGTTCCTCGGAGTATTTTTGGTGTGAGTTTCCCGGTAATTCTCACTCGGTATGTCTGCACGATGTCCTTCTTCGATGGATATTCCGTGAGGTGTTCGACCCAAGTGCCTTCAATGACCAAGTTGTCGCCGTCTACGGTAACGGAAAGAGGTATTCCTTCACTACCACCTCCTTCGTACACAAAAAGAAGGGCCTTACGCCGGGACCCAGATGGCCCGTCCAGTGCCAAATCAAAGCCGCTCAGGTCCCCCGTCACCTTGGAAACTTGGGCATCCGAATAAATGTCCATTTGAGCAGTCTGAGAGCACTCGTCCGGCAGTCTACTCTGTCCAAAGCTGTTTGGTGGTTCAAGGACTAGAAGAAGAGCAGCCAATACGGTAGCGATTTTCACTTCGCGCATAGAGCACTATGCTATCGCTTAATTGACGAAACCAGGGATTTCACACCAATTGACCAGCAGCAGGGTGTTTCCGGATTGCCGACTAATCGGGAGTTGGCTCGCGTTGCACCACAACCAAAAACACCACACCGACAATGGTAAACATTCGGAATGCCTCTTCCTGCCCATTCCACATTTTCGACTGCCACATCAGAAACCATTCGCCCCCGACATCGAGGAATGCCACAAACCACATCAGCAGACTCGTCGTCAGCGCAATCACTGCGACGTTCAGCGCGGCGGCGAATTGCGCCTTGCCCGCACGATACGATTTCAGCAACCGAACACCAGCCCACCAGCATAGAAGCATAGTGACTGATTCCCAGGCGATGATGCCGATGTAGAAGACCGTATGTATTCGCGGCGAATTGAGGGCGCGCCACATGAGGTGGTTCGCCGGGAAAGTTGAGTCCATCATCAGGACGTGGCGGACATACTCGTAGTTGGAGCCGTAATCCGTGATGTTGTTTAGGACCAGAATCGTGTAGAAAAGTGCGATTGCAAAAACGAGAACCGCTCTGGAAACGCGAAGCGCCATTACATATCGCATAGGTTGTTGCACGCGGGAATTATATCTCTCGGTGACTTACACGAGAGAACGTGGGGAGCCTGTTTGCGGATTACTGCCGGATTGCCGACGATTCTGAAAGTCTGTGGCGAGAAGCGCGTTTAAGGAGAGTAACGAGAGATTGTCGCGCGTAAACACCTGCAAGGATGAGGTCACTCCGACACCTCTTCAAGCAAAAGAGTTACCTCTTCATCAGAGGGCGACTGTTTCGTCTTCTCTATGAAAAAAGGCAGTCTTAGTGCTGCTACCAAAAGCAGGATATGAATGAGGCTGAGCAGCATGAAGGTTGCGGTAAAGGCATTGGAGATGCCGGTCGCCAGGTGCGCCATACCCAGTCTCCATCCGAGAAACGTAGCGCACAGTGTCGTCAGGGTGGGCCCTCCGAGACGCTGGACTATATTGAGTGAGGTCGTCGCCATCGGCAGGTGTTCTTGCTCGACCGAAGCGTAGGCAGAGGTAATGGACGGAATGCCGACCGCGCTCAAACCCATCCCGCGGACGAAGAGCGTACATACGAGCAGGGGGAGGGACATGCCGTGGCTGGCAAGAAAAAGGAACGGCAGCGTACCGGCTAAGGCCAAAAAGGCGCCGCTGCCCGCTACCCTGCGGATGCCGAACCTCTGCGTCAGCACGCCGATCTTCGGATACGTGCAGATCATGCCCAGTCCGAGAGGAGCCATCAACCAGCCTGCCGCGCTGGGTGATTCGCCGCACATACGGATGAGATAGATCGGGATGAGCATCTGGCCTGCGAACGAGATTCCGTTCAGGGTGAATTGCGTCAGCACCGATGCTGAAAAATCTTTTCCCCTAAAGAGCTGAAGATCAATGAGCGCACGGTCGCCCTTCATGGTTGCCGTCCGGATGAAGACAGTGAGCAGCACCAGGGCAACGAAAAATGCCGTTAAGCCGATCCGTTCGCTAACATGGTCCATAGCGTAGAGAAAGAGCACGAGCCCTGGGGAAACTAGACAGAAGCCGACAAAGTCGAGATCTCTCGACCGGGCTTCGGCACGGTCTTCGGGAAGAAAGCGTATCGCCAGAACGATTCCCAGGAGACCGACCGGAACGTTTACCAGGAACAGCCAACGCCAGGACGCATGCTGAAGAATCGCCCCAGCGA
>Ga0210391_10001524_pt1 | contig 20967 bp, 17 predicted proteins | sample IncBWC12OmetaG_FD_160573 | JGI IMG/M metagenome (GOLD analysis project Ga0210391, IMG submission 160573) | Forest soil microbial communities from Barre Woods Harvard Forest LTER site, Petersham, Massachusetts, United States - Inc-BW-C-12-O ...
TCTCCCCACTGGGCAGGAATTAGCACCTTGGCAATTGCACCAGGTTGCTGTGGCGTCGCAGGGCCTGTCCCCTCAACCACTCTTGATAAGCGCTGCTGGTAAGGCAGCCCCCGCAGAATAGCAGAAATAATTCTCAGGTCAAGCGAAGATTGCGGGGAGCGCGCAGCGCGCAAACGGCTCGCGGAATCGCTAGAACGGCCCGGGCGCAACCTTTTCTCTGCGCGCTCTGCTCCTCGGCGGTGAACTCTTTGCCGGGCGTGACCATGCCGGCGCCGCGCCGCGACACAAGTTACAAGCTCGTTCCAGGCCGGGTGACCCCAGCTCGGTGCTGTCCCAGGGAACAGGGTGACATCCAAGCGGCAAACCAAATCAATCCTGTAGACACGCCCTTTGGCTATCCCTCAAAGTTATAGGGATAGTGGGTAGGGCATTCCTTCGTCTGGGGGAAAGAGGCGATGAAATATATCTCTGTTCTTTTTGCCGGCCTGCTGCTGGTAGCCGTAAATGCCGGAGCACAATCGAATTTCGGGGATTCGGTGACGCTCGCCACCCCATCCTTCATGACGTACGCCGCCACAGCGACTATGCCTGCGACCCCGGCAAGCTCGACAGCAGATTCCCCAACCGTGTTCGCATCGCCGGCTTTTGCCAGCCCGGCCCCGGCGGCACCTGCATTACCGGCAGCCATGCCGCAGGATGTGCAGGGGGTCTTCAACAAGTACAGCTGGGACCTCTACGCCGGCTACACGTTTTTCCGGTTCTACGAAGTCCCTGGGACGACCTCGAATATGAACGGCGGAAACTTGTCCGCGGTTTACTATTACCGGGATTGGCTGGGAGCCGATGCGGAAGTGATGGCCACCTATGGCAGTCAACCCGGACAGAATTCCTGGTTGGTGTTTGGTGGCATCGGTCCGCGGTTTCGCTACGTGGGGCCAAAAGGCATTGACCTGTGGGCGCATGCGATGATTGGAGGAATGTTCATCGATCCGCAAACGCCGTATGGCGGGCAGGGTGCGCTTGCCGGACTGGCAGGCGTTGGCGTGGATTTGAACGCCCATCATCGTCACGTCGCGCTGCGAGTGGCGATTGATGGCATCGCCAGCCGGTTCTTCAACACCTATCAGATCAGCCCGAAAGCTTCGGTGGGCATCGTTTACAAGTTCTAGGCGGCGCTGCTTCGCAGGATTGCCCGAACGCGAAGTGCGGGAGCTGCGATTTGCTCTAGCATCCGGTCCCGTATTGCCCCTCACCTAGCAGAATCTTTCCATTTGAGGCCAGCGCTCGCCGCGACGTGGGGATTCCAGCGATGCTGCATGATGCAACCGCACTGTACTCCGCGCACGTACCAAAAATTTAGATGTCGTCGCATCTTTTCGCGATGGAGATCGGCGTGCATGACGAGACGTAACTGGTTGAGCTGCATCTAAGGAATGGAGCGGCGAGCAGGCAGGCAGGGAAGCGGCCACGAGCGCGTGTGACACTCGTGAAGCGAGACTTTTGGTGCTGATCCATTCGTTCCAGCAGGCCAAACGGTTCGTCAAGGTGCTGATCGGGTTCACGCTGCTCGCACTGGGCATCGTGATGATCGCGACTCCCGGGCCTGGCTGGCTCACCATCCTGCTCGCTTTGGGCATTCTGGGGGCGGAATTCGTCTGGGCGCGGCGGCTGCTTGATCGCCTGAAAGAGCAGGGCGAGCGCATCCGGGACACGGTGATGCCGCGCGAAAAACCCGACAACGTCTGAAGCGTTCCTCCCCGATTTCCGACTTCGGCGTCTTCCCGATTTAAGTTCTCATTCGTTTGATTGTTCAAATTAGAAGGCCGTACTTCAGCGGCTGAAAAGCCGCGACCTACAAAAAACTATCTCCCGGTCATGCAGACTCAAATAGCGCGAGCCTCGCTGTGATAGAGTTTCCGGCAGTGGCGTTGAGAACTGGTGGTTGCCCGATCGGAGGATTCCGTGGCGGAAAAGTGGCAGCAGGAGTGGCGGGGCAAGTGGGCGCTCATTACCGGAGCGAGCGCTGGAATCGGTCTGGAGCTGGCAAAGTTGCTGGCGGCGGGTGGCGCGAATCTGGTGCTTACGGCGCGGCGCATTGACCGGCTGCAGAAACTGGCTGCTGATCTCGCGTCGCAAAACGGCATCAAGACCGAAGTCTTCGCCGCGGACCTGACACGCCCGGAAGCGCCGGTCGAGATTTGCGCGTTCACGGCAAACAAGAAGATCGAGGTGGAGTTTCTGATCAACAACGCGGGCTTTGGCGCATACGGTTTCGTACATGAGCTACCCGTGCAGAAGATGCTGGAAATGATTCAGGTGAATTGTTCCGCCGTGGTGCATCTCACGCGGCTGTATTTGCCGGCGATGGTGCAGCGGAAGCATGGCGACGTGATGATCGTCGCTTCGCTCGCGGCGTATCAGCCGCTGCCGTTCAGTTCGTGCTATGCGGCGACCAAGGCGTTCGATCTGCTGCTGGCGGAAGGAATTGCCGAGGAAGTGCGTCCGCTGGGAGTGCGCGTTTGCGCGCTGTGTCCGGGTTCGACGGTTACGGAATTTCAGGAAGTGGCGCAACAGCCAGACCGTCCATTCAGAAATGCCGAGACGGCGGAGAAAGTGGCCCGCGTGGGGCTGGAAGCGCAAGCGGCGGGAAGGCCCTACGTGATTTCCGGCTTCATGAATCGCCTGATGAAAGAATCGCAGCGCTTCGCGCCCCGCAGCCTGGTAACAAGAACCGCCGCGAAAATGATGCGGCCTGACAATTCGTAACGGGTTTCGTAGATTTCGCGTCGGCCGCGTGAAAATCTCGCGCCAACCTGTCGCCCGCTTTACGGAAGCACCAGCGTGTCGAAGACGCCGGTTTCGATTGTTCCGCCGCGTTTCATCTGGACGAACAGGCGATAGTCACCTGCTTTTGGGAATCCGTAGGGGAAGGAAACCTCGGCGGCGCGCGGATCCATGGACATGTCCATCCCGGACATGCCCGTGCCGCCCATTTCACCGCCCGCGTTTGATCCCACTTGCCCGATGGTGCTGACATTTCCTTGCATTGAATTTTTCTGCGTGAGTTCCAGCGCAGCCATGGCGACTGAGCCGTCGGGATGGATGTGCGCGAAGACGGAGCGATCGGAATTCACAATCTCGGCGTGGCCTGCCATTCCCATGTAAGGCTCGGAGTCGCTGACGGGCTTGCCGTCTGGCATTTCCAAACGAAAACGCAGCCAGATAAAATGATTCGCGGTGAACGGCGCGCTGCCGTTTTCCCAAATCATTCGGCAGCCATCTGGCAGACTCGCCATAGCGCCCTGTGGTGCGTCGCCGAACCTCTCGGCTCTCTCGCTCACGCCGTCATTGTTTGTTCGGAGCCCGTCCGCGGAGAGCGGAGAGGATGCGGCGGCGGAATTGTCGCCAGTGAGCGCGACGCCAGGAATATCCGGCAAATTAATTTCGGCGGTCATGGTGTCGGGGAAGCCGGACTCGCGCACGACGTCGGCGAAAACTTGATAGCGCCCCGCGGGAATCGCGGGCAATTCCATCTCGAACGAAGGTTCGTGGTGCGGCTGAAGCCCGGGCTCGAGCGCAACCATCCGCGGATGGAGATGATAAAAGCGATCCATGCCAGGCTCACGAATAAGAAACAAATGCATCAGGTAGCCGTGGTCGGGGATGAGAGTAGTCATCACCGTTTCGGGTTGCGTGCGATGCCATTCGGAGTTGCCCATTTTCAGCAGGAGTTTTCCGCCGGGTTCGAGAGAAACGTCGAGCGGCGGCGGTTTGTAGATCATCTTGCGGGCGGTGTCGCTGGCTTCGGAATTCCACCACGAGTTTCCGAAATACAGGACGCCGAAGACCACTATGGCTGAGCCGAGCATCATCCAGCGTCCGCGGCGGCACCTTTCCGCAGAGGGAAATTCGCCTGGCGCAAGTGTGGCTTCGCGGCGCGCCGCACCTGCTATTGAAATGATCGCGACCACGAGCAGCGCCAGCAATGCGAAGAGCAAAATGCCGAGCGGCCGTTGCATCGGCAGAGTGCGGCGCGCGGCAGCGGGCACCGGCACGGCAAGTTCGCCCGCGCCTTGCGAGCCTTCCACTTGCACGCGCACTTGCCACGAACCGGAGTCCATCAGCCAGATTTTGCCGGAAAAATATTGCGGATCTTCTTTGGATTGCCCGAGCAGGTCGCCGACGGGCGGATATTTTGCGCCGGGTCCGACAATGTAGAGCGGGACGACGGTGATTTTCGAAATGCCGGGAGTAGCGCTGAGAATTTCCACGTCCGCGGTGCCGGGAATCATCTGCGGCGTGCGAATGGTGATGATCAGATGATAAGGGCCGGCAGCGCCTTGAAAATAAACGTCTGGATTTCCGACGTGGGCCCAGGCGGGCGCGATCAGCAGAAGAACGCCGATCAATACTGCGGGCGATGCGAGTGCCAGCTCGCGCGCGCGCGAGGCGATGCTGCGCCGCGGCATGGCGTTCACCGGCGCAGGCCGCGCAATGCGTCACCGGCAGCGAGCCCGATGCGAGAACCGACGATCGAAGTTGCGAGAGCGATGCCTATGCCCTTCCAGAAGAGTCCGGTGGTTGGCGCGAGGTCCACGAATTCCCAGTTCAGGTGATATTCCGAAGGCGATTCCATGTACGGAAAATAATTCTGGCCGAAAACCCAGTTGCGTGCGGCCGGTGAAATCAGGAAATCGCCGAGCGGCCAATGCACTAGCAGCAGCACGGCGAGATAAGCGGTGCCGAGCATGACGGCGAGCGCCCATTTGTTTTTATTGGCGTAGCGATTCAGCAAAAAATCCAGAGCGATCGCCGGAACGATGATAAGTGTGGGAAATTCCAGCGGCACCATGTGCGTGATTTTGGTGAACACCGGACCGAGCTTTGGCGTCGCCGGAAACAATGGCAGCAGCCAGAGCTGCCCGAGCACCCATGCGGTGTAAATTGCCGCGACGATGGTCGCGCCCCAGCGATAGCCGCTGGCACGCGAGAGCGCGATGAGAATTATCGGCACAGCCAGCGACAAGGCTCGATAGAACGCGGGGCCGTGCATCTGAGAGCCGCCAGTGTATTCCGAGAGCAGTATCCAGTGGAGCGAGAGGATAACGCCGCCCATAAGCAAATACAGGCGGCGAAGCCGTGTGTGGGCGTCGCCTGCGGAGCGGTTCATCCAGCTCACGAGCAAAAGCAGAGCGCCGATGGCGACGGCCAGAACTCCTACGCCGAGGACCATGTGCGGGGGACTGACGATAGCGACGTCGAGGCCGAAGGAATTGTGCCACCAGTTGTCGAAGGGCGCGGAAGTGACCATTACCACGCCGCCCCAACAGGCCAGGAAGGCGCCCAGCGGTCCGCGGAATCCCCATACTTGGATGGAAGCAGCCCTGGCCGCGGAATTGTGGCCCCACGTGGTGGAAAGGATCAGATAGACGCTGGTGAGCGCGACCAGAATGCCGCCGATCTGGATGGCCATGTGCGCGGGAGTCCAAAAAGTGTCGCGGCCGACGCTCATGTGCCAGGAAATGTCCCAGTAGAGGCCGAACACGATGGAGATGACGCCGAATAGGCCGCACCAGATGTACCACGGGACCGGAGCGTAGGCGTCGTGTTGAGCCGCGGAGTAGGGGATTGCAGGGGATGCGGTTTGAGCCATCAGCGCGACCTCTGTCGTGTGGTTCGAGGCAAGGATAACAGCATCTGTGACACCGGGCTATGGTTGGCTATGAGCACCCATCGTTTCGCGGATGCACGCAATAGGTCCCCCCGCGTGAAAACGGCCAGAAATAGTTGATTAGAAAACATGTCCGGCGTTTGTTTTATGAGAGCTAGCGCGATTTTTAATCGCCGTGGCGTTGATTGGAAATATTTGGACGTGTGGGATTGCGTTTTGGAGCAGGTAGCGGGTGGGGTGGAGAGCTCGGCTGACGCCAGTGCGACGCTCGCGTCGTGCCCAGCGCTGTGCAGGCTCCGGTATCATGAGGACTGACAGCATGCTGGCAATACCTTGCGCGGTTGTGGGGTTGGTGGCGCTGTGTCTAAACCCCCACCCCTCGCATGAGGCAAAGGCGCGACGGATCGGCTATCCGTCAATTCAAAAGCAAAGTCAAAACCAACTTCCACAACAACTTCCGAATCAGCTTCGAAAGTCGCCTCACGCCCAAATTGAAGAGCGAACTCAAAGCCAAGTTCAAAAACGACGTCAGACCCCACACGTCGGGCCGAGCTTGCTGCATCGGTCCCCGGGAGGATCGCACGTACTGGCGAGACGCACCCCTTTAGGCGATGGGTTTGCCCTGGGTTCCTTGCCTCCGGATTGCTAACTCTGCTATGGTCTGGCTGTTTCGAACTCTGCGGCTGAGGGAAGTGAAACGCGATGACCGGACTGTTGCAACGGCTGTTGCCGCGCGAAGAAGGTTTTTTCGACCTGTTCCGCAAGCAGGCGGAAAACATTAACAATGGGGCCGAGGCCTTTCTGAGGATGTTGCTGCACTACACGGGAGTGCCGGAGCAAGTGCAGAACATCAAGGCGATCGAGCATGCCGGCGATGAGATTACGCACCAGACATTTCGCATGCTTAATAAGACGTTCATCACGCCGTTTGACCGCGAGGACATTCACGAGCTGGTGAGTACGATGGACGATGTGATTGACCTAATTGACGCGGCGGCCAGCCGCTTCGCGCTGTATCGCGTGGAGACTTTGCGCGTGGGAACGTTGGACCTGGCGCGAGTCCTAGTGTCGGCGACGAAGGAGTTGTCCGCGGCGATCCACGCGATCGAAAAACCGGACACGGCGATGAAGCATTGCATCGAGATTAACCGTTACGAAAATGAGAGCGACCGGATCTGCCGGACATTGATCGCGCAATTATTCGACGAAGAGAAGGACCCGGTGCAGATCATCAAGTGGAAGGAGATTTTTGAAGTAATAGAAACCGCAGTGGATAAATGCGAGGACGTCGCGAACGTAATCGAAAACATCATTCTGAAAAGCGCCTGACCCTGTGAACAGCTTCCAGGTTTTATTACTTACCGTCGCACTGACCCTGGCATTCGAATTTTCCAATGGCTGGCACGATGCTGCCAATTCGATTGCGACGGTGGTGTCGACGCGCGTGCTAACGCCGTTTCGCGCAGTGGCTTGGGCGGCGTTCTGGAATTTCGTTGCGGCGTTTGTGTTTGGCACGGCGGTGGCGAAGACTTTGGGCAGCGGAATGGTGCACATTGATATGGTGAATCAGCGCGTGCTGTTGGCGGGCCTGCTGGGCGCGATTTTGTGGAACATGATCACGCTGATTCTGGGATTGCCGACGAGCTCGTCGCACGCGTTGATGGGCGGATACGGCGGCGCGGCGGTGGCGCATGCGGGGATGAAGGCTCTGATCCTAAGCGGATGGACCATGCCGATTCTGTTTCTGTTTCTTTCGCCGGTGATTGGAATGTTTCTGGGATTTGCAACGAGCATCGGGACGAGCTGGATCGTGCGGAAGATGCGGCCGCAGAAAGTGGATCGCTGGTTTCGGCGGCTGCAATTGGTTTCGGCGGCGGGATATAGTTTGGGCCACGGAACCAATGACGCGCAGAAGGGGATGGGAATTATTACTACGGCACTAGTGGCCGGAGGTTTGCTGAACAATTTCGCGGTGCCTTATTGGGTGATTATTTGTTGTCATCTGGCGATGGCGGGCGGGACGATGGCGGGCGGTTGGCGGATTATCAAGACGATGGGGCAGCGGATTACGAAGCTGAATCCGTTCGGAGGATTTTCGGCGGAGACCGCTGGGGCGCTGACTTTGATTACGACTGCGCATTTTGGGATTCCGGTTAGCACCACGCATACGATTACTGGCGCGATTGTGGGTGTGGGGGCGGCGCACCGGCTGACGGCGGTGCGTTGGGGCGTGACGCGGAGGATTGTGTGGGCTTGGGTGCTGACGATTCCTGGAGCAGCGCTGATGGGGGCTGGGCTTTTTCATATTATGCAATTGTGGTGGCGGTGAGAGGTTTGCGTTCGCTCGTGCGAATGGCGCCGTGCTTCGCGGCAGCTTGTCGCTGACGCTGTGATTCTGATGAGCGCGCCTTGTCATGGTACACTTCGGCCAGCATGACGTTCGAACGCAAGATCGTGGTGGGGTTGGAAGAGATTCGCGCCATCTCGTTCGAATGCCATCAATGCAAGTCCCGCCTCACGGTTTCGCCTGACGATATCCGCGATATCCCCGCCGCTTGCCCGCACTGCAATTTTCCCTGGAGACTGCCCGAGGATCCGCAAGCGGTATCGGCCGGATCACCGCCGAAAAATTTTGCGTTTGGCATCAAGGAACTCAAGATACGTTTTGGAGCGGATGTGATCGGGTTCAAGATACTGCTTGAATTCGACGAACCGGGAAGGCACGCGCTGTGATCGTCTGAGATGACCGCATGGTCAGGCCTCGCGAGTTCAATTTCGAAAAACCGGTAACTATCGTGAATGACGAAGACAATGCGACACTTGCCGCCATTCGTCCAGGAGTGCGCGACGCCAAGGCGAGCCGAACCGTGCCCGCGGGAAAAGTTCGTAAATTTCTTCGCCTACGGGTTGGGGACTAGCGGAGGACCTAGAGAAAGCGGGAGAGATTCGGCCGGCACGAGCCAAGGCGCCGGTCTGAGGATGACGATGCTCGTCGCATCGTCAGAGAAAGTGCGAGAGATCCTTCGGCCGCGTGCGCCGGGTCAGGATGACGGCTTATCGGAGCGCGATCGGAGTGAGCGGGCGAGGTAAGCCTCGCCTAGGTCGTCTCGTTGCCGGACATTTAGCTTTGACGAAAGCGGCGGCAAGCCGCCGCACTCCAAAAAAAGTGCGTGCCGCACGGCCGGCACGACAAATGGGCCGGGCAGTCACCGCGGAAGATTGGGACGACGAGTTATTCCTCGTCGTCGGCTTGGGCTTTTAGTAGGCGCTCGATTACGGCCATGTCTTCCAGGGTTGTGGTGTCGCCTGTTACTGCGCCTTTGGTGGCCAATTCGCGGAGGAGGCGGCGCATGATTTTGCCGCTGCGCGTTTTTGGGAGCAGAGGAGTGAAGCGAACGTCGGAGGGGCGGGCGATGGAGCCGATGGTGTTGGCTACATAGTCCATCAACTCCTTGCGTAGTTCGGGGCTGGGTTGGTGTCCGACGCGCAGGGCGACGAAGCAGACGATGGCTTCGCCTTTGATTTCGTCCGGGCGCGCGACTACTGCGGCTTCTGCTACTGCGGGATGACTTACCAGGACGCTTTCGATTTCCATGGAGCTCAGGCGGTGGCCGGCGACTTTGATTACGTCGTCGACGCGGCCGAGGACCCAGATGTAGCCGTCTTTATCGCACTGCGCGGCGTCCCCTGCGAAATAAACGCCGGGGATGCGCGTCCAGTATTCACGGGCGTAGCGTTCGTCGTCGCCGTAGATGGTGCGAAGCATGGAGGGCCAGGGTTTTTGGATTGTCAGGTAGCCGGTTTCGCCGGGACCGACTGGTTCACCTTTCATGTTGACGACCTTCGCGATCACTCCTGGGAGCGGCAGCGTGGCCGAGCCGGGTTTTGTGGGCGTGGCGCCGGGGAGCGGAGAAATTAGAATGGAGCCGGTTTCGGTTTGCCACCATGTATCCACGATGGGGCAGCGATTTTTTCCAATCGCTTCGAAGTACCATTTCCACGCGGCGGGATTGATGGGTTCACCGACGGTGCCGAGCAGACGGAGGCTGGCGAGTTTGTGCGGCGTGATCCAATCCATGCCCCAGGCCATGAAGGCGCGCACGGCGGTGGCGGAGCTGTAGAAGATGGTGACTTTGTAGCGGTCGATGAGCTCCCAGAAGCGATCTTTCTGCGGAAAGTCCGGTGCGCCTTCGTACATCAAGATGCTGGCACCGTTCGATAGCGGGCCATAGACGACGTAACTGTGGCCGGTGACCCAGCCGATGTCGGCGGTGCACCAGTAAATGTCGTCCTCCTGCAGATCGAAGACCAGTTGAGTGCTCCAAGTGCATTGCAGCAGGTAGCCACCGGAAGTGTGCAGGACGCCTTTGGGTTTTCCGGTGGTGCCGCTGGTATAGAGGATGTAGAGCGGATGTTCGGAGTCGAAGGGCGCGGCGATATTATCCTTTGCGGCTTTGTCTTCTTCTTCGTGCCACCAGAGGTCGCGGCCTTCTTGCCAGCCAACTTCTTCCTTGGTGCGCTGCACGACGATGCATTTTTCGATGGTGGGACAATTCTTCATGGCGGCGTCGGCGGTTTCTTTCAGAGGGACGATTTTTCCGCGGCGGAAGCCACCATCGGCGGTGATGAGGATTTTGGCTTTGCAATCGGCGACGCGGTCGGCGATGGCCGTGGCGCTGAAGCCGCCGAAGATTACCGAATGCACGGCGCCGACGCGCGCGCAGCCGAGCATGGCGATGGGCAGCTCGGGCACCATGGGCATATAGATCGCGATGCAATCGCCCGGCTTGACGCCGAGCGAGGACAGCACGTTGGCGAATTTGCAGACGCGCTCGTGCAGCTCGGCGAACGTGTATTGAATGGTGGAGCCGTCTTCGGCTTCCCACATCAGCGCAGGTTTATTGGAGTTTTTCTCGAGGTGGCGATCCACGCAGTTGTAGGCGACGTTGAGCTTGCCGCCGACAAACCATTTGGCGTGAGGCGGATTCCATTCCAGGACTTTTTTGGGGGCTTCGAACCAGTGGAGGAGTTTTGCTTGTTCGCCCCAGAAGGCTTCGGGATCGGCTGCCGCCGCGGCGTAGAGTTCGCGGTAGTCCTCGAGCGAACGCACGCGGGCTTTTTTGCTGAATTCTTCGGGCGGCGGGATGGGCTTTTCTTCTAAGACATGCGGATCGAATTCCTGCATGATGGCGATTCCTCCGTGGTTTATGCGCGGCGATGCCTTGAGATATGAATTCACCGCGGCCCATCGGCAGCGGGCACCAGCGTGCGCTTGCCAGCCAGGCAAAGGCGGCCCTCTGCGCGCCCCTACGTTATTGAACCGGAGGGGTTTGGTCAAGGAGGGGATTGTCCGGGGGAGGGGGCGCGGGAATGGTGGCCGGCCGGAGGCTGGGGATTGGCGTGACGCAGATGGTGCACTGAACTGCGCTGCTGCGAAGGCTACGGCAAAAGCCAAGTCAAGGCCAAGCAAAGTCAAAGCAAAGGCTACGGAGCCGGCGGGATGCCGGCGCTAGCAACGTCGAAGGCGCCGATCACGCCAGGGCGCGACAGCCGCTACCGGTCAACGGCGACGTCAAAACCTCGGTCAGGCAATTTTTTCCTGGAACTTTTGCCGCGTGGCGTCGGAATATGTAACGAGAGTTGTGCCGGGCCGTCCAATCGTCTGAGATGAACAGGGGCATGGAAACCATTGATGAGGGGCTGCTGCTCCGGCGGATGGTGGCCGGGGATGAGGCTGCGTTTACGCTGCTGTACCGGCGCAAGCATCCGGCGATATACCGGTTTGCGCTGCACATGAGCGGGAACGCGGCGCTGGCGGAGGACGTGACGCAAGAGGTTTTCATGACGTTGATACGGGACGGCAAGCGGTTTGATCCTGGGCGTGGGACGCTGGGGGGATTCTTGTTCGGCATCGCGCGTAATCATTTGCGGCGTCGTTGGGAGCAGGAACGGAATTCGGTGCCGCTGCCGGAATCGGCGGATGAGCTGGACGCGATCATGGCGCGGAGCAAGGCGAGCGGGAAGAACGGGACGTCTGGTTACGGCAATGGAAACGGGAACGGGCATGCGAACGGAAACGGAAATGGCAACGGCGCGGGAGTGAGCGCTTACATGCTGCATCGCGACGATTTCGCTTCGTTGGAAAATGTGCAGCGCGTGCGGCAAGCCATCGCCACCCTGCCGGAAAATTACCGCGAAGTGGTGGTGCTGTGCGAGCTGGATGAATTGAGTTACGAAGATGCCGCGGCGGCGCTGGATTGTCCGGTGGGCACGGTGCGGTCGCGACTGCACCGGGCGCGAGCGATTCTGGTGGAAAAATTACGCGACACGCAGCCCGCGCGGCGCGCGTCGGCGGTGGGCGAATGAGACAGAGCTCCGGCAAAGAAGATTTTGCGGAAGCGAAAAGGATGAATCGGATGGACTGCGCGCAATTTCAGGAAGTGCTGCACGAGCTGGACCGGCCCGGAACAGAGGGCGCGACGCTGTGCGAGCGGGCGCTGGCTCATGCGGAGTTTTGCAGTGATTGCGCGGCGTTGCTTACGGAAGTTGAGTCTTTGGATTTTGCGTTGCGGCAGGCGGCTGAGGAATCCTCGGAATTGCAGGCGCCGCCGCGACTGGAAACTTTGTTGCTGCAGGAATTTCGGCGGGAGAAATCGGCGACGGCTTCGCGCGGAGTGCGCTGGCAGTTGGCGGCGTTCGCGGTGGCTGCGGCAGTTTTGTTGGCGCTGGGGCTTTCGCTGCACCGGCAACATCTGGTGACATCGGGCGATGTGAATTCCGCGCAGAGTTCGACGCAGGCTGCGGCGCAGGTGCCTGATAATTCCGCGGCGACGACAACTGCGACGACCGCGCGGGATCGCAACGCACAGGCGAGTGCGAATTCTGCGTCTGACGACGCGGAATACGCGACGGCTTACATGCCGCTGCCGTATGCGTACGATCCATCGGAGTTGGAGGGCGGCGCGGTGGTGCGCGTGGTGTTATCGCGGGCGGCGTTGGTTTCTTACGGCTTGCCGGTGGAAGGAATGGGCGTGGCGGACAACGTGACGGCAGACATGGTGGTGAGCCAGGATGGCACGCCACAAGCCATACGGCTGGTGGCGCAAACCAATGCGAATTCTGATACGGATGCGGATTTTTAGAACGACCAATGATTTTTTCGGAGGAGCTTAAGATGAGCAAGAGCGGAAGGTATTTTGCGATGGTGGGGGTGGCGATGATTCTGCTGCTAGCCGGCGCCGGGATGCAGGCGCAGGATGCGGCGTCAGCGCCACCTCCGCCGCCACCGGCTGGTCACGGGTTTGGGCATGGACCGGGACGCGACGAGATCCGGTTTCTGGGTTTTGAAGCCGGGCTGGGCGACAAGACCGTGACGGGCGCGCCGTTCAGCGCGAGTTTTTCGACGGAGAGCACGGAGACGTTGGCCGATGGGAACCAGATCAAGCACACGTCCACTGGCACGATTGCGCGCGATAGTCAGGGACGCACGCGGCGCGACATGACTTTGCCGGCGTTCGGGCCGATGGCTGTGGCGGGACAGGCTGCGCCGCACGTGACGTTTGTGAACGATCCGGTGGCGAGCACGCGTTACATTTTGGAAGCTGATACGAAGACGGCGCGGCAAATGCCACCTCCTCCGGACAAATCTGAGTTCACCAAGGGAGCGCACGCGGGCGCGCACGGAGCAGCGGACAAGGAAACCGTGACCACTTCGCTGGGGACGCAAACGATTGGCGGCGTGTCGGCGGAAGGCACGCGCTACACGCGCACGATACCCGCGGGGCAGATTGGAAACGCGAAGCCGATTGTGATTGTAACCGAGCGCTGGTATTCGCCGGATTTGCAAATGGTGGTGATGACTAAGCGCAGCGATCCGCGTTCGGGCGACACTGTGTTTCAGATGACCAGTATCGCGCGGGCGGAGCCGGCGGCGAGTTTGTTCCAGGTGCCGGCGGATTACGCGGTGGCGAAGGCGGAGCCGCGCGGGGCGTTTCGTCACGGTGGGCCGGGAGGTCCTCCAGCGGCGCCGGAAGAGTAAGCGGGACGACGTCGAAGATTAGGATTGCACGGACCCAGTAGCTCAGCCTCAAATTGCGGGCGGAAAATTTCCCCCATACTCCGCCCGCAAACCCCTCCTCACCGCGGTTTTCTGCATTCCGTTTACTGATATAATCGTGCCGAAAAAGAGCACTCGTCCCCTCTTCGAGTGATGACAACTCGCGTCGCACGCGACATCGCACAAGTATCCAAACTTGGTCCGTTGACCGAAAAACAGAAAGAGCTGCTCTACTTCATGCTCACGGCGGATTTCCTGGCTGGGATGAGCTGAAAACACAGGCCGCCTGCGCAGAGGATTGCCGGCGGTGCCATTGCGGATGTGGAGCCGTCAATCTGGAGAGGAAAGAACCGCGCACTCGCGCAGCGGCGCGTGAGCCGATTCCTGTCGAGGCCTATCGAGAGTTCCTTGATGTGCTGCTCTTCGTCAGGGGCGGATTTTTGCGCAGCTTAGAAATTGTGGACGATCTGGATATGCGGCCGGTGACGCACTCCTCGTCGAAGGAATTGAAACTGCGAGTTTGACCAGCGCAAAGGGACGATACTGGAACGCCGAGGAACGATCCGAGCTAGGCTAGGGCGCGGTCGAGGAGTTCTATTACGTGCAGGACTTCTTGGCCCGTGCGACGGATGGCGGCGCCGGCGCGGAGTTGGAGGATGCAGCCGGGATTGGCTGTGGCTATTATTTGAGCTTTCGTCTGTTGTACCGAGTCCATTTTGCGGTCGAGGAGTTCCAGCGCGGTTTCGGTTTCGGTGACGTTGTAGACGCCGGCGGAGCCGCAGCATTGATCGGCTAGCGCCATTTCGACGAAATCGAGGCCGGGGATGGCGTGCAGGAGGCGGCGTGGAGCCTCACGGATTTTCTGTCCGTGCACCAGATGGCAGGAATCCTGATAAGTGACGCGCACGGGCAGCGATCGCAGCGGGGCGGTGAGGCCGAGGTCTGCTAGAAATTCGCTGATGTCGCGCATTTTCGCGGAGAAATTTTGCGCGCGTGAGTGCGAGGTGTTGTCCTCGTTGAAGAGATGCGCGTATTCCTTCAGAGTGGAGCCACAGCCGGCCGCGTTGGTGATGATTGCGTCGAAATCGTCGGCAAGGAACGCATCGAAATTTTTGCGCGCTAGTTCGCGGGCCACGTCGCGCACGCCTGCATGGGCTGCTAACGCGCCGCAGCAGGTTTGGGTTGCGGGGACGACGACCTCGCAGCCGTTGGCCTGCAGGACGCGGATGCTGGCGCGGTTTAGGTCGCTGAAAGTGACTTGCGCGACGCATCCGGCGAAGAACGCCACGCGGGCGCGGCGAGCGCCTTTCGCTGCAAACGTCTTGCCCAGGTCGCTGAAGAAAAAATCGGAGTCAATGCGCGGGAGTAGCTTTTCGCGGTTTTGTAGGCCGAGCAGGCGAAGGATTCCTGTGCCGCGGGCTACGGCTGCGAGTCCGGAGCGTTGGTAGATTTTTAACGCGCGGGCGGCGGCTGCGATTCTGCCGGGGTAAGGAAGCAGGCGGCGATAGACGATATCGCGGGCGATGCGCAAGGCTAGGGGGCGTTTATATTTTTGTTCGATCTGCGCACGGGCGAGTTCGAGAATTTTTCCGTATTCGACGCCGGAGGGGCAGACGGTTTCGCAGTTGCGGCAATTCAGGCAGCGATCAATGTGCAGGACGAATGATTCGCCCAGCTCCAAGCGGCCTTGATCCACGAGGGCCATTTGCTTGATGCGTCCGCGCGGGGAATCGGCTTCGCGTCCCCAGAGGCGGTAGGTGGGGCAATTGTTGGCGCAGAGGCCGCAGTGGACGCAGCGGGAGTAGTCTTCGTATTCCGGCTTGTCGATGGCGGAGAAGCCGCTGAGCGTTAGTTGGAATTCGCGCTGAGCGTCGTCGTGGGATTGCGGTGACGCCGCTGATTGCGCGGGATTTGGTGGCCGGGATTCGGAAGCCATTGCGGTGAACGCCTCGCTTGCAGTGATCGCACCCCGTATCTTACGGCATCTGTGCAGTGGGAACTTATGGATTCTGATGTCGATCGCTTCGGTGGCAGCAACCCTTGCCGGTCTTGCGGTTGAGCGTAAATCTCGTTTCGTAGTGGGTCTAGCGGAAGCTTACAGCTAGCTCTTCGCTACTGAATCGCGGTGAGAAGCGACAAAAAACGCCGACCGAAAGTGCGGGAGAGGCCGGGGCTGCAGCGGCGGGCGGAGCGACGAATGCGATCGATGGGGATACGCGGAGTAATGGCGGTCCTGTTTTGCGGTAACGTCGCTACAAATTTGGGGCGAAGCGGCCGGGGCTTAGGATTTTTTGCGGGTCGAAGACGGATTTCACTTTTTGCATTTGCGGGGCATCGGGGCGTGGGGGACCCCAAATTTGCAGCGTGCTTTTCCATTCGGCGGGGACCCAGGGGATCGTGGCGTGGCCTGCTAGTTTGGCGCAGGCTTCTTGTATTGCGGCGATGGCGCTCGCTACGCGCTGGCGGCAGTCTTCGCTGTGTTCGCTGGGGAGGATTGCGAAGTAGATTATGCCCAGGCCGCGGGCCATGGCCGCCCAGCGGAGGTTGTTGGCTTCGGTGGCTTTTTGAGCGGTTGCCAAGGCTTCGTGCATGCGCATTGGTACCACGCCGATTTTTATGATGGTCGTGGCCGGTGAGGATGCTAGCGCGATGGGGATGACCTCGCGTTTGCGGGCCCAGGCAGGAGGCAAGTTCTCGGCGAGGATCGCGACTGCTGTGGCGCCGGACTCTTGGGCCAGGCGCTGCAAATCTTTTGCGTAGCGCTCGAGTACTGGTTCGTCCCCAGCGTACCCTGTAGTCAGCGCCCATTCTGTGTTGGAAATTACGTTGGTGGGCATGGCGGCGCGTTCGTAGCGCGTTGCAGCGTCGCTAGAGAAGAGTTCGGCGACGCCCGGGCTGAGGATTTCCATCGTTAGCGGCGTGAGGGGGGATCGCGCGATGCGGTGGCGCATGTCCAGCGCGGTTTCGGCATTCGCGAAGCGCGCAATGAAGCCGCGTGTAGCGAGCGGCATCGGAAACGTCTTGAAATTTACGCGGGTGATGACGCCGAGGGTGCCGAGCGCGCCGATCATTAATTTGTGGATGTCGTAGCCGGTGACATTTTTCACGACGCGGCCGCCGCTTTTCGCTGCGACGCCTTCTCCGGTGACGTATTCCATGCCCAGGAGGAAATCGCGCGCGGTGCCGTAAAATTGGCGCAGCGGGGAGTCCACGCCGGAGGCAAGCAGGCCGCCGATGGTGGTGCGATTTGCGAATGGGACCGGCAGCGGCAAAAACTGGCGATGCTCGGCGAGAACTTGCGCGAGTTTTGCCAGGGGGACGCCGGCTTCGACGCTGAGCGTGAGGTCGCCGGGATCGTAGGCGATCACTTTGTTGAGGCGCGTCATGTCGAGGGCGAGATCGTAGCGGCTGGGCGCGTAGCCGATTCCCAATTTCGTGCGCGCGCCGGTTGGGACCAGCGCCAATTTTTCTGACCCGGCAAATTTCACGATCGCGGCTACTTCCTCGCTTGTTCCAGGGCGAACTGCGGCAGCCGGCAGTTTGCGGTCAATTTCGTAGGCGGCGAGTTGCGCGAAATCGCTGGCGACGTTTGCGGCACCGACAATTTCGGCGAGTCGCGAGGTGACGCTCGGGCTGATGGCGGAGGAGGTCATTTTATGCGCTGGGCGTGCCGGCCAGGGGCAGCGGGCGGACGTGAATTTCGCCGCAGCCTTTCTTAGTGGGGAAAATTTTCTCGGGGTTCAGCAGGCCTTGCGGGTTGAAGACATCGCGCACTGCGCGCATCACGTCAAGATCGGCTTCGCTGAAGAGCAGCGGCATCAGGCGGTCTTTTTCCATGCCGACGCCGTGTTCGCCGGTGATGGAGCCGCCCATTTCGATGCAGAACTGGATGATTTCGTCGGCGGCAGCGACTACGCCGCGGAACTGCGCTTCGTCTCGGGCGTCGAAAAGGATTAGCGGGTGGAGGTTGCCGTCGCCCGCATGAAAAATGTTGCCAATCTGGAAGCCGTATTTCAGGCCGATTTCGTTGATGCGGCGGAGAGTGGCGGGGAGTTTGGTGCGCGGGATGACGCCGTCCTGGACGTAATACGTGGGCGAGAGGCGTCCGACGGCGCCGAAGGCATTTTTGCGGCCTTTCCAGAGCAGGTCGCGTTCGTGGGCGTCGCGGGCCACGCGGACTTCGCGGGCGTGATGGGCGCGGCAAATGTCGGCAACTTCTTCAGCGTGTTGTTGCACGGCTTCGGCGACGCCGTCCACTTCGAGGAGCAGCACGGCGGCGCAATCGAGCGGAAATCCGGCGTGGACGTAGGCTTCGACGGCGCGGAGGGTCCAGCCATCGAGCATTTCGCAGGCGGCGGGGGTGATGCCGCGCGCGGTGATGTCCACTACAGTTTCGGTGGCGTCGTCGAGCGATTCGAAAATCGCGAGCAGAGTTTTTACAGCTTCGGGGAGGCGCGTAAGCTTCACTGTAATTTCGGTGATCAGCGCGAGAGTGCCTTCGGAGCCTACAAACAGGCCGAGGAGATCGTAGCCGGGCGCATCGAGCGCGGGGCTGCCGATGCGGATGAGTTCGCCGATCGGGAGAATGGCTTCGAGCGCGAGGACATGATTGGTGGTGACGCCGTAGGCGAGGGTGTGCGGGCCGCCGGAATTTTCGGAGACGTTGCCGCCGATGGTGCAGGCTTTTTGGCTGGAAGGATCGGGCGCGAAATGAAGGCCGGCGTGGGCTACTGCGGCGCTAAGATCGGAATTCACTACGCCGGGCTGCACGGTGGCGCGTTGGTTTTCGATGTCAATTTCGAGGATGCGATTCATGCGCGAAAAAACTGTGAGGATGCCGCCTTTGCGGGCTAGCGCGCCGCCGGAAAGGCCGGTGCCAGCGCCGCGACCGACGAGCGGAGTTTGATATTGGTTTGCTAGCTTTACGATGGCCAGGACGTCGGCCGTGGTGCGCGGGAAGACTACGCAATTGGGGCGGGCTACTTCGACCGAGCCGTCATATTCGTACAGCATCAGTTCCTCGGGGCGATGGAGGACGGCTTGGGAGCCGAGGAGCGATTTCAGATCGCGGAGTAGTTGCGAATCCATGGGTGCATGGAGCGGCGGCAGAGAATGGAATTGCGCACGCTCTCACGGTCACTATAGCCGTGTGCGACGATGGGCGTCAACGAGTGGGGACTCGGTGCGCGGTGGGACCGCTAGAGTCCGCGGAGCCTCCTTACGCGTTTGATGATTTCTTTTGCGGTGGCGTTGGCGGCGGCGTCGGGCGTCCAGCGGCCGTCGCGGGCGAAGGTGAAGAGTTCGGCGCCGCTGGGGTCGAAAACTTTTGTTACAGAGGCACTGGCGGCCGCTGGGCCGTAGGGGGTCATGACGGGGCCGGCGACGCCGTAGGCCACGCGGTAGTCGAAACCTTCCTCGACCAGGACAAACCTGATGTGATGCGTCGCGGCGCGCTCGTTGAGCTTGGCGAAGAGCAATTGGCGTTCCATCGGCGTGGATTGGATTTTTACCTTCAGCGTGAGCTGACCCATGGCCAGCGGGGCGATGCAGCAGCTGAAGAATAGAAGTACGATGGCTCTTCGTAGATGCGTCATGAGTCTTTGTCCTCCAACATTAATATGACGCGCCATGAGGGCGTTTGCATTTCACCAAGCGCGGCGTCCAGGCGCTCCGGTCGCGTTTGCTAATTTGCCAGTATATGTTACAAATTCTGCGCAGGGAATTTTTGCGAGGTGTGCGTTGACCAAACCGAAAATACTCTCGACGCGGCCACTTTTTCCGGCGGCGCGGGCTGTGCTGGACCAACATTTCGAGGTGGATTATTGGGCTCCGGCGGAACGCATCACGCGCGCGGAGCTATTGAAGCGCGTGGTGGATAAGGACGGGCTGGTTTGCCTGCTCACGGAAAAAGTGGATGAGGAGTTGCTGGCACACGCTCCGAAATTGCGGATTGCGGCGACGGTTTCGGTGGGCTACGACAATATCGATGTAGCGGCGTGCACGCGACGTAAGGTGGTGGCGACGCACACGCCGGGAGTGTTGGACGATACGACGGCGGATTTCGCGTGGACTTTACTGATGGCCATTGGGCGGCGGCTGCTGGAGGGCGACGCGTGGATGCGCAGCGGGACGTGGCCGGGTTGGGATTTGGATCAGCTGGTGGGCGGCGACGTGTGGGGAAAAACTTTGGGCGTGCTGGGATTTGGGCGGATTGGGCGCGGCGTGGCGCGGCGGGCGTTGGGATTTAACATGCGCGTGATTTATAGCGACGCGGTGCGCGCGCACGAACACGTGGAGCGCGAACTGAAGGCGGAATTTGTGGACCGCGACACGTTATTCCGCGAAGCGGATTTTATCAGCCTGCATGTGCCGCTGCTGCCGGAAACGAGGCACCTGATTTCACGCGAGAACCTCGCGAAAATGAAGCACACCGCGTACCTGGTGAATACTTCGCGGGGGCCCGTGGTGGACGAGGAGGCTTTGGCGGAGGCGCTGGAGAGTAAAAAAATCGCCGGGGCGGCGCTGGATGTTTATGAGCACGAGCCGCTGGTGCATCCGGCGCTTTTGCCACGGCGCGATGTGATTTTGGCGCCGCATATTGCGAGCGCGTCGCTGGATACGCGCACCAAGATGGCGGTGATGGCCGCGGAGAATGTGGTGGCGCTATGGGAAGGGCGGCGGCCGCCGAATGCGTTAAACGCGGATGCTTTGGGATTAATATAGCGCTGTGAAGAAAACTGCTGAGCACGTTTTTCGGCACACTCTGGCGGCGATTGATATTCCCTCGGCACTGGCGCGAAGGCTGGACCGGCGCGGCTCGTTGATTTCTGCCGGCGGCGCTGATGTTGACCTGCGTGAATTTCGCGAGATTGTGGCTATTGCGTTCGGGAAAGCTGCGAACACGATGGCTCTGGGCTTGACCGAAGCCCTGACCCCTGAATTTCCTCCTGACGGAGTCCTGGTAGTGCCCGTTCCTCGCTTGCGGCCTTTGCCCGGTTGGCAGACATTTGTGGGCGGGCATCCTTTGCCTACGGCGCAGAGTTTTGCGGCGGGGAAGGCGATTTTGGAGCGGCTGGCGCGGTGCGATGAAACGACACTGGTATTTTTTCTGATTTCTGGGGGCGGGTCCTCGTTGGTGGAGCAACCGCTGGGGCCTGGCGTGACGCTGGAGGATTTTCAGGAGCTGAATTCCGCACTGATCACTTGTGGCGCGCCGATCGAGGAAATTAATGTGGTGCGC
>Ga0210391_10001525_pt1 | contig 20954 bp, 15 predicted proteins | sample IncBWC12OmetaG_FD_160573 | JGI IMG/M metagenome (GOLD analysis project Ga0210391, IMG submission 160573) | Forest soil microbial communities from Barre Woods Harvard Forest LTER site, Petersham, Massachusetts, United States - Inc-BW-C-12-O ...
GTTTGTGCCGATCAAGAGCATCGAGCAACAGGGCGTTTTATCAGTGCATCGGGTGCGCCAGGGTTTTGTAAAGGCGCGTACCGCGCAGGCCAATCAGATCCGCGGGTTACTCGGAGAATTTGGACTTGTTATTCCCCAAGGCATCTACAACGTAGCCAAGCGAGTGCCCGAGATCCTCGAGGATGCCAGCAATGAACTCCCGGTGCCGTTTCGGCACCTGATCGATCGCCTGACCCAGCATCTGAAGGAGCTGGACCGGCAAGTCAAGGAATTTGAGCAGGAGATTATCGCGTGGCACCGCGGCAGCGAGCTCAGCCGCAAGCTCGAGAAGATCCCTGGGATCGGGCCGCTGGCTGCGAGCGCACTGGTTGCATCGATCGCCGATGCTCGCAGCTTCAAAAACGGTCGCCAGGTCTCGGCCTGGTTGGGTCTGGTGCCACGCCAAAACTCCAGCGGCGGCAAACCGACGCTACTCGGGATGAGTAAACGGGGCGATGCGTACTTGCGCACGCTGCTGATCCACGGAGCGCGCTCGGCCATCCTGGCGGCAAAGAACAAGGTCGACAACACCCAGGGATGGTTGACCAATCTGCTCAAGCGCCGACATCCGAATATTGCCGCTGTGGCACTGGCCAACAAAAACGTACGCACTGTGTGGGCGATACTCGCCCATGGGCGCGAATTTAAAGCCGACTATGTGCCGACACGCATGACGGCATAATCGGCTGAGTTACTGACCAGAAAGGCAACGCAGGAGAACACACCACCGATTGCTCAGGCGATCACGCAGTGCTGGCAAACCAGGTAAGACCGTGGTTGGCAAAACCCAGAGTGTCCGGAGCACCTCGAGTGCGAGAAAGCGAATGGGAGCCAATCAGCCCAACCCATCAGGGACAGCGGCTCAGGCCGCAGCAAAAGTCCGAATGTACGGTTGCAATCTGCTCCTGTCAGCCCTCATGAACTGAAAGCTTGGCAAAGTGGGGCGTCCATGTACGGACACTCGCATCATGCGGTAGGCTAGTTAATTAGAGGTTGTTGCGCAGCGGTCATTAGCGACGCCCGGCGCCAGATGGCCGGGTAAATGGGTGGGCCGGAGCTATTGGATGCCCCTTCGAGAGTGGATACACGCAGCGCGTAAGCGCGGTGCGAGCGACCTGCACTTGGAGAGCGCAGCGCCACCGGTCGCGCGCGTGCGCGGCGAACTGCTCTCCGTCGGGGAGGTCCTCGCGCCACCGGACGTCAAGGCCATAATGCATGAGCTGCTTGGGCCAGAGGCCTGGGAGCACTTCACGCACCGCGGATCGGCCGATCTGTCGCTCGTGGTTGGAGGCACCCGCTGCCGGATCAACCTGTATCGGACGATTCGGGGGTACGCCATCGCTGTTCGGCTACTCAGTCCTTCGGTCAACGATCTACGGGCCTGCAATCTGCATCCTGACTTTCGCTCCCTGATCAATGCCCATTCCGGACTGGTGGTGGTGTCGGGTCCGACCGGAAGCGGGAAAACCACGACACTCGCGGCACTGCTTGAGGAGATCAACGCATCGCGCGCCTGCAACATCATCACGTTGGAGAGCCCGCTGGAGTATCTGTTCACGAACCGACGCTCATTCATTCGTCAGCGCGAGATACCGACACACTCACCTTCTTTTGAGCAGGGGCTCATCGACTCGCTGCGAGAGAATCCAGACGTGCTGGTGGTGGGTGAGATGCGCACGTCTGAAGTTATGCGTCTGACCCTAAACGCAGCGGAGACCGGACACCTGGTACTGGCGACAATGCATTCCGCGACCTGTGCGGAGGCTGTGACGCGGCTCTGTATGTCATTCGCACCGGAGATTCAGGGAAGCGTACGGGCCCAGCTGGCGGACTGTCTTGTGGGGGTGCTGTGCCAGCGGCTGGATTTCATCGAAACGCATCAATTACGGGTGCCACGCTGTGAGCTGTTATTGGCAAGCCAGGGCGCCAGAGGAACCATCCGGTCGGGCAACTTCAGCCAGCTCTCGAATGTCATTCAATCCGGGGGCGATAACGGCATGTGGAGCTTTGATCGTTATCAGCGCTGGATGAGTCAGCATAAAGAGTGGGCGAGGCCATCCGCAGCGATGGCGGTTGTCGATGATCCACCGCCGGCAGCGATGGCTGCGCCGGCGAGCGCCGCGATGTCACGTGTAAAACGAACGCCGGTGCAGACACCCACCGACAACGCAGAGATCGTCATTGATGAAGAGATCGATCCGTCCGAGATCGCTGAACTGGCAAAGCGCATTGAAGATCGCACGCCGTAAGTGTATTCAGCCAATCGCGGGCCCCTCGTCGCCGCGCCGCAGCGAAAAATCGTGGCCGGAGCGCACACGCTCGTGTACTACCGCTTAGGGCAATACCGGCAGTAGAAGCCGATCCGTCAGCAGGCGGCCCAGAAGCCGAAGTCGGGTGCTTCGATCTCGCTGCCTGAAAGCGGACTCACCGCTCGGAGGATTTCACCGACGACAAACTGCTGGCGGACGACATCGCCTGCGTAGCCCTCAACGTGCCCGACCGGCCGACGCGCGACGCAGACGCTGAGGCGGCACCAACCAAGAACGCATCGATGAAATTCGATCTGATGGCCTCGCGGATATCGCACTTGAACTGCCTTTTCAGGCGCGTTCGCCGGCGGTGAACGACATCGATCTGTTCGAGGGGCCGTTCGACGACCGGCACCGGCATGAGAAAGAAGTTCTGGCCCTCGGTAGCCGAAATCGTCTTCCAGAACGCGTCGTAATCAAAGTACTGCCCTGGGCCGCTTTGCAGACTTGCGCATATCCGTTGGCTGTTGCGCACCCCTGCCATGCATTTGATGTCAAGCGCAGCCGCAATGCCTTGCACGGCGGCCATCAGGATGTGTGGCGGCGCGATGTCTGAACACGCCTTGGTCGCGTGTCGGATGGCCGCCAACTGTCCCTGCACGCCTTGCACCCGCGCTATGAGGGCCACTTGCGCGTCCGCGCTGCCGACGAGATGTCCGGGTGCAACGCTAAAACTCAGGCGATATAGAGGCACGCCGCTGCTTTGAAAGTCGAGCAACAGATCGCCTTCTTCATGCTCTGCGCTAGGAGGAAACGACATCGTGACCGAAAAGCCGTCTTGATCCATGTGCTTTCGCCACAATGTGTGGTTGCCTCGCACTATCTGCAAGAAAAATGATTCCCCTAGGGCATCCGTCAGATACCGATAGTGCTCTTGCAACGCCTGGCGGCGCTCTTTCTTGCCGAAGTTTGTGGCGAGATAACCCCGGAATGGCCGGTAGACCACCTCCGGATGTTCTTGGATCAGAACTCGCAGCTGAGGGCGACGCATGATTTCTAGGGTGCCCCGATGCCCTGCAACAGCCGCGACGATGGACTCGTCGAAATTGCTTCGCTGCAGAAAATGCGACAACCCACCGATCGGGTTGCGCCGAAACATCCGCCACAACGCACCCCGGAGCGAAGCCGCGGTCGCAACGGAAATATCTTGGTTCACTTTCATGGATGCACGGGAGGCCGCCCGGCGAGTGGCGCATTATGTCATACCAGATCGGGCAAAATCCTAAGCATCGTGCGTTAGTCAGAACGGCCCGCCCGCCTTTTGAGAGCGACAAGTCCGCCTGGCTTCGTCACGGAAATGGCCGTGCCGCTGAGCGGCGTCAGATTGCTGGCTAGCACATGGTGCGCGTCGGGTGGTTCGTCGGTCGACCCGGTGACGGAAATGTAAACGCTAAAGCGGCCTCGTTCGCTCTGCCAAGTCTGCCAGCGATAGCTGGTCACCGAGAAAGGCCTTGGCGCGGGCACGTCGCCGTCGAGGGCCGACTCGACGGATAAGAGACTCAGCGTGACGCTGACGACGAGCAGGGATCCGCGCGTCAAATTGGCTGACCCCGTGCGCATGAGGGGCCGCTCGGGCTCGACCGCGCCACTACGGCACGCACACGCTGCGGCGCACCAAGGCCACGCTAATCTACCGCCGCACGAAGAACCGCAGCGCGCCATTTTGGCTACCCGTTAGCCGCCATTCTCAACGAAGGGGGTCGCGTAGCGCGCAATAGCAGCATTTTCAAATAGGAATTGCCTTTCCGGAGACGGGCTACCCCAAAACGCCCTTGCTACTCATTACCAGGCTCGGGCTTACTCCGGTGACCACAAGTGTCCCCGTGCTGCCTGCAGGGGAATAGACTTCGCCTGTGGATTACGGGAGAAGAAGAACATGGGAAACAAGCATGTACGCGGGGCACTCTTGCTGGCGGGGCTCGCTGCGGCCGCGATGGGCGCGCCGGAAGCCGCTCGCGCGGACGTTACGATCGAACAGCAGACCACGTTTGACTTCAGCATCATCAAGGCGCACGGCAAGACGACGGAGTACACCACCGCAGACAAGCAGCGGCGCGACAGCGACCTGCACTGCGAGGGTTTCATGTCCATGCTGTGCGGCAACACGCAAAGCGCTGAGATAATCCGTCTCGACCGTGATGTTCAGTGGGCCCTCGAGCCCAAGAAAAAAGAGTACCGAGAAACTGCATTCCTGACAGCGGCACAGCGGCAGGCTGCCGAACAGGAGGCCCAAGCGATGATGGACAAGCTTAGGCAGTGTCCTGCCGTGCAACAGACGGCCGCTGGCCCGGACACGTCCAAGTGCGAGATGAGTCCTCCCAAGCTCGAAGTGAAACAGACTGGTACGCACGCGATGTTTGCCGGCCACGATGCGCAGCTGACGCAGACGACATTGACGCAGAGTTGCACCAACAAGGAAACCGGTGATGTATGCGACTTCGTCTTTGCTCTCGACACCTGGCTCACTCAGGATCAGATCGCCGGAATCGAGGATCAAAAGGCCTTTCGGGAGGCCTATCTCAAAAAGCTGGGATTGGATGACCGCAATTCAATGACGCAGAAGCAGATGCGTCAGTTCCTCGCCCCGTACGCGGACACACTGAAGCAACTCTCCGGCAAGGCCGGAGAGCTCAAGGGCTATCCGCTCAAGACGGCGATGCGCATTTCTTTCGGGGGTGCGCATTGCGCCGCGGCGAAGAGCAACCAGCAGGCCAACGCGGGCAATGGCAGCGTCGTGGCGGATGCGAGTCAAGCCGCCGGCACTGCAGCCACCGAGTCTGCAGCAGGAGCGGCTGGTTCAGCTGCTTCGGCCGCCGCCACTAACGCCGCCGGCAACGGCGCCGCAGGGTCGGTCCTGAGTTCGGCGGCCAGCACGTTCGGCAGCAAGTTAGTTAGTGGTCTGTTCACCAAGAAGAAAACTGACGCCGCAGCTCCTTCGGCGCCTACGTCAACCGGCTCCGCCGGCAACGGTCCCGCGCCCAGCTTGGTACAGGCGGCCGAAATCACGATCGAAACCACCTCGATCGGCGCCGGAGCCGTCCCGGCTACGCAGTTCGATATTCCCGCCGGATGGAAGCGCATCGAACCTCCGCCCGGAAAAGCGCAAAAGGAATTCACCTGTCCGAAGTCGGGCGCCTGAGTCGAGCAGACGGCGCAATCTCGCGGTTGGCGTGCTGGGATCCGCCGCACCTAGTTAGCAAGATTGCGGTAGCGGAGTCGAATTGTGGCGCAGCGCACTCTGGGCCGAAGGCGCCAAATGCGGGGGATAAAACTCCTGGCGGCTGTCCTATTGACGGTCGCCGCGGCGCGTGGGATGGCGCAGGAGCATCAGCATGGCAATGGCGAGAAGCTGGGAGCGGTGCATTTTGCCACCTCGTGCAACGAAGTGGCGCAGATGGAATTCAATCGCGCTATAGCGCTGCTGCATTCTTTCCAGTTCAGCCGTGCCATCGACGGATTCAACGTGGTGCTGGCAGACGATCCGACGTGCGCAATTGCGTACTGGGGGATCGCACTTAGCGATTGGACCAATCCCTTCGCACCGGGAGTAAAAGATAACGGACAATTGCAACTCGGGCGCGAGAACGTCGAACGCGGCGAGAGCGTGGGCGCCAAGACCGAGCGCGAACGTGCCTATCTCGCGGCCGTAGGCAAACTGTACGCTGACTTCGAGAGTTCACCGCAGCAGGCGCGCGTGCTCGCCTATCGTGACGCCATGCGGGACGTCGCGGCGAAATATCCGCAAGACCCTGAGGCGCAAATCTTCTACGCGTTGGCGCTTGCGGCTTCGGAAGATCCCGCGGACAAGACCTACGCACGGCGGCTCGAAGCGGGCGCGATTCTCGAGAAATTGTTCGAGGAGGAGCCGACGCATCCTGGGATCGCACATTACATTATTCACACCTACGACGTGCCAGCGCTCGCGGGGCGGGCCCTTGCTGCGGCACAGCGTTACGCTCAGATCGCACCCGATGCACCGCATGCGCTGCACATGCCATCACACACCTATACCCGCCTGGGCTACTGGCAAGAGTCCATCGCCAGCAACGTAGCGGCAGCCGCAGCAGCGCGGCGCCAGGGTCAGACGGACGAAGAATTGCACGCCAGCGATTACGAAATTTACGCGTACTTACAGACTGGGCAGGACGAGGCGGCGGGGCGGATCGCAAACTCTTTACCGGAGATCGCATCACGCTTTGATCCGCCGGCGGCGTTGCGCGGTGCCGGCGGCCCATCGATCGGATATTTTGCGATTGCTGCCATCCCGGCGCGGTACGCGCTGGAGCGCCAGGACTGGAAGCAGGCCGGGCAACTCGTGCCGCGGGAGACGCCGTTTCCTTATACAGCTGCAATGACGTGGTTCGCGCGCGGAATAGGCGCAGCGCGGCTGGGTCAAGCGGCGGCGGCAACCGAGTCAGCGATTGCCCTGCGGCAGATCCACGAGCACCTCTTGAAGGACAACGAGCCCTATTGGGCCCGGCAGGTGGAAATCCAGCAGCTCGCGGTCGCGGCATGGGCTGCGTTTGCGGCCGGTAACCAAGCGGCAGCACTGCGACAACTGGAATCGGCAGCGGCCTTGGAAGATCGGACCGAGAAAAGCGCAGTGACGCCTGGGCCGCTGGCCCCCGCGCGCGAGTCACTGGGGGAGATGTTACTGGCATCGAATCAGCCTGCGCACGCGTTGGAGCAATTTGAAGCAACGCTGAAGAAAGAGCCGCGGCGCTTCCGCTCGTTATACGGCGCGGCACACGCTGCGCAGCTCATCGGAAGCCGGAATACGAGTCAGCGGTATTTTCGCGAACTGTTGAAGGTTTGTGCGGACACCGACAAGCCCGGAAGAATTGAGCTTAAAGAAGCGCGCGACGCGTTGGCCAAGCAGAAAAGCTGATTCAGACCGCTCCGAAGCAGACGTTCACGGGCGCGGGCACAGGGTCAAGAGGCGCTCAGCGCGCGATACTAAACCGGCACCTCGCGCGGAAGGGACAACTTCCGCTGTCAGAGGCGATAGACCCTCTGCGCGGCGCCGAAAGGCTCCAGAACGCATCGCTGTAGGTCTCCATGAGCTCTGTAATCAGGCAGCACCCGTCCACAACCGGAAGTTCAGTACATCCAAATGGGCTCCCGGAAGCGGCCGTTCTGTACTGACTCAGTGCGAATGCCCGGCTGAACGCTTCGCGATCCTGTTCTTTGGGAGGCTACTGTCTCTCGGATGAGAGGGGTCACCGATCCGACAAATGTCGGGTTTGGCCTTTGGGTCGTGTCTTAACGGATGAGCGGGCGAGTACTGGTGGCTAATTTGGGCCCGGGGCAGCAAGACCCTGCACTCTGCTACTGAAGTGTCGAGCACCATTTCTACGGTTTACCGTGCTTTGCGGTGCAATGCGGGGCTTTGCCGGTTGCTGTACCGCAAGTCTCGAATGACTATGTATTTGGCGCCGAGGCTCGTGTAGTGCAGCCAATACACTACGCGCCCGCCGCCTTATGAAGGGGGGTGGCATGTGAAAACAACTCTGCGCGACGTATGTCAGTTTTCCTTCCCCGGGTTCTTGCTGATAGCGCTAACCGCGTGCGGTGGTGGCAGCAACGACCAAAGCCCCGCGCCAGCGTCACCGCCAGCGGCGCAGTCAGCACCGGTGCAACCGCCAATCGCGACGAAGGAAAGCGGGGATGCCTGGCAGGGACGCTATGTCGGCACGGTGACGATTGGGGATGTTCAATACTTCGCCGACGCGATGCTTACGGCTGACGGTCTTATTCGACTGTACGTGGGCGGTCCATATGATGCGATTGGTTCAATGCCGGTAACCGTACCCGCGAGTTCCGCGCAGTTGATTGGCACGCTCCGCGGGCGGACGAACCAGATATCCGGTGATGGTCTGGTGTTCGGCCAGCAGTGCGCAGCCTCAGACCCCATCCGATTCTGCGGTGAAATCGGCCAGGCTAACATTAACATTAGCATTGCAGTCGTATCCCCCGACACACCTGCCGTCATTCAGGGCACGATCCTCGTAACAGCCAGCGCCGGTACCGAGACATGGTCGCTGGACATGTATTCGTTCAGCAACTACTACGTTGACTTGCCAGCAACGCAGGGCGGCCTCGAAGGCCAATATCAAGAACAGCTCGCAGATTTCGCGCTCAGCGGCGACACGATCATCAAAATTGACGCAATGGGGATGCTGTCCTTCCAGAGCGCGAGTTCAGGCTGTACTGGCAACGGCCAAGTACGGCCGCATCTGAACGGGGCGGTCAATGTCTACGATGTCTCCCTGACCATCTCGGGCTGCAATGCAACATACAACTATTTGAACAGCACATTTAAGGGTCTAGCTACCCTCAGCCCCAGCGACGAATGGGACTACGATAGCAATCTGCGGATGTGGCTATCGCAGCCAAATCCAGATGTCTCCGGCGCATCGCCGCCGGCTCTGACAACGTGGGCGCCTTGGACGTCACAATATTGATATGGCGCCGGCAGTGGACCTGCAGGATCCAACCCGCTAACACCGGCTCCAGCGCTAGCGCAAACGGCCGAATCAAGACGGGCGGCAGGCTTGCCGATGATCCGAAGGCGGCTGCAGGCTTTCAAGATGGTGACCGCGCGCGGAAGCCGCCATTCGCGGGGGGCTTAGACTTCTGCTGACAAACGTCCGCTTGAACAGACTAGTTACCGGTTGCTGTGAGGAGAACCAGATGAAAGCAAATCCCCGTGCACTGCAGGTGGGACGCCGATGTCCGCCCGGCACGCGGCGAGTCGTGTCACCGGTGCACGCTTTTATCGCTGTATTGCTGATAGCGATGACCGGGAACAACGCTCACGCCATCTCTATTGTATCGAACGGCGCCTTTACCATCGTGTACGTCTACCTGCCACAATTCGACGGTGAAACGTGGGATCAACACATCTCGGACCCAAAGATTCCGGGACACCGCGATGATTGGCAGAATTTCACGAGCGAAAATATCGACGCCGTCACCCGTGAAATCATGCAACTCACCTGGCCTTCCTACTTCGATTCACTTGCAGTTTATAACACCAACGTACTCGGGTTGGCCGACAACTACGTGCATCCTCCGCAGTTTTTTGGGAGCGGCCCAGCACTCCCCCGCTGCGTCAAGAACGCCATACAGGGAGCCAACAAAGGCGTACTGCAGTGGGACACCATCGGAGCGCTTGCGAACTGCCACAACGCGGGGTTCGATCCGTCCCCGCAAGTCCTTCTTGTGTTTAGCCCGGAGATGCACGTTGCGAATATCAGGGCCAACGTGGCTGACAAAAGGGGACCCGACATGTGCACTGAACCTACGAGCTCAAAGTACTCTGACGCAGGGTGGCATGCCGGGGGTAGCACCGCTGAACTGGGCGTGCCCAATCACGCGGCGCTTCCAACAGCCGTTGGTTGCGCGCCCAATTTCTCTGTTTTCACCACGACACTAACACACGAAGTCGTAGAGATTCTGACGGACCCCGACGGATTAGGGTACGGTACCTTCGCAAGCTGGAGCGATGAAGTGGCCGATTTGTGTGAGCCCCTGACTACCGTGGTCTCCGGCAATACGCTTAGTCAATACGCGATCAATCAATCGCAGGCCAGCTGCGGAATTCATGTTACTTGCAATGCGCGGAAGCCGATTTGCCAGCCACATCTCGACGCCCCCACCGGCTCCGTCGCACAGACGTGGGTTTTCGGCAGGGGCGAGCCTCTTGGACGACTCACGGACAAAGTGCATGCACTGTCCTTGGCCCCTCCCGCGTCGCGTGTTACAACCAATGCTAGTCTAAACACGGCGATCATCGTGATCCAAACGGGGAGCGACGACCTGCGCGGCGAGGCTTCAGCCGGAGACAACGCGGACGTTACGTTACACTTCTCAAGAGGCGACGTCCTGACCTCCAACATTAATGGCGGAATTCGTTGGGCAGACCACACAACATACGCCGCCACACTCACCGTTCCGACAGCGCCGGCGGCACGAGTGAGTGACATTACCGGCCTCACCATCTCCACGCATTTCGGCAGCGGATGGGGACACGACAACTGGGATATTCAAAGCGTCGCTCTGGTTGTGAGCTTTCCGTCTGGGAGTATTACAAGTGGGCCTTTTCCGCCCCCGCCGGTAGTGCATGACTGGCTCTTGAGAACTAATGTTCCGCTTATCCGGTTTACGGGACACAACCACGATTTGCTGCTGCCGCTCGATAACCCGCCGCCCGATATGGGACAAAGCGTTACTGCGCTAAATCTCGTGATCTCGACCGGCAACGACGACCTGCGCGGCGGCTCCGGAAACAATTGCGATGTGACTATCCACCTCAAGTCCGGTCCCCCGATCGTGCTGAAGAATGTGAACGCTGGTCACAGCTGGAGCAACTGGAGCAAACACACCATTGCCATACCGCTCCCTCGGACCGGGCTACGTGGGGGAGATATTACGGCCGTCGAGCTATACACTCATTTTCGTGGATTGTTCGGATCGTCGACGATTTTTACCGACAACTGGAATGTGCAGGAAGTGATCTTGGAAGCTACGCTCGCTGCGCCCGCTACTCCCGCGTTTGCTGCTCCCGCGCGCGAATAGCGCGCGAACCTGTCTGCTTTTCCTCGCCGCAACGGCCGCTGTCGGGATGTTCATCCGGCGGCTTAGGGTCAAGAGCGGAAGCACAGATCAATCCGTCGGCTAACGGCCCAGGAGCGGAAGTTCAGCAGGTCGAACCGCCTGCTCTGAAGCTGCCGTTCACGGCACGCGGACTATGGTCAACACCGATCCGCAATGCGTCCAAAACATACGGCCGGGGAGCGCCCGCCGGAGGCGGGCGGCAGGCGGTCGCCGACGACCCTTGACAGCACGAGCGTCGGCACCGGCGGGTACGCGGCAAAGAGGGCTCGCGGTCCCATAAGCCTACGAGACCACCGCCTTTTCATGACCGGTGCGCTCACCGAGGACGCCCCGCGCGCGATGACAGCCTTCGCGCCGGGGCGGTAGCCTCAATCTGGCTGGCGAGTGTAGCTGCGGAACACAAAAAGCCCCCCCGGCGCGAGCGCACTCGGCGTTCGCTGCGCGTCCTCGAGCGCGGTGGCGAGAAGCTGGCCGTCCTCTCGCTCCCTTGCCTTGGTGATGAGGAAGTCATCTGTCTGGGTCGTAACGACACCCGTCGATGACGTGAGGGTGCGCGTAATAGTACCCGTGCCGTCGCAATTCACCGAGTAGGTTCCTACCTGCGTACCGGTGATTATTGTCCTAGCACCGGTTGGCGATCCCACGACGGGTGCGTTGAGAGTAAATGTCCCCGTCAGGTTGCCTTGGCCATCGAAGTGCCTTACCCCAAGCGCGAGCGCAACGTTGGCGCTGTAGGTTGCAACGACCGCATACGTGCCTTTGAGACTGGCGTTGGTATAGCAACCCGAGTCGTCCGCCTTAGCAGCGGACGCGCCGAGGAAGCCAGCGAGAACCACGGTTATCGGGACAAGCAGGTTTTTCTTAGTGAGCATGATGCGTACTCCTCAGTTTCGTTGATTGGGCCGAGTGTCGTTATTTGTTCCTGCGCCGAGAGCGAACCCACGGGCAGTGCTTAGCTTCCGGAACGAGCACCGCAACGTTCTCAGAGCGGCGGATCTCACGGCTGCGGCACCCCCTACTTAATTCGGTCTGGCAAGATGACCGTTCGGGGACGGTCATGGTCACTTAAAGCGTGCGGCGGTTCTGTACGGCGCTGCATGACGGCCGGCCCAAACTTCGCCCAAAAAATGCCAAAAAATGCCCAAAGCTGTCCGCTGACGCGCCGCCGCATATAATGACGGGGAGGCCGTACGACCCTGAGCGGCCGCAAGGCGCACCAAGATGCCTCCCGGGGATTCTTTATCTCGCTACCGGATCGCCGACCTCGCGATCGACGTCGGCCGTCGGAGCGTGCGGCGCGGGGGCTCCGAGATTCACCTCTCCAGGCTGTCGTTCGATGTCCTGTGCACGCTCCTTGATGCCGCGCCGAACGTCGTGTCCAACGATGAGCTGACGCGCACCGCGTGGAAGGGTGTAGTGGTCGGCCCCGAGTCGGTCACGCAGCGCGTCAAGCTGCTGCGCGATGCGCTCGGAGACGACGCTACGGCGCCGCGGTACATCGCGGGCCTCCGGGGTCACGGCTACCGAATCGTTCCTGAGGTGACGCTGGACTTCCGAGCGAGCGAGCCGGTACCTCCGCCGCGCGACTCTCATGAGCCCGGGCCGGCGCCGCTCGACACGCGAGGATCCGCCCTTGCGAGGACTCCTCTGCTGCGTGCTGCGATCTTTCTCGCAGCGGCGGCGCTGGCCGTCGCGCTGACCTACCTCGCCGTCGAGGGTGCACGCCGCGCGCGGCAAGGCCCAGCGCAGGCCGCCCCCGCGCCCTCCATAGCAAGCTCACTCGCAGCTCCGCCGGCCGCCGCATCGGCGCCGCCGCCGGGGCAGGTGTTTTCACCGCCGCCACATTCGGTCGCGATCCTGCCATTCCTCAACATGAGTGGCGACCCGCGCCAGGAGTACTTCTCCGACGGCCTCACCGAGGAGCTGCTGAATTCGCTTTCGCGTATTAACGAGCTGCAGGTCGCGGCGCGCACGTCCGCCTTCTCCTTCAAAGGGAAAGACGCGGACATCGCTACCGTTGCCCGCAAACTCAACGTACGCACGGTACTCGAGGGGAGTGTGCGGCGCTCGGGGCGGACCATCCGCGTCACGGCGCAGCTCAACGACGCGGTGACGGGGTTTCACCTGTGGTCGCAGACCTATGACCGAGATCTCGGCGATGTGTTGAAAGTTCAGACCGAGATCGCCGATGCGGTGACCACCGCCCTCAAGGTCAACCTGCTCGGTGACATTGCTGCGACCATCGAGGCGGGCGGCACGCGCAACTCAGCCGCGTTCGATGCCTACCTTCGCGCTTCGAAGGTTTACTGGACGATGCGTGTCGACAAGGATGGCGACAAGGATGTGCAAACAGCGATCTCCTCTTACACGGACGCGATCCGGCTTGATCCCGATTACGCCCTCGCCTGGGCAGCTCGGTCGATGGCGGTTTTGAAGGCCACCGATTTCGCCTCGACCATGTCCGCCGTCCGTACTGGCTTCGATAAGGCGCAGGCTGATGCGAGCAAGGCCATAGCGTTGGCGCCTGATCTGAGTGAAGGCCACCTGGCCCTGGCCATCGTTTACGTGAGCAAGCTCGAGTTCACAGCCGCCAGTAAGGAGTACGAGCGTGCCGTGGCGCTTGGGCCCGGCAATGTGCGGGCATTGAAAGACTATGGCTCATTTGCGATTGAGATGGGTCGCGGTGACTCCGGACTTACTGCACTTCGTCGAGCTGTGGCGCTGGATCCGTTGAATCGCCATGTACACATGGCTCTGGGCGATGGCCTCGTTTCCCTGCGGCGCTATGCGGAGGCTCTTACAGCATACAAGGAATCCGAGACTCTCTATCCGGCCAGGCCCGGCTCCCTCGCCGGCACGATTGGCATCACCTATTACCTGCTCGGTGATTTCGAGAGTGCTCGCTCCGCCTGCGAGAGCAGGCCCGACCCATACGTGACGCCGTATTGCCTGGCGATGACGTACAACAAACTGGGTCGGCATGTGGATGCGGAAACCATGCTTGCCAAAATCCGCGTGCTCGAGGGCGACACAGGGGCGGTAGAATACAGCCAGGTCTATGCACAGTGGGGCGACACGGCCCGGGCCCTTGACTGGCTTGAAGCGGCGATGCGTCTGCGCGAACCGGATTTGCTTGAGCTAAGGGATCCTCTCTTCGATCCGCTGCGGAACGAGCCGCGCTTCCAGGCGATCGAGCGGGAGTTGAAGTTTCCACCGCAATAGAAATTTTTCCGGCAAACACCTCGACACGCGCCGCGTCGTGACACGGCGATCGACCTACCCGAAAGCGGTCGGTCACGAACGGCAACTCGGGGTCAGGACCGGTCTAGACGCGAACTAGAGGTCATTGCCAACCGACTGTCCGTCCTCGGCCATGTACCGAAACCGCGGCCAAAGCACTGATTCTGGAACGGCCGAGTGCGGCTACCAAACCCAAGCACCCGGGCCGCCGTGGCGAGGCCGTGCCTGGCGGCGCTGCTGAGCTGCCTCAGCCGGACTTGCGCAGCACCAGCACGAACCGGTCCGTCTTGCCGACCATCGGCCCTTCGTAGGTGAGCTGATCGCGGGCATCATCGGGCCGGCGCAACACGTCGCTCTTGCCGACGACTTTGAAGCCGTGCTTCGCGAAGTCTGCCTGCGCGTAGGCCTCATCGATGCGGTGTAACTTGCTCGCATCCGCGCTGCCCGTGCCGGGCTTGGCCGAGTGATCGACCAGGAGCAGGATGCCGCCGGGCTTGAGGACCCGCGCGACCTCGTTGAGCACGCGGTTGACGTCGTACTTGGGCCAGTTGTCCTTCGGATCCTCGTCCACCCAATAAAGATCGTGGTAGACCTTGATAAGGAGCACGGCATCGAGCGAACTGCCGGGCAGGTCGAGGTGCTCGAGGTCCACCGTGCGGTGTTCGACGTTCGGCAGGCGCCCGTCGATGCGCTCTTTCCAGTGACCCCGGCTCCAGTTGTCATAGGCCAGGTTATTCAGCAGATACACGTGCCCTTTGGGCCCGACGATGTAGCTCAGGAGCTCACTGTAATAGCCGTTGGCACCCAGGATGTCGGCGACGCGCATGCCGGGCTTGATGCCCGCCAGACGCAGGATCTCGACCGGATGATCGAGCGCATCGCGCTTCACGTCCTTGTCCGTGCGGCCCACGTGTGCGGCGGCATCGTCGTAGACGTCGGCGCGCACGGTGGCGCTGCCGAGGCAGGCGAGCGCGAGGAACGCCGCGAATGCGGGCATCGGGTGCCTGCGGTGCTTCACTAACATGACGGACCTCCGCGTGACTGGCATGCGATTATGCCGCCGCGCCGCGGCGCCGGGCGGGCGCGCTGCGACGGAGCGAGTGTTTAGAGCGGTGTCTGCGCCTCAGAGCGCCTTGTCGATGAGCTCGTAACCCGCGCGACAGCGGTAACCGCGGTGCGTGTAGAACAGGCGGGCCGCCTCGTTGCTCAGCGCCCGCTGCAGCTGCAGCCGTACGCAGCCGCGCTGGCGCAGGGCCTCTTCCGCGGCAGCCAGCAGCGCACTGCCCACACCGCGGGAGCGCGCCTGCGGCAGCACGAAGAATTCGTCGACCTCCGCCATCAGCCCCTGGTGCTCGAGACTGAGCACGTAGACGAGCACGAGGTAGGCGCTCAAGCGCGCGTCTTGCTCCGCCACCCAGATCGCGCCCAGCGTGTCCTGCCTCAGCAGGCGCTTCAGCAAGAGCTCGATGCGCAGCGCATCGAATCCCTCGATGTCCTCGAACTGCCAATAACGGCGCACCAGCGATAAGAGCTGCGGGATGTCCGTCTCGACGGCGGCGCGGATGCGCATTTCCGAACCTACACGGCGAAGGAGGCGGCGACCTGCACCTGGTTGCGGCCGCAGCGCTTGGCCGCGTACACCGCGGTATCGGCGTGCGCGATCAGGTGCTGCCCCCACACCCCCAGACTGTCCGAGGCCGCCACCCCGATGCTGCAGGTGAGCCCGATCGAGGCGCCGAAGCCCTCGATGCGGATGTCCGCGACCCGGCGGCAGATGCGCTCGGCGATCGGGTGAGCGGCGGCGGAGTCCGCCCCGTACAGGATGACGACGAACTCCTCCCCGCCGTAGCGACCGATGACGTCCGACGCCCGCAGCTCCGCCTGGATCGGCGGGATGATGCCGGCGAGACAGGCATCGCCGGCTGCGTGGCTGAAGGTATCGTTGATCTCCTTGAAGTGATCCAGATCCAGGAACAGCACCGAGATCGGCAGACCGCGTGCGCGCGCACGCAGGCAGGCGGCATCGAGCCGCTCGATCAGCGAACGGCGGTTGAGGACACCGGTGAGCGGATCGGTCTGCGCGCGCCGTTCGGCGTCGGTGAGGGCGAGGGACTGCTGGCGCACGTGATCGGAGACCCCGAGCGCGATCAGCACGGCGGCCGCGACCATCGAGGGCGCAAGCCCGTAGTACACCAGGCCCTCGGCGCTGTCGGCGCGGGTGTACAGCAGGCGCACCGCGGTGATGATCTGGAAGGTGCACAGCAGGCTCCACGCGATGAGGAACCAGCCGGCCGCGCGGTTGCCGCCGCGCCGCCAGGCCAGAAACGCCACCACCAGCGTGAAGATCGCACTGCCGAGGAACATGAGGTTGCCGAGGGCGGCGATCAGGCGGCCGAGCCCGAACAGGCGCAGGACGTTTGAGAGCGCGAGTACCACGAACGCGACCGCGAGCCAGCCGAAGGCGCTGTAGACCCGCGGCGAGAAGAGCCGCACGTTGGCAAACCTGCGCACGAACAGCGCCGCGGCGGCCGCGCTCACCGCGACCGGGACGTTGTAGGCAAAATTCGCGATCGGGCGCGCGAACGAGAGCAGCGGCCAGCTGAAGCCCTGCCCGGAGAAATAGGCCAGATAAATCGCCTGCAGCAGGAAGAGCACCCCGTAGAGCGGGTAGATCTCATCCGGCAGCACGAAGCGGATGAGGAGCGCCGAGATCGCCATCGCCATCAGCGCCCCGAAGGTCAGGGCGATCACCCGGGCGTGCGCGGCCGCCTGTTCCAGCACTTCGCCGAGCGTCGAGACCGAGAAGTGCAGGTCCGTGACCGCACGGCCGTCGCGCGCGACCTGCGCATACAGCGGCTGCCCCGGATCCAGCCCCGCGGGCAGGGCGAACACCTTATCTTCCGCCCCGCCGAACTTGGGGACGCTGGTGGTGAGCCTGAGGCGGATGGCCTGCCCGCCCTGCCGGGCCCACACCCGCACGGACTGGTCCAATCCGGAGCGGACCACCAGCACCGGGGCGGTGCCGGGGATGCCGGGGGCCGGGGCCTGGATGCGGAACCAGTGGACCCCGGTCAGGAAGTGCGAACCGCTGCTCTGGAAGGGTCCAAACCGGGCCTCAAGGGCCCCCTGCATGACCGTTTCAGGGTCCGGATTGGCCTCACCCACCCCGAGAATGCGCGTTTCCAGGGGGGTGACGGCGGCGGACGGGGGTTGCGGGGCCTCGGCGACTTGAGGTGCGTCGGTGGCGGACGCATATAAAGGAGGAAGCATCGCCAGGCTCAAGAGCCAGATCCAGCGGAGCGGATTACGCACTGATTCCCTGTGGCCTCCTGCGAGGCTCGATTGACTTGGATTTGGCCTGGCGCGTCTTTGGGCGCCTCGAGCCGGTGAGCCATTATCCTATAAAAGGGGTTTGACTGCCGGTTGACACTCATAGGGGCCGTACCTAGAATCGCCGGCCTTTGTCGGGCCGGCCCTTCATACATGCCGGCACCGGAAACAGCGACTTTGTGAAGACCGGGCCGCCTCACGCAGGCGGCCCGGTGTTCTTCGCAGGTCGCTTTATCGCGCGAGTCGACACTCCCGCAGCGCTTTGGAGAGCAAGAGAACGATGGCGACCACAGGTCAGCTCATCCGGCAGCCGCGCCGGACGAAGGCGGAAAAAACCAAGGTTCCGGCGCTCGGGGCTTCGCCCCAGAAGCGCGGGGTCTGCACACGCGTATACACCACGACGCCCAAGAAGCCGAACTCGGCTCTGCGCAAGGTGTGCCGCGTGCGCCTCACCAACGGCTACGAAGTCACCAGCTACATCGGCGGTGAGGGCCACAACCTGCAGGAGCACTCGGTGGTGCTCATCCGCGGCGGACGCGTGAAGGACCTGCCCGGCGTGCGCTACCACACTGTGCGCGGCACGCTCGATTGCGCCGGGGTCGGTGAGCGCAAGCAGGGTCGCTCCAAGTACGGCGCCAAGCGCCCGAAGAAGTAAGGGGAAGTTAAGCCATGTCCCGTCGAGCCCAAGCCCCGGTCCGCAACATCCTGCCGGATCCGAAATTCAACAACGAGATGCTTGCCAAGTTCATGAACGTCGTCATGAAGAGCGGCAAGAAGTCCGCGGCCGAACGCATCATTTACGGCGCCCTCGATCGCATCAGCGAGAAGACCGGCAAGGCCGGGGGGGATGCCATCGAGGTGCTGGCGACGGCGCTGGACAACGTGAAGCCGGTGGTGGAGGTGAAGTCCCGCCGCGTCGGCGGCGCCACTTATCAGGTGCCGGTTGAAGTTCGGGCCACGCGCCGCCAAACACTGGCGATGCGCTGGGTCATCGAGGCCGCTCGTGACCGCAGCGAGAAATCCATGGCCTTTCGCCTGGCGCACGAGCTGATGGACGCCTCGGAGAACCGCGGCGCCGCCGTGCGCAAGCGTGAGGACACCCACCGCATGGCGGAGGCCAACAAGGCCTTCGCGCATTACCGCTGGTAAGACAGCTCAAGGACATTGAAATCGTGGCACGTGCGACGCCCATCGAGCGCTATCGGAACATCGGCATCTCCGCTCACATCGACGCGGGGAAGACGACGACGACCGAGCGCATCCTTTTCTACACCGGCGTCTCGCACAAGATCGGTGAGGTTCATGACGGCGCGGCCGTGATGGACTACATGGAGCAGGAGCAGGAGCGCGGCATCACCATCACCGCCGCCGCCACCACCTGCTTCTGGAAGGGGATGGACCAGAGCTTCCCCGAGCACCGCATCAACATCCTCGACACCCCGGGGCACGTCGACTTCACCATCGAGGTGGAGCGTTCCCTGCGCGTGCTCGATTCGGCCGTGGCGTTGTTCTGCGCCGTCTCCGGCGTGCAACCGCAGTCGGAGACCGTGTGGCGGCAGATGAACAAGTACGGCGTGCCGCGCATTGCGTTCGTCAACAAGATGGACCGCGCCGGCGCGAACTACTTCCGCTGCGTCGATCAGATCAAGTCGCGCCTGCGCGCTAATCCGCTGATCATCCAGCTGCCCATCGGCGCGGAGGAGAATTTCGAGGGCGTGATCGACCTCATCCGCATGAAGGCGATCTACTGGGACATGGAAACCCAGGGGATGAAGTTCGAGTACCGCGAGATCCCGCCGGCACTGCTGGAGCAGGCCAAGGAATACCGCGCCAAGATGATCGAGGGCGCGGCCGAGGCCAACGACGATCTCATGCATAAGTACCTGGACGGTGTGGAGCTGTCCGAGGAAGAGATCCGACTGGGCCTGCGCCTGCGTTCGGTGCGCAACGAGGTCGTGCTGTGCATGTGCGGCACCGCCTTCAAGAACAAGGGCGTGCAGGCGCTGCTCGATGCGGTCATCGAGTTCATGCCCTCGCCCATCGACATGCCCGACGTCAAGGGCCTCAACGACGACGGTGATCCGGACACCCGCAAGGCGAGTGACGAGGCGCCGTTCTCCGCGCTCGCCTTCAAGATTCTCAACGACCCCTTCGTCGGCAATCTCACCTTCTTCCGCGTGTATTCGGGCGTTCTGAACTCGGGCGACACCGTGTACGTGCCGACCAAGGACAAGAAGGAGCGCATCGGGCGGCTGCTGCAGATGCACGCCTCGGATCGCACCGAGATCAAGGAAGTGCGCGCCGGCGACATCGCCGCCGCCGTGGGCCTGAAAGACGTCATCACCGGGGACACGCTGTGTGACCTGGAAGAGATCATCACGCTGGAGAAGATGGAGTTCCCCGCGCCCGTGATCTCGGTTGCCGTGGAGCCGAAGACCAAGGCCGACCAGGAGAAGATGGGGCTCGCGCTGCAGCGCCTCGCCAAGGAGGACCCCTCCTTCCGCGTGCATACCGACCAGGAGTCCGGGCAGACGATCATCTCCGGTATGGGCGAGCTGCACCTGGAGATCATCGTCGACCGCATGAAGCGCGAGTTCAAGGTCGAAGCGAACGTCGGTAAGCCGCAGGTCGCCTACCGCGAAACCATCCGCGGTACGGTGGAGTCGGAAGGCAAGTTCGTGCGCCAGTCCGGCGGTCGCGGCCAGTACGGTCACGTGTACCTGAAACTCGAGCCGAACGTGCAGGGCAAGGGCTACGAGTTCATCAACGGCATCGTCGGCGGCAGCGTGCCGCGCGAGTACATCCCCGCGGTCGACAAGGGCATCAAGGAAGCGGTCGAGACCGGCGTCATCGCCGGCTACCCGATCGTGGATGTGAAGGTGACGCTGTTCGACGGCTCGTACCACGACGTCGACTCGAACGAGATGGCCTTCAAGATCGCAGGTTCCATGGGCTTCAAGGAAGGCTTCCGCAGAGCCAAGCCGGTGCTGCTCGAGCCGATCATGAAGGTCGAGGTCGTGACGCCGGAGGAGTACTCCGGGGACGTGATCGGCGACCTGAACCGCCGCCGCGGCCAGATCACCGGCATGGACGAGACGCCGGCCGGCAAGGCCATCGCCGCGGACGTGCCGCTGTCGGAGATGTTCGGCTACGCCACCACCGTGCGCTCCATGAGCCAGGGCCGTGCGACGTTCACGATGGAGTTTTCCAAGTACGTGGAAGTGCCGCCCAACATTGCCGACGGCATCATCAAGAAGTGAAGTAAGAGCGATAAGAGTCGAGGAAGTACGCCATGTCCAAAGAGAAATTCGAGCGCAACAAGCCGCACGTAAATGTGGGGACGATTGGTCACGTGGATCACGGCAAGACGACGCTGACGGCGGCGTTGACGAAGGTGATGGCCGAGACCTACGGCGG
>Ga0210391_10001526_pt1 | contig 20937 bp, 17 predicted proteins | sample IncBWC12OmetaG_FD_160573 | JGI IMG/M metagenome (GOLD analysis project Ga0210391, IMG submission 160573) | Forest soil microbial communities from Barre Woods Harvard Forest LTER site, Petersham, Massachusetts, United States - Inc-BW-C-12-O ...
GCTGACGCAGCTCGCCGGGAGGAGCGCGCCGAGGGCGACCCACGCCGCGCCGAACCGCGGCCGCAGGACCGCCTTCGCCGGCCAGGACGCATCCATAAGTGCTACGCATAGCTCGCGATGGAGGCCGCGCCCCTTCTCCGCGTCCGAAACCTCGTGACGAGCTTCCGCACGCCGACGGGCGTGCTGCGCGCGGTCGAAGACGTCTCGTTCGACGTCCCGCGCGCGGCGACGGTCGCCATCGTCGGCGAGAGCGGCTGCGGAAAGAGCGTGACCGCGCTTTCCATCATGCGCCTTCTCGCGTCGCCGCCGGCGAGCATCGACGGCGGCACGATCGAGCTCGAAGGGCGCAACTTGCTGGCGCTTCCGGAAGCCGAGATGCGCGGCGTTCGCGGCAATCTCGTCTCGATGGTCTTCCAGGAGCCGATGACGAGCCTGAACCCCGTCTACACGGCGGGCTTCCAGATCGGTGAAGCGCTGCGCCTCCACCGCAAGAAGTCGCGGCGGCAAGCGCGCGAGCGCGCGATCGAGCTCTTGGGACGAGTGGGGTTGCCCGAGCCGGAGACGAGCGTCGACGCCTATCCGCACCAGCTCTCGGGCGGGCAGCGCCAGCGCGTGATGATCGCGATGGCGCTCGCGTGCGAGCCGAAGCTCCTCGTGGCCGACGAGCCCACGACGGCGCTCGACGTCACGATCCAGGCGCAGATTCTCGCGCTCCTCCGCAATCTCCAGGAGACCCTCGCGATGAGCCTCTTGCTCATCACGCACGACCTCGGCGTCGTTGCCGAGACGGCGTCGCACGTCGTCGTGATGTACGCGGGGCGCGTCGTCGAGACGGGTCCGGCGGACGCGCTGTTCGCGAAGCCGGCGCACCCGTACACGCGCGGTCTGCTCGACAGCGTACCCCGCCCCGGCGACCCGACGGCCCCCGCGCCGCGCGAACGCCTGAACGCCATCGAAGGGATCGTGCCGGACCTGCGCGCCCTACCGCCCGGGTGCCGGTTCGCCGCCCGTTGCCCCATGCGAATCGACGCATGCGTCGTCCGCGAACCGGATCTCTACGAGCTCGGTCCAGGACGGACCTCGCGATGCATCCGCGCGGCCGAGGTCTCCCCTTGAGACAGACCGAGCCGCCCACCGTCCCCCCGTCCGAGCCGAGCGTGGCGGATCTCGACGCGGCTCCCACGCGCCCGCGGACGTTGGTCGCGACGCATGGAGTGTCCAAGTATTTCCCGCTCGATGCCCGTTTCCTCGGCCGCAAGCCGCGCTTCTTGCGCGCCGTCGACGACGTGAGCCTGCGCGTTCGCCGCGGGGAAACGATGGGCCTCGTCGGCGAGAGCGGCTGCGGAAAGAGCACGCTCGGGCGCCTGATGCTGCGCCTGCTCGATCCGACGTTCGGGCGCGTCGTGTTCGACGGCAAGGAGATCACCGGCCGATCGCAGCGCGACCTGCGCCCGCTCCGCCGGCGCATGCAGATCATCTTCCAGGACCCGTACTCGAGCCTCAATCCGCGCATGACGGTGCGCGAGATCGTCGGCGAAGCCATCCGCATTCACCGGCTCGCCACGTCGCGGACGGACGAAGAGATGCGCATCGCGCGCCTGCTCGACCGGGTGGGCCTCCGGCGCGACGCGATGGACCTCTACCCGCACGAGTTCTCCGGCGGCCAGCGGCAGCGCATCGGCATCGCCCGGGCGCTCGCCGTCGAGCCGGACTTCATCGTGTGCGACGAGCCCGTGAGCGCGCTCGACGTGTCGATCCAGGCGCAGATCGTCAACCTGCTCGTGGACCTGCAAGAGACGCTCGGCCTCACGTACCTCTTCGTGTCGCACGACTTGAAGCTCGTGCAGCACGTGAGCCACCGCGTCGCGGTGATGTACCTCGGGCGGATCGTCGAGCTGGCGCCGGCGCGATCGCTCTACGAAGCGCCTCGCCATCCGTACACGAGAGCCCTGCTTGCGGCGGCCCCGGTCATGGATCCGCTGAAGCGCCGCAAGCACATCGTCCTCGAAGGCGATGTCCCCTCGCCCGTCGATCCACCGTCGGGGTGCGCCTTCCATCCTCGCTGCAGCCGCGCGCTCGCCGGCAAGTGCGACACCGAGACGCCGCGCCTGGAGCGCACCGCCGGTTCCGGGGGTGAGCACCGCGTCGCCTGCTTCAATCCCGTGGTAGACCCGTAGCCTCCGATGGCCGTTCCCGCCCGCGCCGGCCGCTACGCGATCGAGCTCGCTCTGGGCCAGGCAGGGTCGTTTCGCACGTACCTCGCCCGCGATCCGGAGCTCGGGCGGCAGGTGGCGCTCGTCGCGATCGCCGACGACGGCGGAATCTCCGCCGAAGCACGCGCCAAGCTCGCGGACGATCTTCGCCGCACGGCCCGCGCCGCCGCCTCGCTCTCGCATCCCGCGATCGGCGTCGTGCACGACGCGGGGGAGGACGCGAACCTCGGCGTGTACGTCGTCGCGGAGCTCGTGCGCGGCCTCACGCTCCGCGAGCGCATGGGGCGCGGGCGGCTCTTGCGCAGCGAAGCGGCGGCTCTGGCCCGCACGCTCGGGTCGGCGCTCGCCTACGCGCACGCCGAAGGCGTCGTCCACGGCCACATCAAGCCGGAGATCGTGTGGCTCTCGCCGGCGGGCCCCAAGATCGTCGAATTCGGAACGCCCGCGCTCGAAGACTCTCCCTACGCGGCGCCGGAGCTCGCAGCGGGGCCGGCGAGCGCGACGCCGAACGCGCGGTCCGACCAGTATGCACTCGCCGCGTGCCTCTACGAGGCCTTGCTCGGGAAGCCGGCGCGCGTCCACGGGCCGGGTCTCACGCCGAATCCGCCGTCCGTCGGCAAGCTGCGCCCGCCGCCGGTCATGCTCCCGGAGCTCGGCGGCGAGGCGCACGTCGAAGCGATCTTCGACGTGGCCCTCTCGCCCGATCCGCGCCGGCGCTTCCCGACGTGCGAGCTTTTCGGCGATTCGCTCGCCCAGGCGCTGGAAGTGCCCCTGGGGACCCCGCCCTCGATGCCGATTTCGCAATCGTCGATCGTGCCGCGAGCCACGCGGCGATGGCAGAACGCCATCGCAGGCATCGCGGTTCTGGTCATTTTTCTCCTGATTGGCCTCGGAGGGCAGCACCGGGGCTCCGCGGACGGCGTCTCGCTCGCGCGCGTCGCGCGGGCCTTCGCGGCGACCTTCCACGACACGCGCTCCAGCGTCGCGCCGGTCCGGCCGAGCGCCGGATCCGAGGCACCTCGGCCTCCGTAGACCCCTCGTTTGGGCCGCGACCGCATTTTGAACGTTCCGCTCGAAGACTCGTGCCCCAAGAGCCTCGGCGTCCGAAAAAGCCATCGCGGCCTACCGTTCCGAGCGATACGAGTGGTGACGCGGGGCCGAGCCGCACTAGACTGCCGCTCCCGCCGATGCAGGCCGAAAATCCAGTTCCCTTGCCCTCCGACTCGCGAACCCCCGCCACGATGCAGCCGCGTCCCAAAGAGGACGTCGATCATCTGGCTCAGCTGTACCGAGAGATGCTCCTCATCCGCCGGGTGGAAGAGGAGAGCGCACGCGGATACGCGGAGGGCAAAATCGGTGGGTTTTTGCACCTTTACATCGGACAGGAGGCGGTTGCGGTCGGTGCGATCGCCGCGATGAAGCCCGAGGACTACGTCGTCACGACGTACCGCGACCACGGCATCGCCCTCGCGAAGGGGATGCCGCCGCGCGCGCTCATGGCGGAGCTGTTCGGCAAGGCGACCGGCTGCTCCAAGGGCCTCGGCGGGTCGATGCACATGTTCGACAAGGAGCACAACATGCTCGGCGGCTACGGCATCGTCGGCGGTCATATCCCGCTGGCGGCGGGCGTGGCTTTCGCGAGCAAGTACCGGGGCGACGGGCGGGTGACCACGTGCTTCTTCGGCGACGGCGCCGTGAGCATCGGCGGATTCCACGAAGGCGTCAGCCTCGCCGCGCTCTGGAAGCTGCCGATCGTCTTCGTGTGCGAAAACAACGAGTACTCGATGGGCACGCCGCTCTCGCGGTCGCTGTCGCTCGAAGACACGTCGCAGAAAGCGCTCGCGTACGGGATCGAGCGCGACCGCTTCTTCGCGGACGACGTGCTGGAGGTCGAACGCCGCTTCGCCGAGGCCATCAAACGCGCGCGCGAAGAGAGCAAACCGACCCTCATCGAAGTGCGCACCTACCGGTACCGTGGCCATTCGATGAGCGACCCGGCCAAATACCGCACCCCCGCCGAGCTCGAAGAGCACAAGAAGCGCGACTCGCTCGGCCGCGCGCGCGCGGGGCTGCTCGAACAAGGCATGGCCGAAGCGCGCGTCGACGCCCTCGAGAAGTCCGTCGAAGCGGAAGTGGCGGATGCGATCAAGTTCGCGAACGAGAGCCCCGAGCCGACGATCGATCTGCTCGAATCCACCACCTACAACGGCCCGTTCGCGTACTAGAGGCAATGGCGATGGCGCGTTCCGTACGTTTCCGCGAAGCACTCCGTGAAGCCATGACCGAGGAGATGGAGCGCGACGAGCGCGTCTTTCTCATGGGCGAAGAAGTCGGCTACTACAACGGCGCCTACAAGGTCAGCGAAGGCATGCTCGACAAGTTCGGGCCGAAGCGGGTGGTCGATACCCCCATCGCCGAAGCCGGCTTCACCGGCATCGGAGTCGGCGCGGCGATGGTCGGGCTTCGCCCGATCATCGAGTTCATGACGTGGAACTTCAGCGCCGTCGCGTTCGATCAGATCTTGAACAACGCGGCGAAGCTCCGGCAGATGTCCGGCGGCCAGTTCGATTGCCCGATCGTTCTTCGCGGACCGAACGCGAGCGCGCGGCAAGTCGGCAGCCAGCACAGCCATGCGATGGAGCACATGTATGCGACGATACCGGGCCTGAAGGTCATCGCGCCGGCCTTCCCGGCGGACGCGAAAGGCCTGCTCAAGACGGCCATTCGCGACGACAACCCGGTGCTGGTCATGGAGTCCGAGACGCTTTACGGCGTCAAAGGGGACGTGCCCGACGGCGAGCATCTCGTCGATCTCGGCAAGGCGCAGATCGTGCGGCCGGGCAAGGACATCACGCTCGTCGCCTACTCGCGGATGACCCACGTCGCGCTCGAAGCGGCGCAGGCGCTGGAGAAGGACGGCATCTCGGCGGAGGTCGTGGACTTGCGGAGTCTGCGGCCGCTCGACGAGAACACGATCGTGGCGAGCGTCGAAAAGACGCACCGCCTGGTGATCGTGCACGAGGGGTGGCCGTACGGCGGCGTCGGCGCGGAGATCACCGATCGGGTGCAGCGGCTCGCGTTCGACGCGCTCGACGGGCCGATCCTGCGCGTGACGACGCTCGACGTGCCGATGCCGTACAACGCGAAGCTGGAGCAAGCCTGCATGCCGCAGGCGGACCGAATCGTTTCGACCGTAAAACGTCTCTTCGCGCGCGGGCGCGCTTAAGTCCGGAGTCGAGCTCGATGGCGAAGATTCTCGAGATGCCCAAGCTTTCTCCCACGATGGAGGAAGGCGTTCTGTCGGCTTGGCACAAGAAGGAAGGCGACGCGGTCAACGTGGACGACCTCTTGGCCGAGGTCGAGACGGACAAAGCCACGATGGAGTTTCGCGCGTTCGACAAGGGAACGCTGCTGAAGCTCCTGGTCTCGGCCGGCGCGAACGTGAAGCTCGGGCAGCCGGTCGCGGTGCTGGGCTCTCCGGGCGAGGACATCGCCGCGCTCCTCGCGAAGACCGACAACGCCACGGTGCCGACGGCGCAGCCCTCCTCGGCGGCGCAGGCCCCCGCGACCGCGCAACCCGCTGCAGCGCCGGCGCCTGGGCAATCGGCGTCGCAGACGCAGCCGGCGGCGCGGACGCCGCCGGCGATTTCGCCGACGATGCCCCCTCCCGAGACCATCGCGCCGCCGGCCCAGCGCCGTCCCCCGATGGGGAGCGTCCTCGAGCGCACCTCGCTTCTCGCCGAGCCCGTGGAGAACGGCGCGCGCGGCGCGGCGGCGGCCGACGCCGGCGCGGGTGCCGGCGGCCGCGTCGTCGCGTCGCCGTACGTGCGCAAGCAAGCGCGCGAGATGGGGATCGACCTCGCGGGCGCGCAGGGTACGGGGCCGGGAGGCCGCGTGCTTCCCGCGGACCTCGAGGGCCTTCGTGCACCGCCGTCCTCGGCTCTCGCGCGCGCTCCGCAATCCCCCGCCGCGCCCATCGTGAAACGCGAGGATGCGCGGGCGGAGTCGGAGATCCGGCCGCTCTCGCCGATGCGAAAGACCATCGCCCGGCGGCTCACCGAATCGAAGCAGCAGGTCCCCCACTTCTACTTGACGATCGACGCCGACGCGTCGAGCCTCGTCCGGCTGCGCGAGCAGATCAACGCGGAGCTCGCGGCCGAGAGCGGAGGAGGCGGCGGAGCCAAGGGATCCAACGGCGCGGGCGAAGGCGCCCAGCCGACGAAAATCTCGCTGAACGATCTGCTGATCAAGGCCTGCGCCGTGGCGCTCGTGAACGTGCCCGAGTGCAACGCGAGCTTCACGCCGGACGCGATCCTCGTGCACAAGCGCGTCGACATCTCGGTCGCCGTGGCGATTCCGGACGGGCTGGTGACGCCCGTCGTGCGCAACGCCGACAAGAAGAACGTCGTCGCCATCGCGCGCGAGGTGCGCGAGCTCGCGAGCCGCGCTCGTGCCCGCAAGCTCAAGCCCGAGGAGATGGCCGACGGGACCTTCTCGATTTCGAACTTGGGGATGTTCGGGATCGACCAGTTTGCCGCCGTCATCAATCCGCCGGAAGGCGCCATCTTGGCCGTCGGCCAGGTGCGCGACGTGCCCGTCGTGTCGGAAGGCGCGGTCGTCGCCGGCAAGCGGCTCGGGATGACGCTCTCCTGCGATCACCGCGTCGTCGACGGCGCCGTGGGCGCCGCGTTCCTCGCCGAGTTGCGCCGCCTCATCGAACATCCGCTCCGCGTTCTCACGGGATGAGATGGCGCGCGTCCGCACGGCATGGCTCCGTGCGGGGGCCTTCGCGGCGCTCGTAGCCGGCGCGACCGCCTCGCCGGTACTGCTGGCTTCGTCGGCGCGTGCGAGAGGACTGCGAGGGCCCGTTCCGGCGCCGTCGTTCTGGGCGGGGCTCGACAAGCCCGTCCCGAGCGCGCCGACCGAGGGGGTCGTCGTGCTCCGCGCCCCTCCCTCGGGTCGCGTGCGCATTCCGCAGGGCACGTTCCTCATGGGATCCAGCCCCACCGCGATGCTGCGCGCGATCACGCTTTGCCGGGAAGAAGTGTTGTCGTCGCGATGCGAGTCGGACGACGTGATCGCGATGGTGCGCGCCGAGGGAGACTCGCATCCCGTGACGATTTCGGCGTTCGACATGGACCGCACCGAGGTGACCGTGAGCGCCTACGAGCGCTGCGTCGCCGCGGGCGCGTGCGCGCCGCCGGAGCTGCCCCCGGGGGTGACTGGATTTCTCGAGCCCGACTTCCCGATCACCCACATCCGCTGGGAAGACGCGGCGACCTTCTGTCGATGGGCGGGCGGGCGGCTGCCGACCGAGGCGGAATGGGAGTACGCCGCGCGGGGCGCCGAGGATCGCGAGTTCCCTTGGGGCAACGTCTACAACCCGCACCTCGCGAACCACGGCGCCTGGGCCGACGACCAGACGGACGGCACGGACGGCTTCCGCGAGCTCGCGCCCGTCGGCTCGTTTCCCGACGGCGCGACGCCGCTCGGGCTGCTCGACATGGCGGGCAACGCTTCGGAGTGGGTGGCCGATACGTTCGAAATCGACGACACGGGGCGCCCCGTCGGATACGCGGACGCGGCGGTCGTGAATCCTCCGGCGAAGACGGCGGGCGCGCTCCACACGGTCCGCGGCGGCTCTTTCCGCGATCCGCCGATGTGGCTGCGCTCCGCCTCGCGCGATTTCACGCAGCTACCCCGCCCGGCATGGGCCGGGTTCCGCTGCGCCGCCGATCTCCCCTGACCTTCGTCGAACGTCGCATGAAGATCGCCCACTTCTCCGATTTGCATGTCCTCGCCCTCCAAGGCGTCGGCATGCATCGGTTTCTGAACAAGCGACTCACGGGTTGGGCGAATCTGCGATTGAAACGCAAGGCCGTCCATCACACGGAGCTCGTGCACGCGATCGCGCGCGCCCTGTCCGACGGCGGTTACGACCACGTGATCTGCACGGGCGACCTCACGAACCTCGCGCTCGAGAGCGAGTTCGCCGCGGTGCGCGCCATCTTCGACGGCGAGCTCGATCTCGATCCGTCGCGCGTGACCGTCGTCCCCGGCAATCACGACCTCTATACTCGCGGCGCGGGGACGTCGCGCCGCTTCGCACGGTATTTCGTCGACTGGCTCGCGAGCGATTTGCCCGCGCTGGCGACGGAGACGAGCGCCGGTCTTTTCCCGGTCGTGAAGCTCCGCGGCGCTCTTGCGATCGTCGGCCTCTCGAGCGCGGTGCCGAGGCCGCCCTTCGTCGCGGCGGGCGAGATCGGCAAAGCGCAGCTCGATGCGCTCGCGCGCATTCTCGCGCATCCCGAGGTCACATCGCGCACGGCGATCGTCGCGCTCCACCACCCGGTGGCGCGCACGGTGAGCGCCCGCAAGCAATACCTCGACGGCCTTCGCGACGCGCCGGCGCTCCTCTCGGTGTTGCGCTCGCTCCAACGCGGTTTGATCCTGCACGGGCACCTGCACCGGCGGGTGCAACGCACGATCGTGACGACGGAGGGACGGCTGATTCAGGCAGGCGCGACGAGCGCGTCGCTCCAGAGCGCCGATCCGGATCGCATGGCCGGATACAACGTCTACGACATCGCTCCGGACGGAACCATCGCGCTCGGAGCGCGCGTCTACGAGACGGCGACGTCGTCGTTTCGCGCGGCGACGATCCCGCAGGGCGGTTGACGTCCTTCCCGTGGCAGATTTCCGTGTCGTCGAATGCCCGCCGCCGCAGCGACGGAATGCTTCGTTCGAAAGCGGAGCGCGTCAGCTCACCCACCGAAGGGCGAGACTCGTGGCCCGAGGGAGCTCGTCATCGCGCAGCCCGCTGGTGTAGACGACGAGCGAAGCACGGTCGCCGAATCCGAGCCGGATCAAACGGAGGAATTCTTCGGCCCGCGATACGGCCACGTGCGTGTGCCACTCGCTATGCCAGCGCTGGGGCTCGAGCGCCGAATGGAGCGCGAGCTGCGCGTAGCCCCAACCGATGAATTGGCGTATTGCCCGCAGAATGCGCGCCCGCCCTTTGGTCGTCAGAGTCACCGTCCGCTTGCGCGTGTCGTTGGTGACGACATCGCGTTGAACGTAGCCAATGGCCTCCAGCCGTTTCAGCATACGACTGACGACCGATGGGCAAACCCCGAGGGTGCGCCACAAATGGCCTTGTAGCGTGGCGTATCGGCCCTTCTTGTGGATGACGTAGAGCAGGTCCATACGAGCGGCGGTGAGTCCCATTTTGCGGAGGGTCCGTCGCGTCAGGCCGAGCGTTGCGTAATGCGCGCGCTTCAATCCGAAGAACACGGGGTGCATGCCCGGTCGGTAGTGGCACTTCTTGGGCCAAAACCGGAAGCCCGCGTCAAGCCCGAGCCGCCGCCGGGGCGGATTTCCCCAAACCCGCGCGAAATCGGCCAAACTATCGGCACTCCATTGCCTAGGCAATGGAACGCCTATAGGCGGGAACCCGGGCCGCGGGTCGTCCCTGAGCCAGCGGTTGAGTGTCCACGGCCGGCACCGGATGTCCTCGGGACAGGCGTGATTTCGGCCTCTCCCCGCGCATCATCCCCTCTGGCGATCGAGCGTCAGTTCACCGCGGCCACGGCGGGCGCGTTGCGAGTGACGTTCACCGCTTGGAGACCTTTCGGTCCCTCTTTGATCTCGAACTCGACGGATTCATCCTCGAAGAGGCGGCGGCGGCCGTCGCCTTGAATTTGCGAATAGTGCACGAAGACATCGGGGCCCGTGTCCTGCTTGATGAACCCCCACCCCTTCTCGTCGTTGAACCATTTCACGCGTCCCACAGCCATCGGAATGCCCTCCATCGCTCTCACGCAAGGTGCCTCGAAAATCCCCCACATCGGTGCGCCCTTGCGGTCACTGCTCCCCATCACCGACGCAATGGCAACGCTAAGGGAAGGCGTTCGCGGAGGTCAAGCGCCTCGCGATGAAGGACCGTTACGGGGTTTTCTTCTCGAGCGCGTCGAGCTCATCGAGATTCGCTTTGACACGGGGGTCGCTTGGTGAGAGTTGCCCCGCACGCTCGAACGCCGCGCGCGCTTCGCCCCGCGTACGCGGAGTGCGCGCGAGCGCGGTGCCCAGGTTGATCCACGCGCTCGCAGCCTTGGGATCGAGCCGTAGGGCCGTGTGATATTCGGCTATCGCTTCATCTGCGCGCCCGCTTTGCTGGAGCGCATACCCCAGATTCGAATGAAACGAGGCACGTCCGGGATCGAGCGAGACGGCACGTCTCAGCTCCGAAAGAGCTCGTTCGAGATCCGTCGTGCCTAAAAGGGCGGTACCGAGATCGGAATGCGCGCGAGCGTCGCCGTCGTCGAGGCGGACGCGCATTTCGTATTCGGTGATGGCTTCTTGCGTGCGGCCGACCATGAGGAGCGCCGTCCCCAGATTGCCGAGTCGTGCCGGACTCGACGGGTCGAGCTCCGCGGCCCGGGCAAGCTCTCGGACGGAGTCGGCGGCGTGCCCCGTCGCGAGAAAGGCGACACCGAGCTGGGAATGGGCTTCCGGCTCGTTGGGCAAAAGGCGCGTCCCTTCGGTCAGTGCCTGGATGGCCGCCGGTGCATCTCCGAGAAGAAGGCGGCAGCGTCCGAGCTCGACAAACGCCGGACCGAAGGACGGCGCTCGTTTGACGAGACGCGCGAGATCGCTCGCCGCCGCCGCGAGGGGCCGATTGTCCTTAGCCGACGCGTAGTCGAGCGGTACGTCGATGCGGGCCACGCGAACGCGCACGAGGCCTACCTCCGGTGCGACATCGGCGGGCGCGGACGCGTGTGCCGCCTGGTAGTGCTTCTCGGCTTCCCTCCAATCGCCGCGCTCGAAGGCATCGTCGCCGGCGGCAATCTCCGCGTCATCGGGCGCGCCCGCGCTCGACGCGAGATGGATCGTCCGTGGCGGCGGCGGCGAACCGGGCGTGGCGCCGGCGGGCGGCGGCGGCGAAGCGGGCGTGGCGCCGGGAGCCGCGGCGGCGGGCTTCGCCGGCGAAGCGGGCGTGGCGCCGGGAGCCGCGGCGGCGGGCTTCGCCGGCGAAGCGGGCGTGGTGCCGCTCGCCGCCACCGTCGGCGTGCCGGTCGCTGCGCCGCTCGCGCCGGATGGCGCTACCGCCGTGCTCTCGTCCGGCGCGCCGCTCCTGGGCGTGCTCGACGCTGGCGGCGGGGCGCTCCTCGTCGTGGCGCACCCGGCGAGCGTCGCCAGCGCGAGGTACCCGCACGCGCGCGCGAAGACGGCCCTGCGCAAAGCGGTCGCGCGAATCATCGGTCATGCCGCCGTACGACCGCGAACGCGTGCGCCACCACGTCCTTCGCCGCTTCGATCACCGCGACGTGCGCGCGCGGCGTGCGCAGGCTCACGACGTCGCCTGCGGGCCCCTTCGCGTCGAGCACGGCACGGCACGCGTCGCGCACCGCCTGGGGCACGCGCGCGTCCTCCGCGAGCGCCCGCACGTGCTCGACGTACGTGCGCCCCCAGCTCGGCTCCGGCTCGACGATGAGCGCCGCGTTGAGCGCCATGCCCGCCGCGCGCTTCACGCCCGCGGTTCCCGATCGGGCATCGCCTCGCGCCCACGCGGCCTCGGCGCGCGAGAGCTCCGCCAGCGCCGCCCGGATCCACTCGTCGGGCGAATAACGGCGGAGCCAGTCGCTCGGGTCGCGCGTGAACTCGTCCACGGACTCGCCTTCTCCAAAGAGCCGCGCCGTCAGGCGCGCAGGTGCCGCGTCGTTTGCTCTTTGCCGTCGTACCGCAACATGACCGGTTTGCCTTCGGCTATCGTCGTCACGTTGATCGGGCGCTTCCACATGCGATTCAGGCTCCGCATGACCTCCTTCGCGTAGTCCTGCCGGAGGTCCTGGCCCTGGTGATCGTGGCGGAGCAAGAGCTCCCCGCGATTGTCGTGGTTCGCGTCTTCCACGTAGATGAACGGATTGCCGCCGTTCGTGAGCTGGAAGAGGAGCTTCTCTTTGACCGCCTTGAACTCGCGCGTCTCGATCTCGTACCGCTCGTTGCGATTCGACCATCCGAAGCTGAAGAGCTTCTGCTCGCGAACGAAGTCAGGCGTGAGAAATTCGTCGATGAACGTGACGTCGTTGTAGAGCGCACGCACTTCGAAGATCTTTTTCTTGCCGAGGCCAAGGCGCAAATTCCAGTTCTTCTTGGCCTCGAGGTCGTCGCAATCTTCCCATTCTTTGCCGAACTGGCCGCGGTCCCACCGCTCTTCGATGTGACGCAGGAGCTCGACACCGAGCTTGTACGGATTGAGCCTTCCGTTGCTCGTCGCGAGGACGCCCGCGGCGTGGTCCGCGTAGTCGATGATTTCGCTCGCATCGAGGATTTTCTCGGTCATGAGGCGCGAGTGCCAGTACGTCGCCCAGCCTTCGTTCATGATCTTCGTCTGCCACTGCGGCGCGAAGTAGTAGGCCTCCTCGCGAATCACCTCGAGCACGTCGTGCTCCCACCGCTCGAGCGGCGCGTGCTCGAGCAAGAACAAGAGCACGTCGCGCTCCGGATGCTCGGGGAACTTGCTCGTCTTGTCCCGCTCGGCCTCCATCTTCTTCTTTTGCTTCTCGAGGAATTCCGCCGGATTGATGAACGACTCCATGTATTCCTTCGCCCGGAGGCGCGGAATCTCGGTCACTTTCGGTTCTTCGTCGTCGAGCGGGCGCTTCGGCCGCCGGCCGCTGAACGCCGAGTGCAGATCGATGAGGTTCTCGAGGCTCAGGCAATGGTCGATGAACTCTTCGACCTTGTTGATCCCCTGGCGGCCCACGATGCGGCGGATGCGCGAACCGTGGTTCGCCATCTTGTCGATCCAGCGGCGGTTCGGATCGTACGAAGAGGGCTTTCGCACCGGGTCGACCGTACGTCCGCCCGTGTCGAGGTCGGTCTGCCGGAAGCAGTAGTTGTGCTTGAAGAAGTCGACGTGCCCGTAGACGTGCGCCATCACGAGCTTCTGGTCGACGAGCGAATTGCCCTCGAGCAAGTACGCGTACGAGGGATTGTTGTTGATGACCATCTCGTAGATCTTCGAGAGGCCGTACTCGTAGCTCTTGGCGAGGCGCTCGTACTCCATACCGAAGCGCCAATGCGGATACCGATTCGGAAACCCGCCGTACGCCGCGATCTCGTTCATCTGGTCGTACGTGAGGATCTCGAAGACGGTCGGGAACACGTCGAGCCCTGCTTCGACGGCGAGCTTCTGGATGCGGTTTTGCTGCTCGCGCAGATACGCGGGCAGCGCCGTCTTCAGCGCGAATTCGCTCATCAGTTTCCTTTGCCCAGAAATTCTTTGATCGAGCCGATGATCGCGTCTTTGTCGCGAATCTCGCTCGTGACGACCCGCCCGTCGCGGCCGAAGTGCTCGCGCACGTCTTTGACGAATTGGCCCGATCCGTAGGGGCTCTCGACCTGCCCGTACGCGAACATGTTCACGCGCGGCAGGATCTTGTTCTTCAAGATTTCCACGCAGAGCAGCGTGTCGTCCATCGACCAGTTGTCGCCGTCCGAAAAATGGAAGGGATAGATGTTCCACTCTTCGGGCGGATAGTGATCGTCGATGAGCTGCGCGCAGAGCTTGTACGCGCTCGAGATCATCGTGCCGCCGCTCTCGCGCGTGTGGAAGAACGTCTCGCGGTCGACTTCGCGCGCGACCGCGTCGTGGATGATGTAGCGGCTCTCGAGCCCCTTGTACTGCTTCTGCAGCCACGCATCGATCCAGAAGCTCTCGATGCGCACGATCTCCTTCTGCTCGTCGCCCATCGAGCCCGACACGTCCATCATGTAGATGATGACCGCGTTCGCGACGGGCTCCGCTTCGGTCTTCCAGCTCCGGTAGCGCTTGTCGCTCGGAATCGGCACGACGACCGGATTGTCGGGCGAATACGTGCCGGTCGAGATCTGGCGCTTCAGCGCTTCGCGGTACGTGCGCTTGAAGTTGCGGAGCGACTCGGGGCCGACGCGCCGGATGCTCGTGTACCGGTCCTTCGCGTTGATGATCTTGCTCTTGCCCTTGTCGCGAATGTCGGGGAGCTCGAGCTCCTCGCCGAGAATCGCCGCGAGCTCGTCGAGCGTGACGTCGACTTCGAGCGCGTGCTCACCGGGCGAAGAGCCCGCCTTCTTGCCGTCGCCCGGTTCGTCCCCGTCCTGCCCGCCGCCCATCGGATCGCCGGGATCGCCGTCGCCCTGCCCGGCCCCGCCGCGCTGTTTGTCGCCGAACGAAAAGTGCGGGATGTCGATCTGCGGGATCGGAATCGAGACGAGGTCCTTCCCTTTGCGGCCGATGAGCTCCCCCTGCGAGACGTATTTGCGCAGGTTCTGCCGGATCTTCCCCCGAACGATGCCACGAAAGCGGGAGTGGTCCTGATCGATTTTCAGGGACATCGGTATCAGTGTAATTCACGCACCCCCGATTCTCGAACGGGGAAGCGACTTCGTGCGCCGACGCCATCTCTTGGGTTCGTGTGCGCAAGGTCGCTCGCTTGGGGTCGATAGGGGCTCGTGGGAGGATGGACCTCGCCCCGAGAAGCGCGCTGGCGGTCGCAGCGATAGGCTCGCTTCGAGCCTGGAAGCCGCCTCAGTCTCGTGCGAGCCGACGAGAGACTCGTTGGAGCCTATCGAGTCGATCCCAGACTCGCTCCACGCCCGATCGGGCCCCCGATTCCGCTCGTAGCGGCACGGTTTCTCCGTTTGGGCTACTTCGAGGACCGCAAACGGCCTTCCGCGAGCGCGATGCGCGCAATCCAGAGGCAGACGAGCCCGTTCGCGACGGCCCACATGCCGAGAAGAGCGTTGCCGAGCGCGAACGCGGTCTCTTGCCACAATACGAGCTGCCCGAGGAACGCCGCCGTCCCGAGTGCGATGCCCCCGATGAACGGGCGCGTCTTCTTGCCGCGAAAGGCGATCGCCGTGAGCGCGATCGCCGGAAGCGCGCTCGCGAAGAGCAGCCACGCGTGCGTTGCGGCTCCGAAAAGCGCCAGGTCCCACTCGCCGAGGGGCCGCGTCAGCAGATCGACTGCCAGCGGAAACCGCGCGGCAAGGCCTGCGGCGCCGAAGACCGGCGCCAGCGGCAGGAACCCGGTGCTCGCGACGAGGGCGCCGAGCCACGCGCTCGGCTTTCGGCTCACGCGCCCACCTTTCGCACGGATCCTTCGGCCGACGCCCCACGCGATCACCGCGAGCGCCAGGACGCGCCCGATGAGATGCCGCCAGTACACGTGCGACATCGCGGCGCCGACGTCGAGGATCCCCGCGCCGTAGAACTCCATGCCTTCTTTGGCGCGAGCCGTGCTCTCGAGAGCGCTCCGCACCGCGGACGCGCGTGTGACGCCAAGCGATTCGATCATGGCCGCGGCGCCCGCGACGTGCGGGCTCGCCATGCTCGTGCCGTTGAACGTCCCGAAGATCTCGCACTTGTCGCGGCCACCGTTGCAGACGGTCTGCTGGGTCACGCCGACGCCCGGCGCGGCAAGGCCGACTTCGCGTCCCCGCGACGAGAACGGCGCGATGACGTCGTTCGCGTCGGTCGCGCTCACCGCGATGACACCCGGGTAGGCCGCCGGATACCCGACGCTCCGCCCCGTATTGCCCGCCGCGGCGACGACGACGACGCCGCGATCGAGCGCGTGCTCGATCGCCCGCTGCAGAATGCCGCTCCGGATCGGACCGCCGAGCGACAAGTTGATCACCTGCGCGCCGTTGTCCGCCGCAAAACGAATCCCCTGGGCCACGCCCGCCACGGTGCCGAACCCTTGGCGGCTCAGCACCTTCACCGGCATGAGCGTCGCGCAATACGCGAGGCCCGCCGCGCCCATGCCGTTGTTCGTCGTCTGCGCGATCGTGCCGGCGACGTGCGTGCCGTGCCCCTGGTCGTCGTACGCATCGGGCGAGTCGTTCACGAAGTTGTAGCCGCCGGCGCATCTGGTTCCGGCGAGGTCCGTTCCGCGCGAAAAGGGCCCCTTGTCGAAGCAGGCGATGCCCGTATCGACGACCGCGACGGTGACGCCCTCACCGCAGCCGTAGTTCCAGGCCTGCTCGGCCCCGACCCGCGACAGGTGCCACTGCTTGCTGGCGAAGAGCGGGTCGTTCGGGACGAAGGTCGCGCGATAGAGCGCCATCGGCTCCGCCCCTTCGACGCGGGCGTCGTGCGACAGCGCGTCGAGCACGGCGCTCTCGCGCGCGGCGTCCACGTCGGCCACTTCGAGCTTGTCGTGCGTCTGGCTCCACGCGCTGTTCGGGCGCAGCGCGACGCCGTACCGCGTGGCGATGTCGCGAAGATCGGCGTCGCTCGCGTCGTCGCGAACGTCGACGGCGATCTCGCCCGCGATCTCCGACGGCGTGTCCGCCGGAACGGATGCGAAGTCCGGGGCGTCGACGGCGTCGGTCCGCGGTTGCGCGGACGCGGGCGTGGCGGCGAGCCATGATGCGCTCGCGAAGCCCCAGAACGCGGCGGCCGCGGCAAGCGAAAGACGTCCACGCGTTGTACCCATGCGAAGCTCCTCTTCTCTTCGTAGCCGCTTTTGGACCGACTCGCAGGACCGGCGATTCAATCCTGCGGCTCACCTCGGCCTTCGGCCGCTCGCGCTTGCCGCTTCGGCGCCGCCGAGCGCCGTGCGAATGCGCACGGGGCACACTTTCGTCCGGCGCTCGGTCGCCTCGGGAATGGCGTCCTCGACCTGCCCGACGGCGACGACGAGGATGTGCATGGTCCGCCCCAACCCCGCAAACTCTCGCACCGGCCGTAGTGCATGCGCGCAAAACGTGACGACACTACCCGTCGGGGCGTCTGCATCGGCCAGGCGTCTCTCCGGCGTCGCACACGCGTCTCCTCCGCGCGATCCCTCCCAACATGGATGGGTGCACGTCATTTGAACGACGCCGCGAGCCCGTGAGAAACGTTCCCGTTCGTTCGTACTAGATTTATTCGCTCTTATCGAAACGCCGCCCGTGCGGCCCTTGAGCTTTTGGCGAACCCAATGACACCTGCAATGCCGGAGCCTAGGCCATGAGGCGGCGCTCTCTCTCGTCTGGGACGCATTGGCGCGTCTCCAGCTTGTTCCTCGTCGCCGCGATGAGCGTCGCGGCCGCAAGTTCCGGCGCAGGGTGCGCCAAGAGCCAAGCCCCCGCGGGTTACGACAACACCACAGCCGGTAGCTCGGGCACGAGTGGCAGCGGCGGCACGAGTGGGAACGGCGGCGCCACGGGAAGCGCGGGCACGAGCGGCGCCAGCGGCGCCGGAACGACGTCCGGGAGCACGGCCGCGGACGGAGGGCCGTCTCTGCAGGGAGTCGGGATCGGGATCTTCGCCGATACGTGCACGTCCGGCACGCCGAGCGTGCCGTATGCGCCGATGCGCCGCGTCACGCGTGTCGAATACGACAACATGGTCCGCGACCTGCTCGGCGATACGTCGCACCCGTCGGTCACATTCCAGATCCCGGCCGAAGCGCTGCCCGCGTACGGCGTCAACTTGCCGCTGTCGAACACGTACAACCAAGCCGACACGACGGCGGTCACGCAATACCTGTTTGCCGCCGAAGCGGTCGCCGCGAACGCCGTCGCGGACACGAACCGCATGAACAACGTCATTCTTGCGGGGATCGCTTCCTGTTCGGCCGCGCACGACGACACCTGCGCAAGCGACTTCATTCAATCGTGGGCCAATCGCGCCTACCGCGGGCAGCTCGACGCGACCGAAACCCAGGGCCTGATGACGGTCTACAGCGACGTGAAGGGCATGGTCGACTGGACCACGGGTATCCAGGCCGTGATCACGGCGGTCCTCGAGTCGCCGCGCTTTCTTTACGTCTTCGAATTCGGCGCGGGCAACCCGACCGGCAACGTCATCGCGCTCTCGTCGACGGAAGTCGGCGCGCGCATGGCGTTCTTTCTGTGGCGATCGGTTCCGGACACGAAGGTCATGGCCGACGCCGCGGCGGGCATGCTCTCGACGACGGACGGGATCGCGCAAGAAGCGCAGTACATGCTCACCGCGGTCAATCCCATCACCCAGACCCCGTACGCGCAGGATGCGCTCGTCGATTTCACCAACCAGATGCTGCAGCTCAGCGGCATCCCTGCGAAGGACGCGCAGTTCACCGACTACAACGCGAACAGCGCTCTCGGCGGCGAGATGTACGACGAAGCGCGGCTCGACGTCTCGCAGCTGGTCCTCTCTGCGAACGGATCGCTGACGGATCTGCTCACGTCGACCTCGACGTACCTCAGCACGGACTTGGCGACGTACTACGGCCTGGCGGCGGGATCAGGGGCGACCGGCGCGAGCGTGAAGGGCCCGGTGACGGGCACGTCGTTCACGCAGACGAGCGTCCCCAATCGAAACGGCATCCTCATGAACGGGGGCCTGCTCGCGACGATGGCCCACTCGACGCTGCCGTCCCTCGTATGGCGGGGCAAGGTCGTCCGCGAGAACTTCCTGTGCGACCCGATCGGCGCGCCGCCGGCGAACTTCCAGCCGGCATCGACGGCGCCGGCGCCCGATGCCGGGACGACGACGCGCGACCTGCTCGAGATGCACTTGGCCCAGTGTCCCTTCTGCCACGAGCTCATGGACCCGATCGGAGTCGCGTTCGACAACTTCAATGCCGCCGGGCAATACCAGTCGACGGACGCGAACGGTTTCACGCCGGCGTCCGCCTATCCGCCCGTCGATTCGAGCGGCCAAGTGAACGCGCCAGGAGCGATCATCAACAACGTGGCGATCGCCGGGGCGCCGGAGACGGGCGCCTGGACTACGACCTTCCAGACCGGACTGGACTTCGTCACGCAGCTCGCCGCTTCGGGCCAAGGGCAGGAGTGCTTCGCGTTGGAAGAGCTCCGGTACGCGCTCGGCCGAGTGGAAACGCCGCAAGACGCCTGCTCGGCGCAGGCGATCCTCTCCGCCTTCACGACGGGCAAATTGAATATCCAGGGTCTTCTCGTAGCGGTCTTGCAGAGCGACGCGATGCGGTACCGCACCGTCGAATCGACGGGGAGCTCGTGCCAATGAATCGCAACGATCGCGTCAGCCTCAATCGCCGCCACTTCCTCAAGATGGTGGGCGCCACGGCGTTCACGTATCCGTTCTTGCGTGGCGTTCCGAGCTTCGCGGCGCCCAACAACGGCGGCACGAGCCCGGTGAACCTGGTTCTCCTCTTCACGCCGTGCGGGACGATTCGTTATCTCTGGGGGGCCACCGGCCCGGCGCCGACGGGCACGACGCCGACGTCCACCGCGGTGACGAACGGGCCGCTCGCCTTCCGGCAGCGGCTCCAGCCTCTCGCGCAAGCGGGACCGAGCATGCAGGCGGACCTCACGAAATACGTGACCGTACTCGACGGCCTCGAGAACAAGGCCGGCGCCGGCGGGACGCACGAATCGGGCATGGCTTCGTTGTGGACGGGCCTCACGACGAGCGGCACGCCCGTGACGGGACCGAGCATCGATCAGGTCATCGCCAGCGTCATCCCGAAGGCAAACTGGTCGAGCGTGAATCTGCTCGTGCAGAGCGCGGCCGACAACGACTCGGCGAACGTCGACGCGCGCCCCCTCTACACGCTGTCGGGCGGCTACGTGAATCCGTACACGACGCCGCAGGAAGCGATCTCGCCGCTCTTCCCGCAAATGATGATGCAAACGGGGCCCAACAAGCAGGCCATCATCAGGCAAGAAGTGCTGAATCACATCAATGCAGACCTCACGAGTCTGCAATCGCGCCTCTGCACGGAGGACCGCCAGCAGATGGCGAACCTGCAAGCGCTCTGGAACTCCGTGGTCATGAGCCTCAACAGCGCGGCGACCGCGTCGCTCTCCTGCGCCCCGCCCACCGCCGACGCCGGATCGCTCGGCGCAGGCGCGTGCTCCACGACGGATGCGTTCTACGCCTACTCGCAGGTGATGCCGAACATCCTCGCGCTCACCCTCGCGTGCGGTCTGACGAACGTCTCGTCGCTCCAGTTCTCGCAAGCCCACAGCGCCACCGTGCACTGCTGGCTCGGGTCGCACCAGACCGATACGCACCACAACTATTCGCATACGGGGCCGACGTACATCGGCGCGCTCGGGAGCGACCTCTATACGGCGCCGGCCCAATACGCAGTCACGGGCTATACCGGCACGGGATCGAACACGTACGCGGAGCAGCTCGAGGACATCGAGACGTGGTACTCGCAGCAAGTCGCGAACTTCGCGTACTCGCTGAGCCAGTTCGGTCCGACGGGCAGCACGGTGCTGGACAACACCGTGATCTGCTGGGGCAGCGAGATCGACATGGGGTTCGCGCACAACCATGACGACACACCGTTCGTCCTGATCGGCGGTGCGGGCGGCAAGCTCAAAGCGCCCAGCGTGGGGGGCCAGCTCGTGCGCTTCCCACTCGTCAACCTCGGCCAGAGCGCACAAAATAACCAGTGCGGCGTTCGTTTCCACAACGACCTGCTCCTCACGCTGGCCCAAATCATGGGCGTCAGCGCCGCGCAGGTGCAGTCCGCCTACGGCAGCAACTGGAGCGTCTTCAACCAGTACGTGAACGGTCCGATCACGGAGATCCTCACCTAGTGGCCTTCCTCGATGCGTCGATCGGCAAACTCGCGCGCCGGCGTTGAGCAACTATGCCCCCCTGTCCAGGGGACGCCCCGCGCCGGCCCGTGACGCCGACCCGTCGCCTCGGGGACACCCCCCGCCCCGATACTTGGGGTATGGGCACTCCATTGGCTTGGCAATGAAAGGCCTATAG
>Ga0210391_10001527_pt1 | contig 20928 bp, 16 predicted proteins | sample IncBWC12OmetaG_FD_160573 | JGI IMG/M metagenome (GOLD analysis project Ga0210391, IMG submission 160573) | Forest soil microbial communities from Barre Woods Harvard Forest LTER site, Petersham, Massachusetts, United States - Inc-BW-C-12-O ...
TTCAGGGTTGCTGATATAGGTAAAGACCTCATTGGAAGGATCGGTGATGGGCACCTGGTCTCCGAAGCCCGGCCTGGCGATGGATTTAAAATAGGACAGTCGCAGGTTCTGGTTGTTGGCCAGGGCGTATTTGAAGTGTATGCTGGGCAGCACATCCGTATACTGCATGGTGCCGTAGGCGCCTATCGTGGACGTGAGCGGGAGCGCGGTAGTATAGTCTTCGTTGGTATTCTCCACACGAACCCCGCCCAATACCTGCAAGTGGTGGGTCAGCATGAACTTAGCCTGGATATAGCCCGCCGCTACTTTCTCGTGAGCGGTGTAGGTGTTGGCAGTGGCTGCCACTACATTTCCCGTGCCATCCGCAGGGGTCTGGAAATACAAGGGGACGTTCTGAATCCCGGTCCATGGGGTGTTGGCTTTTGCGCTGTCCTGGAAGTCATACTCGGCATAGTAATTATCCCTGGTCTTATAGCGGTACATGCCTCCGAGCTCGAACTCCACGTCCTGGCGGAGGATGGTAGGCTTGTAGGTCAGGTTCAGATACCCGGCCCAATCCTGGTCCTTGTTGTGCTGCCAGGTGCGCGTCATCACATTTTCCGTGCCGACGGGAACCGAGTCTTCCACGGTGGGAGCTCCACCTTTGTTGTATGTCACATACTCATCCGAACTAACCGTGGCCATGTCAGGGATCTTTTGCTGTGCGATCGAGTATACCCCGCTCCAGTTCAGGTTCACGCGGCCACTTAACTGGTGATCCCCTTGCAGGGTGGCATTATAAATATCCTGTATCTGCCAGCGCCTGCGATATTCGGGTGAAACGGTCGCGGCGGACCCCGAGGAGTTCAGGCCAACGGTGCTGTCGGGCGTGAACCTCGTCTCGAATTCATTCTGGTGCAGGTAGAGGTTGAACAGGGAAATTTTATTCCGGTTGTCGAAAATATAGTCGATCCTGTTTTGAAGGCCGATCCGGTTGGTCTGGGTGCTGTACGTACGGACATATGAATCGGAAGGGTTCAGCGTATTGCCCTGTGGAGAGGGCAGGGGCTGGGCATCCGGCACCAGGCGCTCGGAAACAGCACCTTTATAGAAATTCTGGTAGCTCGCAGACAGGATGATACCCAGCTTCCTGTTCAGGAATCGGTCCCCGATGGTGGCGCCCAGGGTGGAATTGAGGGGCGCACCCGACATTTTATTGAAGTTCAGGTTGCTCACGGGGAAGTCCGTCGGGCTGGCCTGGTAGTTATTCCCGTTGATTTCGGCGGGAGATTTTTGGTTGATCCCCGAATGAGGGAAGGATATAAAGGGAGTCGAGGAAAACAGGGTGGAATACCCCAGGGACCCGTTGGCCGTGAGCAGGAAATGATCAGGGGCGCTTTTCATCACCAGGTTCATGACCCCACCGATGGCATCCCCCTCCATATTCGGGGTCAACGCCTTGATCACCTCGATGCGATCCACCATTTCGGATGGGAAGATGTTCATCGGCACGAAACGATACTTGTCATCCGGGCTGGGGATTTTGATCCCGTTGACGAGCGTCGTGTTATAACGCTGGTCCATCCCGCGGATGATGGCATAGCGCCCGTCCCCCGTATTGTCCCTTTGTATAATGACTCCGCTCACACGTTGAATGGCATTAGCCACGGTCAAATCCGGAGAAAGCTCGATGTTGCGCGCGCTTAACAAATTGACCACATTATCCGCATTCTTTTCGAGCCGCCTGGCTCCGGCGTCGTTGGTGCCCGTATTGGCGCCCAGGACGGTCACGGTGCTCATTTGCGTCATCGTGGTTTCCAGCGTGAAATCCACTTCTTTTTCGGTGGCCTCACCCCCGACCTCCACATCCACGTGCTGGGGTTCCTTGTACCCTACATACTTCACCTCGAGGGAATATTTTCCAGCAGGAATATGTTTCAGGTTGAAGGTGCCATCCAGGTTCACGATGGTGGCGTAACGGGTGTTCTCGAGAAATACAGTCGCGCCTATCAAGGGTTCTCCGGTAGCCTTATCGGTTACCTTCCCCTTGATTCCGCCGGCGAGCAGAGGCAAAGCGCCAAAACAAGCCAGTCCCACCATAAGGGACCCAAAGCACAGCAGTTTTTTGGACATCGATCAGTTGGTTTTGAGAGGGCAAAGTAAATGGCGGGGGAAGGGCAAATGAAGGGCAAAAGGAAACTTAAAGTATAGGTAAAGATTTCTTAAATTTTAGGTAATAATAAACTCAGAATCTACTCAGAATCCCCCCTAAAACCCCGATTTGCCTTAATTTTGCACGCTATGCCCTTCGAACTTGTTTCTCCCTATACGCCCTCCGGAGATCAGCCCTCGGCCATCCGGGAATTGACCGAAGGCATTCTGCGCGGCGAAAAATACCAGACCCTCCTGGGGGTTACCGGTTCAGGAAAGACCTTTACCATGGCAAATGTCATACAGAATGTACAAAAGCCTACGCTTGTCCTGACCCATAATAAAACGCTGGTTGCCCAGCTCTACGGAGAATTCAGGTCGTTCTTCCCCAACAACGCCATCGAATATTTCGTCTCTTACTACGACTACTATCAGCCCGAGGCCTACATGCCCGTCAGCGACACCTATATAGAAAAGGATTTGGCCATCAACGAAGAGCTCGACAAGCTGCGCCTCCGGGCCACCTCCAACCTGCTCACAGGGCGGAGGGACATCCTGGTCGTAGCCAGCGTCAGTTGCATTTACGGTATGGGGAACCCGACCGAATACGAGAATGGAATCATCCGTATCCATAAGGGTCAGGTGATCAGCCGCCAGGGATTTCTTCACTCCCTGGTAAATATCCTGTACAGCCGGACCCAGATCGACTTCAACAGGGGACAGTTCAGGGTCAAGGGGGACACCGTGGACATCAACCTGCCTTACGTGGACTATAGTTACCGGATTACCTTTTTCGGCGACGAAATCGAGGAGATCGAAAGTTTCGATACCAATACCGGCAAAAGGATAGGCCTCATGGAACACGCCGCCATCTTCCCCGCCAACCTCTACGTTGCACCCAAGAACATGCTCCAGCAAATCCTTTACGAAATGCAGGATGAGTTGGGCGCCCAGGTAGGCTACTTCAAGGAAAACGGGCGTTTCATAGAGGCGCAACGCCTGAGCGAGCGCGTCAACTACGATATAGAAATGATCCGTGAACTCGGCTATTGCAACGGCATCGAGAACTATTCGCGCTTCTTCGACCGGCGCCTGCCGGGCGCCAGGCCTTTTTGCCTGTTGGATTATTTTCCCAAGGATTTCCTGTTGATGATCGACGAAAGCCACCAGACCATTCCCCAGGTCAGCGGCATGTACGGAGGCGACCGCAGCCGGAAGCTCATCCTGGTCGATTATGGTTTCCGTTTGCCTTCAGCGCTGGATAACCGTCCCCTGAATTACCACGAATTCGAAAACCTCCTGAATCAAACCGTATTCGTATCCGCCACACCTGGCGAATACGAGCTCGAAATGACCGGTGGCGTCGTTGTGGAACAAGTAGTGCGTCCGACCGGCCTGCTCGACCCACCCATCGAAATCAGGCCCAGCAAGGACCAGATCGACGACCTCCTTCACGAAATCGCCCTGCGCGCCCAACGCCGGGAGCGCGTGCTGGTGACTACCCTGACCAAGCGCATGGCAGAGGAACTGGACAAATACCTCCATCGCATCAACATCAAATCGAAATACATACACAGCGAGGTCCATACCCTGGATCGCGTCGAAATCCTTCGCCAACTGCGTCTGGGAGAGATCGACGTACTCGTCGGGGTGAACCTCCTGCGGGAAGGACTGGACCTGCCGGAGGTTACCCTGGTCGCCATCCTGGATGCCGATAAGGAAGGATTCCTAAGGAATGAGAAATCGCTGACACAAACGGCGGGGAGGGCAGCCCGGAATGTCGACGGGATCGTCATCTTTTACGCCGACACCATCACCGAAAGCATGCAGCGAACCATAGACGAGACGAACCGGCGCCGCGACAAGCAGATTGCCTACAACCTTGAGCACGGAATCCAGCCCAAGACCATTATCAAATCCAAGGAGCAGGTCTTCGCCCAGACCAGCGTCCTGGACATCAAGGGCTATGACCCACGCGATCCTTACGCCCTTGCCCCGAGCGATGAATTGGTCTCCGTGGTGGCCGAAGAGCAGGAATTGTACAAAACCATTCCCCAATTGGAAAAGGCCATTGCCCAGACGAAGAAGACCATGGAAAAAGCCGCGCGGGACCTCGACTTTATGGAGGCTGCGCGGCTTAGAGATGAGATGTATGGGCTGCAAAAGCAGCTCGAAGATCTTAAGCGTTGAAGTTAGTTGCGACGGCTGCCGAACAGGCGCAGCAGCATCAGGAACAGGTTGATGAAGTCCAGGTACAGGTTCAGGGCTCCGAATACTGCCAACTTCTGTGCGCTGGCGTCTTGCATGTCGACCCCGGCCCCGATATTCTTCAGCTTCTGCACGTCATAGGCGGTGAGGCCCGTAAAGACGAGGACCCCGATAAAGCTGATAAGATAATCCAGCCCCGAGCTACGAAGGAATAAATTGACCAGGGACGCGATGACGATCCCGATCAGCCCCATGATCATAATAGATCCGAAGCCCGTCAGGTCTTTCTTCGTCGTATATCCCATGACCGCCATTACGCCGAACATGGCCGCGGCGGAAAAGAAGCATCCGACTACGGAAGAGGCGGTATAGGCCAGCAGGATTACGCTTAAGCTGATGCCGGTAATGGCCGAGTAAAGCACAAACAGCACCGACATTGCCGTCGCCGACAGGCGCTGATATCCAAAGGACATGATCAGCACAAAACCCAGAGGGGCGAACATGACGAGTAAACCCAGCATCGTCATCGAAGGCCTGCCGTTCGCACCGATCGTATAGAGATTGGACAATAACGACTGATTGGAAGCAAACCAGTACGCCATAAGCGCCGTGATGAGCAACCCCCCGAACATCCACATAAACACATTCGCTATAAAAGATTTGGAAATCCCCTGTACTTTGGATTCCTTCAGATAAGACACTTTCTCCGTGTGATAACTTCCTTCAGGAAGATGAATATTGTTTTCCATAATTCGTGCAATTTACAAAAGTTAATTCGACAATTGTGTTAATAAATGCCTTATATTCAACCTATGACAACCATCGCTTTATACAATCTCAAAGGCGGCGTCGGCAAAACGGCCGGGTGCGTCAACTTTGCCTACTTGTCGGCAATGGATGGTTATAGAACCCTGATCTGGGACCTGGACCCCCAGGGATCCACCACTTTTTATTATCAGGTGAAACCCAAGCTGAAAGGAGGTATCCGGAAACTGATCACCCAGGCCTCTGACCTGGAAGACGCGGTGATGAATACCGAATACGAAGGCCTGGACATTATCCCGGCCGATCAATCCTCCAAGAGCCTGGACGTCATGATCGAGGAAATGAAACACTCGCGGAAAAAGCTGAAGCACATCGTTCAGGCCTTTAAAAAAGAATACGATTTTATTTTCATGGACTGCCCGCCCGGCCTTTCCGTACTCGCCGAAAACATCTTCGTCGCCACGGACATCATCCTGATGCCCGTCATCCCCACCACCCTGTCGGTCCGAACCTACGAAATGGTGAAGGCGTATATGAAGGAAAAGGAGCTGGACCTTTCCAGGCTTACCTGCTTTTTTACCATGGTGGACCTGAGAAAGAACATGCACAACGAGATCATGGAAATCCTGTACAAAGACAAACACTTCTTCCAAAGCTATATCCCCTACCTCTCGGATGTCGAAAAAATGGGTATCTATCAGGCGCCCGTGGAAGTTTTTGCACGATCGAGTTACGCCGCCCAGTGCTACAGGGACCTGTGGGTGGAGATCAAGGAGGGTGTGCTCTAGTGGTCCGCTATTTGGTACGCATTAACCAATGAGTAAAGCGCTTAGATACACTGTACGCTTCCTGCTGGGCATCATTTTCCTCTGGTTCCTCCTGGAGTTTTCAGCCTACCTCTATTTCAGGACCCACAAGGCCGCCCTGGCTGCCAGGGCCAATACGTTCCTGAATTCGCGCGTCCGGGGATCGGTCCACATCCGGGACCTAAGCCTGAATTTCTGGAGTCACTTCCCCTACCCGGCCTTGCAGGTGAACGGAGTGACCATTGACGATTCGGTCTATGCCCGGAGTGGGCGCCATTCGCTGACCATGGAAAGGATTCAGGTCGTCCCCGGTCTCTGGAACCTCTTCAGGGGCCGCCTGGTCGTACACAAGCTCGTCCTGGAAGACGGATCGATCTACCTGTACAAGGATACCAGCAATTATACCAATGCTTATGTTTGGGGGTCCAGAAAGCCTGGCACCGGGAAGGCAACGACACTCCCCGCGCAAATGAGCCTGTATAGCGTCAGTATCAACATCGCAGATTCGGTGCGTCACAAATCGTATAGCTTCCAGGTGCACCGCCTCCTCCTGTATAAAGAAACGGGCCGCTGGCGAACCGACATGGACGTAACCGTGGATGCTTTAACCTTCAATATGCATAAAGGAAGCTTCCTGCAAGGGAGGGAAGTCCGGGGTCGGGGATACGTCGGATTCGACGCAACGCAAAAAATACTGACCGTGCAAAAGATGGCGTTGTCCATCGACCGCCAGCCCCTGCAGGCGGATGGGGAATTCCACTTCGATAACGGAAAGCGCTTCGTCCTGGACCTGAGCTCCCCGGGCCTGAACTACGCAGATGCCCACCAATGGCTTACCCCAAAAATTGTGAAAAAACTCGACAATATCCATCTGACCCGGCCCCTGGCCGTCGACGCGCGAATAACGGGTACCCTGGCACCGGGCGATCCCACGGTTTTCGTGCGCTGGAAAGTCAGGAAAAATAACTTCTCGGGGTACATTGGAAGCATCAACGATTGTTCCTTCGATGGCTTTTTCACCAACCAGGTATCGGACTCCCTCCCCCCTTCGGACGCCAATTCCCTGATCGAAGCCGACTCCCTTCAGGGTAAATATTCCGGTTTGATCGCGTTCAGGACGCATCGGTTCCAAATCGTCCGCCTTGACACTCCCATTGTGGTTTTCGACGTTTCCGTGCACAACGAAATTGCCCCCTGGAATAACCTCATCGGCAGCGAGGATTTTTCCTTCGATAAAGGAAACGTGGACCTGGAGCTAACCTGCAAATACCCCCTGGTCGATAGCAGCGGCACGATCTGTTCCGCCACCGGCACCGTAGCCATCCGAAACGCCGAAATCACTTACGTCCCCCGAGGTGTGAAAATCAAAAAAGGAGAGGTGCGCCTGGAATTGGATCACCAGGATGTCACGATCCGGAAACTCAGTGGGGTCATCGGCAATTCCAGCGTGGACGTCACAGGGGTGGCCCGGAATTTCCTGTCCAGGGCCACGACCGACACGGGAAATATGGTGCTGGACTGGCGGGTATACTCCCCATCCCTGGACATTTCCGTGTTGGTACCCTTCCTGGGCCAGGCGCGCGGGGATGGGCATTCCGGCGGGGCAACGGCCCGATCGGGTCGTATCCTGGACCGCTTTACCAAGCGCTGCCGGGTAAATACCCGCCTGGAGCTGGACAAACTGCACTACAATGACTTTTCCGCCAGCACGGTCAGCGCCGACCTGCTTTTGGACAATGGCATATTTTCCCTTTCCCGCCTTTTCCTCCGCGCAGCCAAAGGAACCATGGCCATATCGGGCAAGATCCGACCCTACAAAGAGGGTGTCAGCCGGGTGCAATTCAATGCCGCCCTGGACGGGATTGATCTGTCCGCCTTGTTTGCCGCCTTCGACGATTTCGGCCAGGAAAGGCTGGAGGCCAGAAACCTCAGCGGCACCCTGGGCGCCCAGGCACAGCTTTCACTCCTCCTGAACGATAAAGGTCGAAAGCTTCCGGGTTCCATAAATGGGAAGATCCAGTTCGCCATTGACCGGGGCGCCCTCCTGAACTTTCAGCCCCTGATGAAGCTGGGGGAAAATGTGCTTCTGAGAAACCGCGATTTCGCCCATGTTTCCTTTTCCAAGCTCTACGATACCTTCCGCTTTTCCGGAGACACCCTGTTGTTCCACAGGATGGAGATCCAGTCCAGCGTCCTGGAAATGTTCGTGGAGGGCGCCTACAAGCTGGACGGCTCCTTTACCGACGCCGACCTCCAGGTACCCCTGCTCAATCTGAAAAAACCCCAGGGCCTTCCGGATAACGCAGGGGTGGGCGCCTTTCGCGGCCCCAGCGTATATATCCACGTATACAACAAGGAAGATTCAACCCTGCACTACAAGTTCAGCCTTTTCAAGCGACAGGTGCCGGTCATCAAAAAACAGGGGGCGTGATGGCCCTGTTTTCCATAGATTTACCGGATATGGCACGCATTAAACTCATCAAGTCCGCTATGTCGTTGGCGGCGCTCCTCCTGGTCGTATCCGCTGTCGCCCAGTCTCCCATATCCCTCCGCCGCGCCGAGTGGTTCCCAGACTCCCACCTGTTGTGGACCTGGAGCGCTTCCTCAGGATTGACCACCATCGATCCCTCGCAACAAATGCAGCAACAAACGGTCATTGCCGATGCCGACCTGAAAGCCGCCGGTATCCCCGACAATTTCGACCGCATCGTATGGTCGGACGACAAAAAGATGTGCCTCTTCTTCACCAACACGCAGCGCGTATGGAGAGGAAGGACCCGGGGCGATTACTGGTACTACAATCTTGCTTCCAAGCAAGGTCATCAGTTGGGAAAAGGGCTGTCGCCAGCATCCCTCATGTTCGCCAAGATATCTCCCAACGGGCAGTCAGCAGCTTACGTGAGCAAACACAATATTTACGTGGAAGACCTGGTTAGCGGCCAAATCACGCCCCTCACTTCAGACGGAACCGACCGCGTCATCAACGGCACCTTCGATTGGGTGTACGAAGAAGAGCTGGCTTGCCGCGACGGCTTCCGCTGGAGCCCGGACAGCAAGCAAATTGCTTTTTGGAGGCTCGATGCTTCCGACATCCGCTTTTTCGACATGATCGATAACACCGATTCCCTCTATTCCTTTGTCGTCCCAGTGGAATACCCCAAAGCAGGTCAGGACCCCTCGGCCGCGAAAATAGGCGTCGTCGACGTAGCCACGGGTGCGACGCGTTGGATGGACATACCCGGCGACCAAAAGCAACACTACCTGCCTCGCATGGAATGGGCGGGTAACGCGGGCGAACTCATCGTAGCCCAACTGAACCGTCACCAAAATGAGGTCAATGTTTACCTTTGCAACGTCTCGGATGGCTCGGCCCACTCCATTTACCACGAGACTTCGGATACCTGGATCGACGTATCGGGCCCCTTTGAATACGACTCTTCTCCCTGGACTTGGGTAGACCAGGGCAAGTCCTTCCTTTGGACCAGCGAAAAGGACGGATGGAGACATATCTACCGGATCACGCGCGATGGATCCAAAGAAACCCTCCTCACCAAAGGGAATTACGATGCCGACTTCGCCGCCGTGGACATGCAGGGCAAGCAGCCCATCGTTTATTTCTACGCCAGCCCCTATGACGCGACCCAACACTACCTCTACAGGACGGGTTTGAACGGGGGCGATACTGCCCGCGTCACGCCCCTGTTGTATGACGGGACCAATACCTACAACATTTCCCCCGACGGCCACTATGCCGTGCATACGAACATGAGCCTTCACGTGGCCCCCAACCAACGCCTGATCGTCCTGAAGGGACACAGCAACATATACCCCACCGATGACCCGGGCCCCAAACCCATCAACGGCCCCTTCACCTACCGTAAATTCAAGGTCACCACAGTAGACAACATTTCCATGGACGGCGTCCTGGCGCTGCCCGCCGATTTCGACTCCACTAAAAAATACCCCGTCCTTTTTTATGTGTACGGCGAACCCGCCAGCGCTACCGCGCGGGACGTCCCCTTCAGCAATGGCATGCTGAACAGCGCTCTTCGGAAAGGCTACGCCGTAGTCACCATGGACAACCGCGGAACGCCCTCGTTGAAGGGTGCGGCGTGGAGGCACGCCATCTATCGCCAAATGGGCATCGTGAATTCCCGCGACCAGGCCATGGGTGCAAGGGAAGTGCTGAAATGGCCCTTCCTGGATTCCACGCGGACAGCGGTCTACGGCTGGAGCGGAGGAGGCTCCATGACCCTCAACCTCATGTTCAGGTATCCCGAAATCTACAAAACGGGCATCGCCATCGCTGCCGTGGCCAACCTCCTGTTCTACGACAACGTTTACCAGGAGCGCTATATGGGTCTCCCCCAGGAAACCATGGCGGACTACGTGAAGGGTTCCCCCCTCAATTTCGCCAAAGGCCTTCAAGGCAACCTGCTTTATATCCATGGCACGGGCGACGATAACGTCCATTATCAAAATGCGGAAGCCCTGGTCAACGAACTCGTGAAGTACGGCAAGCAGTTTTCCTTCATGGCGTATCCCAACCGCACGCACGGCATCTTCGAGGGCCCTGGGACGACCGCACACCTCCAGGCGCTTTGGATCAACTACCTGACGTCTCACTGCGAACCAGGCCCGAAATAGTGGTCGGCTGCGATTTTTGTACATTTGGGACCTATGCCCAAAAAACTCTTCCTCCTGGACGCCATGGCGCTCGTCTACAGGGCGTACTACGCCCTGATCCGAAGCCCCCGGCTCACTTCCAAAGGACGCAATACCAACGCCCAATTCGGGTTCACCAACACCTTGTATGACCTGATTCAAAAAGAAAAGCCCACGCATATGGCCGTGGCCTTCGATACCGAAGCGCCCACGGAAAGGCACACCGATTTCACCGCATATAAGGCCAACCGCCAGGAAGCTCCCGAAGACCTGTTGGATTCTTTGCCCGATATAAAGCGCATCATAGAAGGCTTCAACATTCCCGTCGTGGAATTGGATGGCTTCGAGGCCGATGACATCATTGGAACGCTGGCCTGGCAGGCCGCCTCAGCGGGCTACCAGGTGTATATGGTCACCCCGGACAAGGATTATGGACAGCTCGTGACTGAAAACGTGCTGATATACAAGCCTCCCTATATGGGCAACAAGGAAGAGATCATGGGGCCCAAGGAGGTTTGTGAAAAATGGTCCATCCCTTCGGTGGACAAGGTCATTGATATCCTCGGCCTTATGGGAGATGCAGTGGACAATATTCCCGGCATCGCGGGCGTAGGGGAAAAGACGGCGGCCAAGCTCCTGGCGGAATTTGGAAGCCTGGAGAATGTCCTGGCCAACGCGGCGGGCATCAAGGGTGCCCTGGGAGAAAAGGTGAGGAACGGGGTGGAAAATGCCATCCTTTCGAAAAAGCTGGCGACCATCATCACCAATGTGCCGGTGGAGTTCCATGAAGAAAACTTCCGCCTCAAGGAATGGAACATCCCCGAACTCACGAACCTTTTCAGCGAGCTCGAGTTCAAGTCGCTGGGTAAACGCATCCTGGGCGAGGAGCCGCCCCTCGAAGCAGCGCCTCGAAGCCCCAAAAAAAGCCCCCCCGGCCAAACCAGCCTGTTTGGGGACGAGCAGCCAGCAGTCCAGGAGTTGATACTCACGGACGAGCCCGTAGAAGTGCCCGAAACCGATGAAACCGGAGAAGTCGCCGCCGAAAAAAACATCCACAACACTCCGCACGAATATCACCTCGCCGATACAAACGAAAAAATCGACGCGCTCATAAAAATGCTGCAAGGGGAGTCCGAAATCTGTTTCGACACCGAAACGACGGGCACCGATCCCAACGATGCGGAACTGGTAGGCATGAGCTTATCCGTGAAACCTGGTACGGGCTGGTACATCCCAGCGCCCACGGGCGACGAAACGGCCATTAGGAACCTGCTCGAAAAATTCAAACCCCTGTTCGACCGCAAAGACGTGAGATGGATAGGCCAGAATCTGAAATACGACCTCATCATGTTGAAATGGTACGGAGCCGCCCTGGCAGGGGAAATCTTCGATACCATGCTGGCTCATTATGTCATAGAACCCGAAGGACGCAGGGGCATGGATTACCTGAGCGCCAAGTTCCTGGGTTACGAGCCCGTACACATCGAGGAGCTGATTGGTAAAAAGGGGAAAAATCAGGGGAACATGAAAGACGTCCCCCACGAACAGATCAAGGACTATGCGGCCGAGGACGCGGACATTACCCTCCAGTTAAAGCAGGTATTCGTGCCGATGCTGGCCGCCAAAAACGTCGAAAAGGTATTCAACGAAGTCGAAAACCCCTTAGTAAAGGTCCTGACCGATATGGAATTCGAGGGTATTCGGGTGGACGAGGCTTTTCTAAGGGACTATTCGCGCGAACTCGACCGCGAAGCCCGGGAAGCCGAAGCCCGCGTTTACGCGCACGCGGGGACAGAATTCAATCTGTCCTCGCCGAAACAATTGGGCGAGATCCTCTTTGACAGGCTCAAACTAAGTGACAAAGCCAAGAAAACAAAGTCCGGACAATATGCCACCGGGGAAGAAGTATTGCTTCGCCTGACGGGACACCAGATCGTGGACGATATCCTGGCTTTCCGCGAGCTGACCAAGTTAAAATCCACCTACGTGGACGCGTTGCCCGGCATGATTAACCGGAAGACGGGACGCGTGCACACTTCCTACAACCAGGCCGTAGCCGTAACGGGACGCCTCAGTTCCAACAACCCCAACCTGCAGAATATCCCCGTCCGTACCGATAGAGGTAAGGAAATCCGGAAAGCCTTCATCCCCCGGGATGAGAACCACGTCCTGGTTAGCGCGGACTACTCCCAGATCGAGCTGCGAATCGTGGCGGCCGTCAGCGGAGACCCCGCCATGTGCGAAGCCTTCAGCCTGGGAAAGGACATCCATACGGCAACCGCCGCCCGGGTATATAATAAAGACGAAGGAGAGATTACCAAGATAGAACGCTACAAAGCCAAGAGCGTGAACTTCGGGATCATCTACGGGCAGGGCGCCTTTGGCCTCGCGGATAATCTAAAAATAAGCCGTACCGAAGCAAGGGAAATAATCGACAATTATAAAAAACAATTCGCGGGCATCCAGCGCTACATGGACGGGACGATCAATTTCGCCAAGGAACACGGGTACGTTGAAACGCTGATGGGGAGAAAGCGGTGGCTTAGGGATATTCACTCAGCGAATTTCACGGTCCGCGGATTCGCCGAACGGAACGCCATCAATTCCCCGATCCAGGGTACTGCTGCGGACATGATCAAACTTGCCATGACGCGCATACACGAAGCCTTCCGCCGGGAAGGTTTCCGCTCCAGGATGATCCTGCAAGTGCACGACGAACTTGTATTCGATGCCCTCCGCAGCGAAGTGGATATCATTACCCCCGTGATCCTGTCCTGCATGCAGGACGCTCTCCCCCTTCCCAATGGCGTTCCCGTCATTGCGGAGGTGGGCGTAGGTGAAAACTGGCTTGAAGCCCATTGAACTATGAAAAGGCTCATATATTTACTGTTCTGCTGCACCGGCCCGGTGAGCCTCCTGGCACAGGCCGCCGACAGCCTTCCTCTAAAGCGAATCTACCTCCTAAGGCCCAACCAATACGTGGGGGCCCTGGCAAAAATCCGGATCAGAGTCAATGATAAGGTCGTCAGCCTTCCAAACGATGCTTATATGATCGTGGAATGCAGGGCGGATAGTGTCACCCTGAAACTGGAGAACAGGCGCCTCAGTGGGGAAAGCCTGACACCTCTGGTAACTTACAAGCCCATCAGCTATTTTGTGACCATCCCGGAAGAGCACGCCCACAAAATGGACCGGCTCATTCTAACCGAAGTGGATAAAGATGGCTACGATGTATACGCGAAAAAGGTGACCCGGCAAGTTAATCCGAAAGACTGATGCCCCTAAGCGAATCCATCCTGCATTTCCTGAAGGGGCTGTCGTGGAAAGGTCCTTTGCCCAAGGGCGTCGAAGTGCTTCGCCCCTTTTCCGATCCGGAAGTGATGACCATTTGCACTGCCTTTTACCGGAAATATTATCCCGACGAGGGCACCCGCATCCTCCTGATCGGGATCAATCCGGGACGCCACGGGGCCGGGCTCACGGGCATACCATTCACGGATCCCATCAGGCTCGCTGAGGTCTGCGGCATCCCCAATCCCTGGCCAAAGAAGCGTGAGCTTTCCTCGGTCTTTATCTATGATATGATCGACGCATTCGGCGGTGCGGAAGCCTTCTACCGTCAATTCTATTTCACGGCCGTAAGCCCCCTTGGATTTACGGCCCAGGGAAAGAACCTGAACTACTACGACAATGCCCGCCTGCGGGAAAGCCTGGAGCCCCACACTGTCCGATGGTTCAGGCAGCAGCTCGCCTGGGGCCTTAGAACGGATGTGGCCTTTTGCCTGGGCGGAGGGGAAAACCACAAGTACCTGGACGGGCTCAATCAGCGCCACGGGCTCTTTTCCCGTATTGTCGCCCTGCCGCACCCGAGGTACATTATGCAATACCGCCTCAAACAAAAGGACGCCTACATCCAGGAGTACCTGTCCAATTTTAAAGTATATTGCACGCCCAAAATTGAATGAACATGGAGTACAACAAGATAATTGCCATCACCGGACTTGGTGGCCTTTTCGAAATGATGAGCAGCAAGTCGGACGGGGCTATTGTACGCTCCCTTGAGGACCATCAGACGAAGTTCGTGTCTTCCCGCGTCCATAATTTTTCCCATCTTGAAAGCATCGAAGTGTACACCACCCGGGAAAACATCAATCTTGTGGACCTGTTTAAAGCCATAGAAAACGGAGGCCAGGCCCTTCCTGATGATAAGGATGCGGGCGCCGTCAAAGCGTTTTTTGAAAAGGTATACCCCGAACTGGACTTCAATCGCATTTACAACAGCGACATGAAGAAGATGATCAAATGGTATAACCAATTGGCCAGCAATAATGTAGAAATAAAGCTTTCGGAGCCCGCCGAAGAAGGGGCACTCCCCGCGCCCGAGGTAGAAGAGGCGTTGCCCGCACCCCCCGTCGAGGGAGCGCTCCCAGCGCCCAAAAAGGCGGCGAAGCCCGCGGCTGAGAAGACACCCCCGGCCAAGGCGGAAGCGCCCGCAAAACCCACTGCGGCGCCGGCCGCCAAACCCGCCGCCAAGGCCCCCGCAGCCGCACCCGCGAAAACGGCACCCGCGAAAACGGCACCCGCGAAAACGGCACCCGCGAAAACGGCACCCGCGAAAGCAGCGCCTTCAAAAGCCGCCCCTGCCAAAAAGGACGCCCCGAAAAAAGCCGACAAACCAGCCGATAAGAAAACACCTAAGAAAAAATAATGACCTACACTGCGGACATTCACAAGCTCCCCCGGCACTATTTGCCGGAGGACTATGTCGTAACGACCTGGGAAAGCCTGGAACCCTACTTCAGAGATCTCCTCGAAAGACCTTTAAACACAAAGCCTGACCTGGAACATTGGCTCAGGGACATGAGTGAGCTGGATGCTGTCGTCAGCGAAGATTCCAGCTGGAGGCAAATCCGGATGACGTGCGATACCGAGAACAAAACCCTGGAGGAAGCCTTCGTTTATTTTTGCATGGAGATACAGCCCCATCTCCAATCATTTGCCGACCGCCTGAACCGGAAATTCATCGAATCTCCCTTCACCGATGGGCTGGATCAGGATCTTTATTTCACCTACCTGCGCAATGTGCGCAAAAGCATCGACCTTTTCCGGGAGTCGAACATCCCCATCAGCAGCGAGCTGAATGTACTCCAACAGCAATATGGATCCATTTCGGGGAAAATGACCGTCCTGCTCGAAGGCCAGGAATTTACCTTGCAGCAGGCTGCGAAATTTCTTGAAAAACCGGACAGGGACCTGAGGGAAAAGGCTTACCGCGTCATCAATGAAAGGCGTTTGCAAGACAAGGAACCACTGGATCAGCTCTATTCAACCCTCATCCGCAAGCGTCATCAAATGGCGGTCAATGCGGGCTATGACAACTATAGGGATTACCGCTTCGTCGAACTCGGCCGTTTCGATTATACCAAGGAAGATTGTTTCCGCTTCCATGACGCGGTAAGGCAACACATCCTTCCCCTGGTGGCCAGGATTTACGAACGCCAGAAAAGCCGGCTGGGCCTTGATACCCTGAGACCCTGGGATACTGAAGCCGTGCCGGAAGGAGAAGAACCTTTGCATCCGTTTAAAGACGGAGAAGAATTACTACAAAAATCGGAACGCTGCCTGGATGCCCTGAATCCGTTTTTCGGAGATTGTCTCCGAAAGATGCGTTCGCTCGGTCACCTGGACCTGGACAGCCGGAAAGGGAAAGCGCCCGGGGGTTACAACTGTCCCCTTGCTGAAAGCGGAGCGCCATTTATTTTCATGAATGCGGCCGGACAGATGCACGATGTAGTAACCATGGTACACGAAGGCGGCCACGCCATCCATTCCTTCCTTTCCCATTCCCTCCAACTCTCCGCATTCAAGGAATATCCGATGGAGATCGCTGAAGTCGCCAGTATGTCCATGGAGTTATTCAGCATGGAACACTGGGGTACTTTTTACGACAAGCCCGAAGCGCTCAAAAGGGCCAGGATACTACAATTGGAGCGGGTTATTACGATATTCCCCTGGATTGCTACGATTGATAAATTCCAGCACTGGATATACGAAAACCCCATGCATTCCTCCGAGGAAAGGCAGGCAGCTTGGTTAACCATACTAAGTGAATTTACGGTAGGCGTGGTGGACTTTAGCGGGTTGGAAAACTACAGGGCATACAACTGGCAACGTCAACTGCACCTGTACGAAGTGCCCTTTTACTACATCGAGTACGGCATCGCCCAGTTGGGCGCCATCGGGATGTGGAAGCAGTTTCGGGAAAACTCGGGTAAAGCGCTGGACAATTATATTCAGGCACTTAGCCTGGGGGGGACCCGTACCTTACCTGAACTTTTCGCCTCAGCAGGACTCCAATTCGACTTTTCTTCAAAACATATAGAAAGTTTAATTGAATTTGTTCAAAAAGAATTAGTAAAATTGTATTCGTAAACTAATCAGAGCCTTAACCAAAGTCCCGGCGTTTCCACGCCGGGGCTATTTTTTTTGTGACACGCCGCAGGCCCGGCGCCCGTAAGGTTCCCGCCGGTCCTGAGGACTCCTGCCGCTACTCCAGGAGTTTGTGTATATCTTTCCCCAATTTGGCCAGTTCCTTTTGACTTAGTCCATCGTAAATTCCCCTTACCCTGCCATCTTGATCAACGAGGGCCAACAATTGGGTATGGATGAATTGCTGATCGATGCTTTGGCGATTGTTGTTTTCGTCATCCAGGAGAAAACTTTCCCTGGCCGCGCGGTAAAGCGACTCTTTAGGGCCAGTGAGAAAAAGCCAATTCCCGCCCGCGCCAAGGGAATCCGCATAGTGTTTCATTCTTCCCACCGTGTCCCTGTCGGGATCGGACGTGCAGGAAACCATTTGAAAGTTGGGGGTCGAACGGAGAGAATCATAGATGTCCGTTCTCAAATTCGTATTCATCCGTGGACAGATGCCGGGACACGTAGTGAAGAAAAATGAAACCACGGAGACTTTTCCCAGCAGGTCCTTATCCGAAATGGAATCTCCCATTTGGTCGACCAAATGGAAAGGTTTCACATACGATAACACGGGAAGCTTGACCTTCCAGTCGTCTGTTCCTGCGAAAAGCGCGATGTAAAAGATTACCAGGAAAACAACCGCACCGATACCGTAATAGAGAATCCGCTTTTTCATGCCCTAAATGTACGGCGGCGCCGCAACAATTTATAACTCCTTGATTTGTATATCCTTAAAGAAAACACCCTCATCACCGCCATGATCCTGGAGGGATATGTGCCCCTTGTGGTAGATGGCAAACCCGGGATATTGAGCAAATTTGCTTTTGGCGACCATCGCTTTCCAATCGTCATCCCACAGGGTGGTTTCCACTACCTCGACACCATTGAGGTACATTTTGAGCTTGTCGTTCTTCAAGTGGATTTCCACCTGGTTCCATTCGCCCACGGCTTTTACCGTTTGCACTTTGCAGGGGATCAGGTCGTACAGGTCGCCCGCCCGGTGCTTGAGGTACTTTCCATCGGGATGCCCCTCGTTGTCCAATATCTGCATTTCTGGGCCCGTATCATAGGTTTCCTTGTACTTGCTGGTATCCTCGTGCACCAGAAACATGATCCCGCTGTTGGCTCCCTTGGCGACTTTCCATTGAAGCTTCAGGTCGAAATTGTCATATTCTTTGTCTGTCACCAGGTCTCCCCTTCCCGATTTGGATGAGGCATCCAGGAAAAGCACACCGTCCTGGGCTTTCCAGGCGCTGCCCGCTGAGGGTTGGCCATAAGTGTGCCAGCCCTGGGTGGTTTTGCCGTCGAAGAGGGCCTTCCAGTCTCCGGAGGCGGGGCGCCTACCGGCGGACAGGGCGCAAAGCGCGAGCGAGAGCGAGAGGAATGAACGGAGCATAATAAATTTATTGCTTGTAAGAAAGAATGTACTTGACCAACTCCTCAGCGTCTTTTTCGGAAAGGCCCGTATGGGGCGTCATAGGCACAGTTCCGAAACTGCCGCTGCCCCCCGAAATGACCTTCTTGGCAAGGTGCTCGACCGTACCCGGCTTCGTGGAATCATAGCGCGCGGCAATCATGACGAAGGAGGGTCCTGTGGAGGGATTTTCGGGAGTGTGGCACGTTTTGCAATCCTGGGTCAACATAAGGGCGTAGCCAGGATGGCCTGTGTGCTCCGTTCCCGCGGAAGACGACACCGTAGAAGAATCCTGCGGCTTCGGCACGTTTGAGCTGGTATCTGGTGAGGATTTGCCATTCCCCGGGCCACTGCCACAGGCAGCCAGAAATAGTATGGCCGCAAGTCCCATCGATCGTATCATATTTTTGATTTTCGGCCTACAAGTTACTAAATTTATCCAATGGGGTATTCTCGCAGACAGGCCGTAAAAAATATATTAATGACCACTGCCGGCGTCGGCGCCCTTGGGACAAGGGCATTCAGCAGCCCCCACGAAAAAGGAGGCCTGAAAGGTAACATCAACCACTCCGTTTGCTACTGGATATACAAGGACATCCCCCTGGACCAGTTCTGCGGGAACCTCAGGGAAATCGGCCTGAGCGCCATCGACCTCCTTGGACCCAAGGAATGGCCCATAATCCAGCAGCATGGCATTAGTTGCGCCATGTGCAATGGGGCCGAGTTGGGTCTGTATGAGGGCTTCAACCACACCGAATACCATGACATCCTGATCAAGAACTATACCGAGTGGATCCCCCTGGTGGCGAAAGCCGGGTATCAAAACCTGATTTGCTTCAGTGGGGCGCGTAAAGGGATGGATGACGAAACGGGATTGCGGAATTGCATGACCGGCCTCCAAAATATCCTGCCTCTCGCGGAAAAGCACGGCGTTATCCTGACCATGGAACTCCTCAACAGCAAAATCGACCACAAGGATTATATGTGCGACCATACCGCCTGGGGAGTGGAGCTTTGTAAGCGGGTCGGTTCAAATAACCTCAAACTCCTCTACGACATCTATCATATGCAGATCGATGAAGGGGACGTTATCCGTACTATCCGCGAAAACCACGAGTATATCGCCCACTTCCATACCGGAGGCGTTCCCGGGCGACACGAGATCGACGATACCCAGGAACTGTATTATCCGGCCATTATGCGGGCCATCGTGGATACGGGCTTCAAGGGTCACGTGGCCCAGGAATTCACGCCCTCCCAACCCGACAAGATCGCTTCCCTCAAGAAATGCATAAATATCTGCGATGTATAAACGTATCATATTGATCGCCCTGGCCCTGATGCCACTGGTAACGATCGCTCAAAACGACGATGCCGCTGCGGTCCACAAGGTCCTGGACGACCAGGTCACCTATTGGAACAAGGGTGACGTCGTCACCTTCATGAAGGGCTACTGGAACAATGATTCGGTCATGTTCGTCACCAAGAATGGCCCCGTCTACGGCTATCAAACCGTCCTGGCGCACTATAAGAAATCATTCCCGAACAAAGCCGCCATGGGCGACCTGACCTTCAGCGGCCTTATTCTGAAAAGGCTGTCCTCCGAGTACTATTTCGTGGTAGGCGCTTTCCATCTTAAAGGCACTGCTAACCTGGACGGAAATTTCACGTTGCTGTTCCGGAAAATCGGCGGAGCCTGGAAGATCATCGTGGACCATTCCTCCTAAAGGCGCCCCCGCCAAAGCTTATAATAGTAATAAAGCAGTGCCGCGAAGCTGAGGATGGCGCCGCAATAATAGAGGATATTTTTCCAGGAAAGTCCGTTATCCGCAAAAGCGTATCCCGTCCTGATTCCGGCTATGACCTGGATCAACATCCAAATCAACCCGGCTACCAGCGTGCGTATGATACGCCACATGAACTTCGTCACCTCTGGCTCTATACCCGACGGCATTACTGTATCAATAATTGTTTGAATGCCAAACTATCCCCGATGAAGACATCAAAATCGACCCTTGTGTTGATCCCGCTCACGTGTCCGGATTCGCTGTGTTGCCAGAATGCCCATTCTCTGGATATCCTGGGGTGCTCTTCCTGCAAATAGTGGGCTACCCACAAGGGGTAACCGTCAAACATCCTGCCCAGGTGTCGATTATAAAAATCCACATAAGTATAAATGATGGGCCGTGTTCCCGTAGTGGTTTCTACGACGTCCAGCCATTCCCTTACCCTTTCACGCAGTACGGTGTCCCTGACCCCATAAGTATCTTCCACATCCAGCACCGGGGGCATATCCCCGGATTGAAGGTCGATCGTCCCCAGGAAATTTTCGGCCTGGGCCCTTCCGCTTTTGGTCGCAAGAAAATAGTGATAGGCCCCGCGTGTCATGCCTGCATCCCTGGCTTCGTCCCAGTTCCTGCGGAACTGTGCATCCACCTTGCCCAGTCCTTCGGTGGCCTTGATAAA
>Ga0210391_10001529_pt1 | contig 20915 bp, 17 predicted proteins | sample IncBWC12OmetaG_FD_160573 | JGI IMG/M metagenome (GOLD analysis project Ga0210391, IMG submission 160573) | Forest soil microbial communities from Barre Woods Harvard Forest LTER site, Petersham, Massachusetts, United States - Inc-BW-C-12-O ...
CTCCACACGGCCCTACGGAACCATGTTCCCGAACTACGGCGTCATCAACCAGGTCCAGTCCGAGGCGATCTCCAATTACAACTCGCTGCAGGCGCTCATTCGCTCCGCCGCGTGGCACGGCCTCACCTCGCAGGCCTCCTACACCTGGGGACACTCGCTCGATCTGCAGAGCCAAATCTATCTCTACAATCCGCAGAACAGCCTCTGCTATCGCTGCGAGTACGGCAACAGCGACTTCGACGTTTCCAACACATTCAACGCCTACGTCACCTACGATGTGCCTTCCGGAGGCGGCCCCAAATGGCTGGTCAAAGGATGGCAGCTCAACAGCCTGCTGAACTTCCACAGCGGCCAGCCCTTCACCGTCTACTCCAGCAACAGCGGAGGCAGCGGCAACGGCGAATACGCTGAGCGGGCCAACTTCGTTCCCGGCGTCAGCCCCTACAAAGGCGTGTCACATTCCGTGCAGGACGGCTCGGTCAACTGGCTCAACCCGAACGCATTTGCACCGTCGGCCAATGGGGCCTACGGCGACACGCCGCGCAACGTACTGCACGGGCCGGGCTACTCCGATGTGGACTTCTCTGTCTTCAAAAACACGCACATTACCGAGCGTGTCACGGCGCAGTTCCGCGTCGAGATGTTCAACATCTTCAACCGCCTCAACCTCGCGGCGCCGGGCGATGGCTACTGCACCGACTCCAGCACCTGTGCGATTGGCACGACCATCGGCGCGAACTACGGCGCTCCCGGCATTGGCGCGGGGGAGCCGTACAACACGCAGCTCGCACTAAAACTTTTGTTTTAGCCTCCCTGAAGCCCGTGGCTCTGTCTCCGGCCACGGGCCCCTTTTTGGAGACATTCCAGAGTTCTTAGAGCTATAACAGTACAACTCCCCGTTCTCATAAAGGCAGGACGATCGAAGTCATGAGTCTAACCAGACGTCAGTTTCTGATGCGTGTGGGCCAGGCTGGTGGATACAGCGCGGCCTTTGTCATGATGCAGTCCCTGGGCCTCATGGCGATTCCCGAAGTGGAAGCCGAAGCGAATAAGCTGCGCCTGGTCGATGGCCAGGGGACGAAGGTGATCATCCTGGGCGGCGGCATTGCCGGTCTGGTGGCCGCCTACGAACTGGGCAAAGCGGGCTGGTCGTGTACGCTGCTCGAGGCCCGCGAGCGATGTGGCGGCCGCAACTGGACCATCCGCGGTGGGACTGACGTCGAATTCTCCACCGGATTCAAACAGTCCTGTAGCTTCGACGAAGGCAATTACTTCAACGCAGGTCCTGCAAGGCTCCCCTCCATCCACCACAACATGCTCGGCTATTGCCAGCAACTGGGCGTGCCTCTCGAAGTCGAAGTCAACTCCTCCCGCGGCGCTCTCATGCAATCGGACAAGCTGAACGGCGGCAAACCGGTCACCGAACGGCGCGCCGTCAACGACACCCGCGGTCACGTGTCGGAGCTGCTGGCGAAGTGCATCAACAAGGGCGCGCTGGACCAGGAAATCAGCGCCGACGATCGCGAGCGCATGATCCACTTCCTGCTGCAGTACGGCGATTTACAGAAGGACCTCAGCTTTAAAGGTTCCGAGCGCTCCGGCTTCAAAGTCCCACCAGGCGCAGGCAAAGCCGGTCCGGAGGCGATCGATCCGCTGCCTATGCACGCTTTGCTCGACGCCGACCTGTGGCAGAGCATGATGGCCGAAGAAGTCATCGACTGGCAGCCCACCATGTTCCAGCCCATCGGCGGCATGGATCGCATCCCCTACGCCTTCCACAAGAGCCTCGGCCCCGTCATTCGCAACGGAGCCGTTGTCCGCAGCATTCGCCAGTCTCCCGCCGGCGTCACGGTCGTTTATCACGACACGGCAAGCGGCGCCGACCAAACCGTCACCGCCGACTACTGCATCTGCGCCATGCCGCTCCCCATCATAAAGACCCTGGACGCCGATTTCAGCCCCGCCGTCCGCGAGGTTCTCGATGGTTCCAGCTACGACTCCGCCTACAAGGTCGCGTGGGAAGCGCCTCGCTTCTGGGAAAAGGAAAACGGCATCTACGGCGGTCTCTCCTATCTGCAGCAAACCGTCGGCGTTGTCTGGTACCCAAGCGCGCGCTTCTTCTCTGAGCGCGGTGTCGTCGTCAGCGGCTATTCCATTGAGAACGGTACGCCCTTCGGCGCGCTGCCCACCGTCCAGGCCAAGCTCGACGTCTCCCGTCAGGCCATCGAGCTTTTGCATCCCGGCCACGGCAAGGATCTCTCCAAACCCATCTACATCAGCTGGGGCCATATTCCGTACAATCTCGGCGCCTGGATCAGCGGCTTCGGCCGCAAAGGCGTATCGACTGACCCACTTCTCGTCCCCGATCGCCGCGTCTACTTTGCCGGTGACCACACCAGCCATCTGGTTGGCTGGCAGGAAGGTGCCGCGCTGTCTTCTTACCGCGTCATCAACCAACTCGGCGTACGCATTCAGACTGGAGGCAACGTTGCCGCGTAAAACCATCCTTCCCGCCCTCGTCGTAGCAGGCCTTTTCGCGCTCTCCCACCTGGCCGCTGCGCAAACCTCCGTCACGCGCATCCCGCTGCCCAACAATTCTCCGTTCCCCATCTCTGAAGGAGTATGGGCGGGTGACACGCTCTACCTCAGCGGCAGCATCGACTCCTCCGTTGCCAAAGGCACACCCGGCGATACCGAGGCGCAAACCGTCAACGTGCTGCAATCCATTCAGAAGACCCTGGCCGAGCAGCACCTCACGCTCGCCGATGTCGTCCTGATGCACGCCTACCTCGCCGGCGACCCCAGCAAGGGCGGCAAAATGGATTTCGCCGGATTTATGGCCGGGTATACCCAGTTTTTTGGTACAAAGGATCAACCCAATAAGCCGGCGCGCAGCGCCATGCAGGTGGCCGCGCTCGCGCTTCCCGGCGCACTGATTGAAATTGAAGTCGTCGCGGTCAACAGCCATGCCAGCAGCAGTTCGACGCACGCTGCTCTCGGAAAATGGGCAAGCAGGTAAGACCCGGGCCCCACACCTCAGGAGGCGCACATGAACCCCGATCTCTCTCGCCGCACGTTCTTCCGCATGGCCGCCGCCGCCACTGCGGCCGCTGCTGTGCCCATCCTGACCGAACCGCAGCTGGCCTTTGCCCAGCGCCGCCGCATTATTCGGGAAATGCCACCCGGGGCGGTGCGCATCGACGCCAATGAGAATCCGCTCGGCCCCTGTAGTGGCGCGTGCGCCGTCATGTCCAGCCTTATCCCTGAAGGCGGGCGCTACGACATGGAACTGACCGACAAGCTCATCGCAACCTTTACCGCCCAGGAAGGCCTCAAGCCCGAATACGTGGTGGCCTACGCCGGATCCAGCGAGCCTCTCCACTACACCGTGCTCGCCTTCACCTCACCGGAGCGCAGCTACGTTACCGCCGACCCCGGCTACGAAGCTGGTATGTATGCCGCGAAATTCAGTGGCGCGAAGATTGTCAAAGTTCCGCTCGCCGCCGACTATTCCCACGACGTGCGGGCGATGGTTGCCGCTGATCCCAATGCGGGCGTCCTCTACATCTGCAATCCCAACAACCCCACCGGAACCATCACCAGCCGCGCCGATATCGAATACGCGCTGGCCAACAAGCCCAAAGGCTCCATCCTCCTTATCGATGAAGCCTACATCCACTTTTCTGACGCCACGCCTTCCCTCGATCTCGTCAAGGCCGACAAGGACGTCGTCGTGCTGCGCACCTTCTCCAAGGTTTACGGCATGGCCGGCCTGCGCTGCGGCTTCGTCATCGGCCGCCCCGACCTGCTCGCGAAGATTCAAACCTATGGCATGAATTCCTTGCCCATCCTCGCTGTCGCCGCGGCTACCAGCAGCCTGCAAACCCCCGAGCTCGTGCCCCAGCGCCGCAAAATTAACACCGACATCCGCACCGATGTCTTCTCCTGGCTCACTGCCAACCATTACAAGTTCATTCCCTCGCAGACGAACTGCTTCATGATCGACACCGGCCGTCCCGGCAAAGAAGTCATGACCGCCATGGCCCAGCGCAACGTCTTCATCGGACGCGTCTGGCCTATCTGGCCCAATCACGTCCGCATCACCGTCGGGACCCGCAGCGACATGGATAAATTCCAGGTGGCATTCAAAGAAGTGATGAGCAACTCCGCGACGGCGTCCCTGCATGCTCAGGATCCCGCCACAGTTGCGGCTCTCGGCTATCGCGATCTGCCGCCCAACTTCGCGCGACGCTTCCCCGATCTGAGTTAGGGAAGCATCGGGATCGTACTGGGCGGGGAATCGAACGAAGTCCGCAGCACCGTCCGATTGCGCCCCTCGGTCTTTGCCTGATACATGGCCAGATCCGACAGCGACAGAATCTCTGTCTCCGATGCCGCAATTTCCGGAACCACTGTCGCCCCGATGCTCACGGTCAGCCGAATCTCAGCCCCGCCGACGTTAAACGGAGTGGCTGCAATTGCCGCCCGAATCCGCTCCGCACCGTTCAGGGTCTGTTCGCGATCGCACGTCGGCAATATGACCAGGAATTCCTCGCCCCCGTACCGCCCCGTCATGTCATAGGGTCGCGTCGCACGCAAAATGCGCGACGCAATCTCCTTCAGCACTGCATCGCCCGCCAGATGTCCGAACGTGTCGTTCACTCGCTTGAAGTGGTCCACGTCCAGCATCAGGATCCCCATCGACGAATGGGTGCGCAGCGTGCGCTCGATCTCGCTGTGCAGCAAATCGAGCAGCGCGCCCCGATTCCAAAACCCCGTTAACCCATCGTGCGTCGCCTGATACCGCAGCTTCTCCTGCGCGCAGATCAGATTCCGCTGCAGCGAGAGAATCCTGCGACCCACCCGCAGCCGCGCATGCAGTTCCGCCTTGTCAAACGGCTTGGTCAGATAATCATCCGCCCCGGCCTCAAGGCCGCGCACCACATCCGGCGTCCGGTCGCGCGCCGTCACCAGCAGGATGTATTGATACGGCCCGCACCGCGCCGCGCGCGTCCTCCGGCACAATTCCAGCCCGTCAATCCCTGGCATCACCCAGTCCAGAATCATCAACTGCGGCGGCTGCTCCTGGCGCAGAATCTCCCACGCCTGATTGCCGTCTTCCGCCAGGATGACTCCGAAGCCCCAACTCTCCACCCAGCGCTGCAGGATCCTCCGGAACATCGGATCGTCTTCCGCAATCAGAATCATTTCCGAACCCTGCGGCGTTAATTCGGAACTCGACTCTTCAGGAAGTTCGTCTGGTTTCTCGGGAATCATTGCGCCGCTCCTGAGCGCGCCCGCGCAGCGCCACGCATCGACTCCATCACTGCCTCGACCTGTGTCGCAAACGCCGTAAACTCCGCCGCCATGGTGGCGAAATCCATTCTCCGCGCCAGATCTTCCAGCCTGCGCGCGCGCCCCGATACTTCCATATTCCCAAAGTAGCTCAGTTCGCCTTTCAGGCTGTGGGCAATCTCCGCCCCTGACTCTGCGCTTTGCCCCTCAATCGCCATCCGCAGGGCTGCCAGTTGCCGCGGCGCTTCCTCGAGAAAAATCTCCACGACCTCTGCCAGCAAATCTTCGTCGCCTTCCAGCCGATTCAGCGTCACCATCGCATTCCACGCTGCCGATTCGCTTTGCGGCGGACGGGCTGCTTTGGGCTCGATCGCCACGCACGGCTCCTCCACAAAAAATCGATGGATCGCATCCGCCAATTCCTTGCCCGTCACCGGCTTCATCACGTAGCCATCCATGCCCGCTGCCAGGCATTTCTCGCGGTCGCCCTGCATGGCATACGCTGTCACCGCCAGAATCGGCGTGCGCTTCAGCGATTTCGTTTCGAATTCCCGCATGCGCGCCGTCGCCGTGAACCCGTCCATCTCGGGCATCTGCACGTCCATCAGCACCAGGTCGAACGCTTCCTGCGCAAACAACTCCACCGCGCGCAGTCCATTCGCAGCCACCGTCGCCGTGTACCCAAGCCCCTCAACCACCCGCACCGCCACCGTTTGGTTGATCCGGTTATCCTCGGCAATCAAAATCCGCAGCTTCCTGCCCAGTCCCACAGTCGCAATCGCCGTCTTCGCGCTCGGGGCAGCTTCCGGTGCGAGCCCCATGGCTCTGTGAATCGCCAGCAGCAACTCACCCCTGCGCACTGGCTTGTACAGCCAAACGCTAATCCCCATCTTGCGGCAGCGTTCCAGATCGATCCCCCGCGCTGCCGAGGTCAGCATCATGATCGTCGGCGTGGTCAGACCCGGGCACAGACGGGCGCGCTCCACCATCGTTAGCCCATCCATCTCGGGCATATGGATATCTGCCAGGAGCAGCTGGAAGGGAGTGCCGGCAGCCAGGGCGTCACTGAGTAACTCCATCGCTCGCAGCCCTCTGTCCGCGGAGACGGCGCACAGCCCGCACTGGCTTAGCGCGCTCTCCAGAATGCGCCGACTGGTTGTGTTGTCGTCCACCACCAGCACGCGTAAGCCCTGCAGCGGCTCAACGTTCGCTTGAGTCTGCACCGTGCTGATGGCCGCCGTCAGCCGCGCCGTGAAGTGGACCTGGGACCCGACGCCCACGGTGCTGTCCATCCAGATCCGGCCCTGCATCAGCTTCACCAGCCGCGAACAGATGCTGAGCCCCAGCCCTGTGCCACCAAATTCGCGCGTTGTCGACGAATCCACTTGTGCAAACGGCGAGAAGATCACCTGCCGCTTCTCTTCGGGAACCCCAATGCCGGTATCGGCAACCGTGAAATGCAACAGGTACTCGTCATCAACCTTCTCGTCGGAGACAACCGACACCACCACTTCGCCCCGATGCGTGAACTTAACTGCATTCCCCACCAGGTTGAGCAGAATCTGCCGCAACCGCGCCGGGTCGCCGTGGACCGCTTCCGGCACGCTCGGATCCACCTCGCAAAGCAGTTCCAGGTCCTTCTCGTCTGCCCGCACTGCCAGCGTCTTCAGCGACTCTTCCATCAGCCCGCGCAGATCGAAGTCGATCGACTCCAAATCCACGCGCTCCGCCTCGATCTTTGAGAAATCCAGCACGTCGTTAATCAGTGCCAGCAGCCCATCCGCCGAGAGCTTCACGGTTTCCAGGTATTCTCGCTGTTCCGCCGTCAGTTCCGTCCCCAGCGCCAGCGACGTCATGCCGATCACGCCGTTCAGCGGTGTACGAATTTCGTGGCTCATATTGGCCAGAAACTCGGTCTTCGCCCGGCTCGCCGATTCCGCCTGCACCCGCAGCCGGCGCGCCTCTTCCAGTTGCCGCCGAATAAATCGCGTCTGCGCTCGGACGCGCCGCCGCAGTACCGCGTTCCAAACCACCACCACCAGCGCAATCGCCAGCCAGGCTGCAGCAATCTTCAACGCGTGATCGAGGTTCCACCACGACGGCCGCCGCAGCACCACGACATCCGCCGGCGAGTTCATCAGAACCTTCAGCGCCAGCGGCGTCTTTGTCGGCGTTACTTCAATCTGGCAAATCCCCGTGACGCGTATCAGGCTCCCGGGCTGAAGATCCGCAGACAGCCCCGCGTTCCCCGGCAGCGCCGCTACAAAGGTCGTGCCCGCATCGCTCAGCACCAGATCCTGCTCGGTCGGGCTCAGCGACCGGTACAGCAGCTGCGCATCAATCTGGATCGGCTCCGCATCGTGTTCTCCCGCCAGCCCCACCGCTGCTGTCACCGGCACGGCTGGCGGCGGACGCGCCGTCCCGATTTTCTGCCACACCGCATCGTTCACCACCGAGGTGTATTGCCCGACCGAGGGGAATCCCACCACATCCAGCACATCGCCCACGGTCACCGCCGCAGGCGCGTCGGTATAGACAAAGATGCCGTGCTTCGTGTCCATCAGGGAAAATTGCCGCGGTCCCCATGTCGACGTCACCACTCCCTGGATGTGCACGCGATGCCCCTTGCCCACGCGCATCACGCTGGCTGCGTCCGCCACCGGAAGCGAAAAGGGATCAGCAATCCCCGGTTCCAGCACCTGGATGTACGAGATATCCGGCATATACAGGTGCACGCCGATGATTTGCTTTCGCTGGTTGAACCGGGTTCCGCACGCCGCGCGCAGCTGTACACGCGCGTCGATCAGCCCCTGCGTATCCCGGCCTTCGGAGTTGAGCGTGATCACGTCAATGAAATCCTGGCCCATGGCCAGCGTGAGAATCAGATTCGCGCTGCTCGACGCCGCATGTCCCGCGTACGACGTCGTTCCCCTGGCTCGGCGGACCGCTCGCACCACTCCTTCCACCGCGATCCAGCGCGAGTCGAACTGATCGGAAGAAATGTCATCGAAACTCATCAGCGGCGCCGGCGGCAACGGTCCATGGCCCAGCACATGAAACTTGCCCTGCATCAGCACCGGCTCCACATTACCCGGCCCGGTCACTGCGTCCACGCTCACAAAGTCTCCCGGCCGCAGGTTGAGTACAGGCATCCCGCGTATATCCGCAAAGATGCTGTCCGTCCCGTCCATCAGGAACATGGCTTGAATCACCGAGTCATAAAACGTGATCTGCGCCCGCTGCAGATGGACTGGATAGCCGCGCATCGCTTCGTCCTGCGAAAGGGTGTGTGCTGCGCGCACAGTATGCAGCGTGGGAAGGGAAGTGTTCTGCCCCGGCACATTCCGCGACGCCGCCAACGCCAGCAGCGACGCGGCAGCCGCTGTCCAAAAACGCGATCTCATCCGCCGTTTCCGGCCTGCGCCTGCCTGTCCGGCGCAAAAGGGTGCCCGATCCCCCGTCCATCCGGCTGGTGTCATCCCGCCCGCCTCGCGCAGAGATTTCCCCGCTCGAACCTGCGCTGCTGTCGGTTGTATCGGCATCGACGAGGTAAGTATAAGGCGGGCAGAGGCTTTTGGCTGCCGGTCCCAGACGAATACGCTCCGGTGGACACCGCCCCACTCATTACCTTTGGTGTCAGGTCTGCCGTTTGAAGGGTCGCCGCCGCGCTCTAGGCGGTCTGCGTGCGATAACCCATCTTCGCCAGCACGCCTCGCATGGTGGCGAAGCTCTTCGTCACCCCAGGCATCGGATCGTCCGCATGCACCTCGTACTCCAGGTCAACATATCCCGGATACCGGATCGCAACCAGCGCCTCAAATATGCCCCGCACCGGCATCTTCCCATCGCCTACCGCGACTTGGGATCCCTTGTCGTTGAAATCGGTCAGGTCCTTCATGTGCATGTTGAACAGCCGCGGCCCAACTGCATGCACTGCTTCCACCACGTCCGTTCCCGCCCGCACGGTGTGTCCCACATCGATGCAGCACCCAACCCGTGGGTCCATCCCCCGAATATCCTTCAAAATATCCAGCGGCGATGGCCACAGCTTGTCCTCCGGTCCGTGGTTGTGGATTGCCACTTTGATGTCGTATTCCTTCGCGTACTTCTCCACCAGTGGGAGCGTCTGTGGCGTCGGATCACCCGCCACCATCACCCCAATCCCCGCCCGTTTCAGGTAGTCGAACTTCGATCGAATATCCTCTTCGGTCGCCTGCTGAAAATAAATGGCGCCCGCGGCGTGCAGCCGGATCCCCGCGGCCGCGTAGTCCGCCACCGCCTGCGCCTCAGCCGTTGGATCCATCGGCAAATGATCTTTGGCGTCCTTGGGATTCAGATCGGAGACGCTTAGCTGCTTCATGAAGCCAATTAGCTGCGCCCGCGAAAAATTCCGAAACGTGTAACTGGCGAGTCCAAGCTTCACCGGCGAGACAGAGCCTGATGCCCGTCCGTCCGCGGCCAATATGGCCGCACTACCCAGCCGCGGCATCAATCCCGCCCCCGCAGCCAAAGCCGCTCCACTCAAAAACCGTCTCCGACTGACAAAGCCACCCATTTTCAAAACTCCCGTGACGTCCCGATTGCTACCAGCTACTCGCTGACCGTCCTACCGCTGACCGCTTCACCTCTAGATCTTCGGCTCCCAGCCCTTCTCATACTCCCGGCCCCAACCCTTCATCGCTTCGCGATCGTCCAGGATCAGGCCGCCATTGGCCGCATCCAGATGCAGTTCGCGGCCAACTTCCCACGCAACGTTGGATAACTGCAGCATGGTCACCGCGACATTGCCCACCGCGACCGGCGCGTGCAGCGCTTCGCCCTTCGTCACGCCTGCGATGAAGTTGGCGAAGTGCGCGTCGGTCATTGAATCGCGTCCCACCAAATCTGTCGATAACGTCTTCTCGCCCTGCACCTTAAACTCGCTCGTTTTGTGGCCGCCGAGGTCGTAGATTTCGTAACCATCGCGATCCACCAGTACCGTCCCGGTCGTCCCCACAATCGTCGACCCGCGATCGCGGTTGTACGTCTTCATCCCGTTGCAGCAGCGGCCTTCCCACGAAATCATCGTGTCGTCATACGCAAAATCCGTTACCAGCGTGTCGTAGAACTGCCAGTCGTCGGAATACGCGTAACGCCCGCCCTGGGCCGTTATTTTCTTCGGATAATCCACGCCGAGCGCCCAACGGCACACATCCACTTCATGCGTTCCGTTGTTCAGCGTCTCGCCCGTGCCCCACACCCGGAACCAGTGCCAGTTGTAGGGCTGCACGTTGTCGCGATATGCAGTGCGCGGCGCCGGACCCTGCCACAGATCCCAGTTCAGCGTCGAAGGAACGGGTGCTTCTTTCCCATGCCCAATCGACTTGCGCGTATTCGCATACCAGGCCTTCGCGTAGTACGCCTTGCCAATCGCGCCGTTGTGAATCTTCTCCACAATCTCAATCGTGTGCGGCGACGAGCGTTGCTGCGTCCCCATCTGCACCAGCTTCCCGTATTTCTTCTGCGCCGCAACCAGCATCACGCCTTCTGCGGGATTGTGGCTGCAAGGCTTCTCCACATAAACGTGCTTGCCCGCCTCCACGCCCCGGATCGCCATGGGAGCATGCCAGTGATCCGGCGTCGCAATGCTGATCGCGTCGATGTCTTTGCGGTCCAGCAGCCGCCGGAAATCCCCCTCGCTCTCGACGGAATACCCCAGTTCCTTCTGCGCAGCGGCCGCATACTTCGCCAGGATGTTGCTCTCGACATCGCACACCGCGACTACGCGGGACGTATCCGCATTGGCGTGGAGCGCGGACAAATGCGCGTAAGCCCGGCTGTTGAGCCCGATGGTCGCAAACCGCACCCGGTCGTTCGATCCAACAATCTGCGCATAGCTCTTCGCCGTGCCCGCCACGGCCATCCCCGCCGCACCCAACGCCGCCGTCTTACTAAACTCTCTGCGAGTAATCATCGAATCTCCATCAACAAATGAATTCGTTTTGTGTCAGGGCATGACTTCGGTCGTGCCGTTACGGATTCAGAAGAAACCGGGCTTCGGCCCCCCCTGCTCCGCCCGCTCACCGGGCCGTCAGAAAGGTCATGCCAATGATTACAGCAGCGCAAGTCACAACGAAGCCGGCCACAAGCTGGAAAGAAATCCGCCGAGCGATCGCGACCTCGCCGAGAGATCCACTATGCAGACCTAAAACCATTGAGTTGGTCTTCACCGCGATAACTGCGGCGCAGATAGGAAACAGGATGATGGCGATTCGGCCACCTAACGCTTCAGTCCTCAACGGACCCCAGAGCGCGATAGCGGCATCTATCTCCGTCACTCCGAAAAGCACCCACGCAATGATCCAGAAGCTTTTCAAGGAAGATTGTTGATCCTTTATCTCATCCATTCACGTCCTCTTTTCTGCGCTTAGTCGCTGACCGTTTATCGCTGACCGCTCCACCGCTAGCAGCCCACTCCGGCCTGCTGCAGCGCCTTCTTCAAATCCCGCATGCTGATGCGGCTGGACGCTTCCGGTGTTCCCGCTCCGCGCCAATGTGTCTCCAGGCTCACCGCGTAGTGATACCCCATCGCGTGCAGGGCCCGCAGTTGTCCCACCCAGTCCACCACGCCTGTGCCCACCGGCTCCCATTCATACTTCCCGCCCGCCTCGCGCTGCACATTCTTTGCGTGGCAGTGTCCGATGCGCTCCTTCGGCAGCAAATCCCATCCATCGGGAAACGGCAGCGCTCCCGGGAACGTCCCCGCATTACCCGGATCCCAATTCAGCATGAAGTTTTTATGCGGAACCGCGGCCATCGTCGCTGCCGCCTCCGCGCCCGTCCCTGTGTTGCAGTCCATCTCGTTTTCCAGCAGTAGAATCACGTTGCTCTTTGCGCACCGCTCCGCCGCCTGCTGCAGTTTCTCGTTGATCGCTGCTCGATACGGAGTCACATCCGTCAGCCGCCAGTAGTCGAAGCAGCGCACCCGGTCCGTCTCAAACTGCTTTGTCAGATCTATGCAATGGTCCAGCAGCGCGTCCTGCTGGGAGAAGTCGTCGTGGGCATTGAATTGGTCCTGCTTCAGGCCATCCTTGCGCGGCGCGCCCGGCCAGTCCACCTTGAACAGCGGGCTCGCGATGTCCGTCACCCGCAGCCCGTACTTCTTCAGGATCCGCCGCGATTCCGCGATCTCCTGCGCGTTCAGGCCGGTGATGTTCTTGTTCCACATCCCGCGCAGCTCAATCCAGTGCAGCCCAAAATCGTTGGCCGCTACCGAGCACGCGTGATCGAAGTCCTGGGAAATCTCATCGTTAATGACCGACAGCCGGAACGGACAGGTCGCCGGAACCGCATTCGATCCGTTTTGCCCGGCATTTGCACTGCTCTGCGCTGAATTCGTCCGCTTGACATTGGCTTCTGACGGGAAGGGAACAGCCGACAGGGCGCCAGCCGCGGCTAGGCCCCCCAGGAATTTACGACGTGAAACCAGCATCCATTCCTCCCACTACGAGGCTGCAATGGGCCAGTATAGTCGCATCCCCGCACCCTCAGGCGGGCTGGGGCATGGCACTGAAAACTTCATTTCCCGCCGCTCCGGGAACCCCTCCGCTTGATTTCTCGCCAAACCCTGAGATTTGCGACTAAGATAGACCCGTTAGCGAACGGTTACCCCCGTTCCGCAAACGCAGGTTGTCGGAGGATTGCGAAGTGGCCACCAATGATCGACTGGTCGACGGACAAGCCATTCCCCCCACCCCGGAACGTATCAGGGATCTCGTCAGCGAAGAGACCGCCCGGTGGAAAGAGATTGTGCCGCCCAAGCCCACAAAGCAGTCTCTGCTTCGTAGGGCGAATGCCGCCATCGAGAAGCTCCTGCGCTGGTAAATCCCCCCTGAGTTCCCGGAATATGGGATGACACATCAAAACGCCTCGCTCCGGCGAGGCGTTTCCATTGCATTCGCTTGCACAGGGTTTTCCGGTTCGCCCGAGTCGCTCAGCAGGGCACCCATCGAAAGATAGCCTTTGCTCTCAGGGCTTCCCCGGCTATCCTGGAATCATTCCGAAGTATCCTCAGACCCGCTGGGCTAACCAGCGGGCGTTTTTCTGCCCCGAAGCCGGCGAAGCCAAACGTCGCTCCAGGATGAGGCCGTCCGCTACACCCTACCCCCTGCCTTTACCGTCCATCCCGCAGCCGCGACGCCAGCCGGTCCGGCAAGCCCGCCTGCACGATCCGATCCTGCGCTTCCCGCAAGTCGTAGGGAACTCGATACCAGGTCAGCATCATTTGCGCGTCGTCGTAGATGGCATAAGCGGCGCGCCAGTCTCCATCCCGAGGCTGCCCTACCGATCCGGGGTTCAGCAGGTACCGCGCGCCCTCCCGCAAAGGCAGCACGAACTCCTCAGCCTCGTTGCTGGTGCTGTAGCGCGGCACCAGGCGGAACCACTCATCGCCGTTCGTGGCGAACCCGCCCTGGATGTGCGTATGCCCAAAGAATGTCAGCCGCGTCCCCGACTCGTGGAGAGAAGGCCAGGCGTCCCGCACCGTCACAATGTATTCGTCCTCGTCAATGGGCGACCCGTGCACGCAACTCACCTGGGGTCCGTCCGGCATCACCGGGCCCACGGCCAGTTGCCGCAACCAGTCGCGATGCTCGCCGGTCAGCACGCATTCCGTCCATCGCGCCGCACGCTGCGCAATCGGGTTGAACTCCTCGATACCACCCAGCCCGCAACACGCCCGATCGTGGTTGCCGCGCACAAACACGCTGCCCAGCTTCCGCGCCGCGTCAATCACCTCGTTGGGATTGGCTCCGTAGCCCACCACGTCGCCCAGATTCCACACCACGTCGTACGGGGCAGCCGCGGCCAGGACGGCTTCCAGGGCCTCGAGGTTGGCATGGATATCGGAAAGAAGGAGTGCGCGCATGAATCAGTTGTAAAGAAGAGAACCGTTTATCACTCTACATGAACGTTGGATGGAGCCAATGACCCGAAAGTCTACTTCTCCACGCGCGCCCAGTGTCCGGGAGCCAGTTCCCGCAATGGTACCGGGTCGGCCGCGTCAAACGGACCCTCCGCCACGCCGCCTCCATGCCCGTCCGCTGGGCCGCTGAGCACCGCCAGCGGCTTCGTCAGGTCCGTCCGCATAGTCGGCACCGCGCCCAGCAAACTGCGCGTGTAAGCATGCAGCGGTTGGCGGAACAGCGCCTCCGTCGGCGCCGCCTCCAGCAGCAGTCCATGGCGCATCACCGCTACGCGGTCCGCCACCTGCGCCACCACCGCCAGATCGTGCGAGATGAACAGCATCGCCAGCCCAAACCGCTGCCGCAGGTCGGCCAGCAACTCCAGAATCTGTGCCTGCACAGTTACGTCCAGCGCCGTCGTCGGCTCATCGGCAATCAGCAGCCGCGGCCGGTTCACGATGGCGATCGCAATCAGAATGCGTTGCCGCTGTCCGCCGGAAAACTGGTGCGGATAATCGCGGTAGCGTTTTGGAGAATCGGGCAGGGCCACTTCCCGCATCGCCTCCAGCACTCGCTCCCGCACCGCACGACGCCCCAGTCCCGGCTGGTGCACGCGCAGCGCTTCCGCAATCTGCTCACCCACCGGCATCACTGGATTCAGCGCCGTCATCGGCTCCTGAAAGATCATCGCGATCTCACGTCCCCGCACCCGCCGCAACGCTTCGGGAGCCAGGGTCAACAGTTCGCGTCCGTCGAACTCAATCCGCCCGTCCACCGTGGCGGCCGCATCCAGCAGCCCTGGAATCGCCAGCGCCGTGACGGATTTCCCGGAGCCCGATTCACCCACCAGCCCCACCGATTCGCCTTCGCCGATCGCCAATGAAAGCCCACGCACCGCGTGCGTCGACCCAAAGCGAATATTTAAATTCTCGATCCGGAGAAGGGACACAGAACAATGGTACTGGAGAGAAGCCGGCGCACAGTCCCTGCGCTCGCGCGCCGCAAAAGACAAAAGGGAAGCGGACCGCAGTCCGCTTCCCCTCGTTTGCCCTGATCCCGAAACTACTTCTTCGGCGGCGCGATCGAGTCCTTCGCGGACTTCGCGACGCGGAATTTCACCACAGTCTTGGCCTTGATCTTGATCTGTTCGCCGGTCTGCGGATTACGGCCCATGCGGGCTTTGCGCTCTGCCTTCACCAGACGGCCGAGGCCGGGGATTACGAACACGCCGTTCTTCTTCGTCTCCTTGATCGCGGTTTCCGCGAGCAGGTCCAGAAACGCCGCCGACTGCTTGTTCGTGATTTCCAGTTTCTCCGCCAGTTGCCGCACCAGCGCGGTTTTCGTCATTGTTGTTGCCATCGAGACTTCCTCCTTGTGTGTTGCCGTTTTTCAGGTCGCCCGAAGGCGTTCCTGCGTCGGAACCTCCGGTGTTTCGTGTCGCGTCATTATGCCCGAAAGCCAGTATTGACGCGGGTCCGGAAGAACCTGCCGCCGTTAACCTTGCGGCTTTCAAAAGCGTTTGTCAATGGCAAAACCCGCGTTTCCACAGGATTTTTGCGGTTTTTCCTGGTTTTCCTCTGGAAAACAGCCGAAATAGCCGTTTTTTCGGGATTCGCAGCCCGCGCAACACCGCAAAACCCGCGTCCACAGCGCGTTTGAAGCGCCTTTCGTTTAGCTCCGCTGCTCGCGTTGGAGTGTAGTCCCGTTCTCGTCTGCACGTAAAGCCGCTCACTTGCGAGGTAATGCGCTAATCAATACGCGCCTCGGCCGCTCCGCCTGAATCAGCGGTGCATTGAGAAAGTTCACCAGCGGCGTCGCCAGCCGGAAACGCTTTTCGATCTCCGCAACGATGTTGGGCTTCAAAGCCTCCACTGCCGGCAAATGCGCGGTCACCCCCCACTGCCTCCACTTGATCCACTCGATCGCCGGATGCTCCGCGCAAAACCCCTTCGGCGGCCGCGCCAGAGCCATCGGATCGTGCACCGCGAACGACCGCAGCAGTTTCCGATCCTCGATGATTCCTTGCCACTCCTCATAGTGCTCAAGGAAATGACGCCGGATGGCCAGCGTTTGCTCCTTTTCCGGCATATACGCGCCCGCCGCGATCACAAATTCGTCCGCGCCCACATGCATGTAATAGCCCCCGCCTGACGTCTTCTCAAGCCCGCTGCGCGACCACCATGCGCCAAGATGCGTCTTGTACGGCGCCTTATTCGCGGAGAAGCGAGTGTCGCGGTAAATCCGGAACAGACATTTCGACGCTGGACGCACATGCCCCGGCGCGTACTCCATCATTCCTTCGGTGAGCCGCTCGATCAGCGCCAGCATCGGCGCCTTCAGCTCCTGCTCGTAGATCGAGCGCCGCTCTTCGAACCACTCCCGCCGATTGTTGCGCTTCAGCCCGCGAAGAAAACGCAGAGCGTTTTCGCTGAAGGCGAGTTTGTTGGTCATCCGCCCATTCTAAATACGCGCGCACAGCTCGACTGTGGATCGGCCATGGTTTCCCGAATCAGTTTGCCGAATTCCGCCGCAACCCCTCACACTGTTGCTATGCGTTGTCTCTTCACTACGGGCCTCCTGCTTGCCGGTGCCGCCATCAGTCCCGCAATCGCGCAGTCCGCAGCACCGGCCTCCGCGCAGGCGCCAGCCCCCGCGCAGCACCGGCTCACCACGCGCCAGGCCCGGCAGCTGGTGCTCCTCGTATTGCGTCACGACCACATCGACCTCAGCGACACGCACATCGAGTTGAACAGCATGGACCTTGGTCACGTGTTCATCCACGGCTTCGTCAGCTACAGCATTATTCGCGAAAGCACCACGCCCGGTCCCGACGAAACGCTGCGTCGCTATGCCGTCAGCCGCGGCACCGGGGACGTGTGGGAAATCAATCTGTGTACGCACTACGATTTTCCTCAGCTCACACGCCTGCGCCAATCGCTCATAGGGCAAGCCGTCGCGTCTGGTGCTGACATTGCCGCGCAGAGCAAAGAGCTCGGCTGCTCCGACCAGAAGCCCGTCCCCACAACATGATTTAGGCGTTGCCCGCCACGCCCGGCGAGCCAATCTGCCGCACCACGCGCCAGGCGTAGAGGAAGCCCGACAGCAGCGTCAGCGCGATCGTCGCATCCAGCGACCACGTGCGCAGCAGCACCAGCCACGCCGGATGCCACGACTGGCTCAGGATCACTGCTGCCACCGCCACGATTTGTGCAACCGTATTCGCCTTCCCAAACACATTCGGTTTGAAATTGCGAATCGACGTGGTGGCGAACAGTACCGCCGCCACTACCAGAATCCCCAGGTCCCGTGCGAACACAAGCACCGTCACGCGCAGCGAGATCAGGCCCTGATGATGCAGCACCAGAAACAGCGTGCTCAGCAGCAGCTTGTCCACTACCGGGTCCAGATACTGTCCCAGCATGGTGCGCTGGTGCAGCAGTCGCGCAAGCAAGCCATCCAGCGCATCCGTAATACCCGCCACGACGAAAAGCCAGAACGCCGTCTCAAAGTGTCCGTCCAACACTGCGAGCACCAGAAACGGCGCGATACAGAGCCGCAGGAACGTCAACAAATTGGGGGTCGCCCGTAGTTCGTTCATCGGGGTGCGCGTGTCGCTCGGGCTCGGGACTGGATAGGCGGATTCACGAAGCTTTCATAGTAATGCAGCCCCGCGAAAATGTGCAGGATTCGTTAGCGGCGCGTTCCGGAGCCATCCCCGCCCCCGCCCCATCCATGAGGAAACCGCCCCGCATGTCCTGATATGATGAAGGGGCAGGCCCGCCCCGTAGGCGCGTAGCTCAGTTGGTTAGAGCGCTACCTTGACACGGTAGAGGTCAGGAGTTCGAGTCTCCTCGTGCCTACCATCTTTTCAATCACTTGCAGCGGCCTCCCGAACCTGTTTGGTAGCAATTGGTAGCAAATTGCCGGAGCCCAGCTTCAAATTCCCCTTCTTCGTCAGCATGGAACAGACCGAACCGACCATCAGCTTGACGCTTTCAGGAAGCTCCTGCATGTACTCGTTACCATAGCCAACCTGCTTCTCGGTACTGATCAGCAGAATGCCTGCCTCCGTCAAAATTGCGCGGTCTCCGTCTGACTCATGACTTCGGTGGCCGCCTGGTCAAGGGTAATCGTTGAAGGTTCAGGCCTGAAGTCCGAGCGTTCGTCGTCCTGCAGGAGCGAGATGCTCTTGAAGAGAAGGGCGTCGCCTTCCAGGTGTACATCGAATGCTGTCAACTGCCACAGAGAAGGGCCGACCTGCTCCTGCTGGAGAGAAAAGGAACCGCCTTCCTTCAGTTTGCCGAGGATGCCTCCGCCGAACCTGACCTCGTGCATCAGGTGGCCACTCATGCTGCGAATGCGATGTTGCTGGTTATCGATAATGGCGTCTCCTTCCATGCTACTGAAGACGCGCGCCTCACGCGTTGGCGGGTGGAAGTGAGGATTCGGTTTGAAGTGCAGAGAAGTGGTCGTTGCGGTTGCACCAGTTTGCGTCCAGACAAAGCCGTGGGGCAGAAGTTGGAGCAGATCATCGAGCTGCTTAATGTCATGGTTGATCTCCGAGACCTGTTTCTTCTGGGCCCTGGGGTCATGGAGAAAGTCTCGAATGAGATCACTCTGTTGCGATACGGAGAGCTTTTCACCGTTTCTCTCGAGGACGAGCTGAATTTCCCCTTGCTGCGTGCTCGCTACTCGCTGGAGAACCTGCTCTTTCGGCTTGCGGATCTTTTCCAGGTATAGCCACTGGGAGTGGTCATTTTCGTCAGCGTCGTGTTGGGCGGTGACGACCTGCTGGATGATTTGTTGCGGGCTCTGCGCGTGCGCCACGGAGAATGCGCATAAACCCATCCAGAGAAGGCATGCTTTTTGTCTGGTCATGGATGACCCCTGCTCAGCGAAGAGCTACGCCCCTCTGATGCCGGGGAATCGTGGGACGTTTCGGCAAAAATGCGAGTTCCAGAGACTCATTCCTTCCGGCGCGGCGCACCCTCTGTCCTCAAGGTGGCCTCGGTTCATTTGAGATTGAGTCTTCGGGCTCCCGGAAAGAATTCGAATCAATGCCCGGGACGTTCCTCATCGCTGCCGGCCTTGCGGAAGATCTGGAATCGATGACTATCACGCCGCTTTTGATAGGCCAGGGAAGCGGGAACCGTGAACTCCACCTCGGTGCCCGAACCCATTTCGCTCCAGAAATCCAGGTGGGCCCCCATGCGCTGTGCCCGTTCGCGCATGCCAGGGATGCCGAAATGTCCGGGCTGTCCGCCGTCCTGAAGGATTTTCGGGTTAATGCCCTTGCCGTCATCGCGGATGCGCACGCGCAGCTGATCCGGATCGTAACGGATCTCCAATTCGATGCGGCTGGCAGCCGCGTGTGCGAAAGCATTGCGAATTACCTCCCGCGCGATCCGGTAGACCTCGTCCTGGACAATGGGAGGCAAAGCCTGTTGCTTGCCCTCCACGATCACACTGAAGCGTGGACGAGGGCCATCGAGCTTCTGAGCACTCGCCGATTCATGTGCTGCCGCCTTCAGCAATTCCGACAGTTCGCGCTGCGCGGCCTGTTCCGGACGCAGATCGTGAATGGCAGTACGCCCTTCAGCAATGCCTTCCTCCGCCGCATGAATGGCCTCGTCGATGACCTGCATCGCGTTGTCCGCATTGCGGAGCAGGAGTCTGCGAGCCGTCTGAAATTGAAATACGGCTCCCTGAAAAGATTGCAGCAGAGTATCGTGTAATTCTCGAGCAATGCGGGTGCGTTCGTTGACCCGCTCCTCTAACCCAGTCGCGAACTGCAGCTTGACCTGACGAAGTCGCAGTTGGTAAACAACCCAGAGCAATGCCAGGAAGGCTAATGCGCAAAGAATGTAGAACCAGTTTGTTTGGTACCACGCCGGGAGGATGGTGAAATCCAAATTGGCAACCTTGCCGGACCACACGCCGTCGGTATCGGACGCTTCAACGCTGAAATGATAGTGGCCGGGCGAGAGGTTGCGATAGACAACGGGACCGGATGTCGTGACTTCGTCCCAATCGGTTTCTGTTGTGTGCAAGCGGACCCGTGAGCGGACTGCATCCGGATCGGACAGACTGATTGCCGAGTAGCTGATCTCCACGATTGAAGTGTGCGCGGGAAAGGTTAGTGGTAAGTCCGCCTTATAAGTCTTATCGTCTGCGGACACCGATTGAATAGCTATGGGAGGGACAATGGCGTGGTCCTGGGCGTGATTTGGATCCAGCCAGACCACGCCGGATGTCTCAGAAAACCACAGTCGTCCATCAGTCCCTTCAATTGCCGTCGGTATGGGCCGCATCTGGGTCGCAATCCCCGGCAGTCCCTCGCGGCCTCCGAAGTGCTCTCCTTCAACGCGATAGGATGGATCCCTGAGAGCCTCGGCGACCTCGGACTGACTGATGTGAAAGATTCCAGAAACCCCATTCAGCCACAAATCACCCTTGGCTCTTTCCACGATTCCGGAGATTCCGAGAAGCCAGTCATCATCCACAGCGTGGATGGCGTGGAATCGGCGGCCGTCGAAGTGATCGAGCCCGAATTCACTCCCGATCCAAACACCGGGCCCGCGCCCGGAGATTGCAGTGATATTACCCACGGGTGCACCATCACTTGAACTGAATGTGCGGACTTTATCTCCATCCAAAATGGCAAGCCGAACCTTCCAA